>Ga0209395_1008100_pt1 | contig 10818 bp, 8 predicted proteins | sample GOMGulsemesocosm_3_FD_184635 | JGI IMG/M metagenome (GOLD analysis project Ga0209395, IMG submission 184635) | Methane-oxidizing microbial communities from mesocosms in the Gulf of Mexico - GOM9D Gulf of Mexico (SPAdes) (version 2) | ecosystem: Environmental > Aquatic > Marine > Cold seeps... | reverse complement strand
AGAAAAGCTCGGACGAGAAAGAACCACAAGAAGAAGGTCAATAATGATTAAGCTTTTTAGCAAGTACTTCATTGCTATTAGCTTTTATGTGGGACTTGCAGCCACTGCTGCTGGTCACACTTATTTTTTTGGGGTAAGTGATTTAAACGCTAACTCCAAAACTAATCGCCTTGAAATTGTTCATCAATTTACTAGTCATGACATTGAAAATGCTATTGCTGAAATTAAGCAGATCCACTTCTCTGCTGAACATGCTCAGTATGACCTTTTTGTTCAACAATATTTTGAGCAACAATTTTCTTTAGAAAAAAATAATCAAGTAATACCACTAAATTGGCTTGGCTTTGAAATTAGCTCTGGCAAAATAATTGCTTATCAAGAAAGTTATCAACAAAGTTTTTTAGAACAAATAGTGGTAAAAAATGCAATACTCACCGATACTTACCCTAAGCAAGTGAACACAGTTAATTTTCAAGGTAAAGATCTTCAGGGCAACCCCCTGTTCGGTAGCTTAATGTTCGACCACAGAACTCAAGAAGCCATGATCCTATTAAAATAGGATCATTAGCTAAACCACCGACTGATTAAGACCATAAATGTTCAAACTATGACGCTATTTGATTTACATTTGTTACAGATGCATGCAGAATCAAATAAAGCACTTTATCTAAACAGTTAAGATTCGGAATCTTCATGAATGTAGAGTTTATTAACCCATTTTTATCTTCAATGCTGAACGTCATGTCTACTATGGCGCAGATGGAACTAGTCCCAGAAAAACCACGTCTTAAAAAAAATGAAGTGTCTATGGGCGATGTTTCAGGTTTGATTGGTATGGTAAGTCCACAAGCAAAAGGATCATTATCCATTACTTTTGAAGGCTCTTTAGCGCTTGCTACCATGAAAAATATGGTTGGTGAGGCCCCTGATGTTGTTAATGAAGAAATTACAGATTTAGTGGGTGAAATTACCAATATGGTGACGGGTGGCGCTAAACGCATGTTAAGTGAAAAAGGCATTGAATTTGATATGGCCACGCCTATCGTTGTTTCTGGCCCAAACCATAGTATTCACCATAAGGCCAAAGGCCCTGTAGTTATCATCCCTCTTAAAAATGCACTTGGTAAAGCATACATTGAATTTAGCTTCGATGACTAAAGTTAGTGATTAAACTAGTCATCTAAGGTGGGGAAATTATTAACAAATAAAAAAGCGACTCTCCGTTAAGGCAGTCGTTTTTTTGTGCCTGTTTACCTAAGTGAGTTTATTAGCTCGCTACTATCGATTTAAGCTGAGCAATTAATTGGTGCTGTTGGTATTAACATGTAAATTTATTAGCAAGCTGCAATAGCTCTTCTGCTAATTCATTTTGTTCGTGACTAGCTAGACGGATTTGCTCACCTTCATTAGCATTATTTGCTGATAGCTCACTAATACGTTCGATATTTCCAGCCATTTCATTAGCAACAGCCACTTGTTCTTCCGTAGCAACGGCAATTTGACTGCTCATATCACTTATTGAACTAGCGGCTACTACCAGCGCTTCCAACTCTCCTTCAAGTAAGGTGGTTTGCTCTACAGAATTATCGACATTGGCAACACATTGCGCTATTGATCTCGATACTTGCTCGGCATCATATTGGAATTTACCAACCATACTTTCAATTTCCGTCGTAGACTCTTGTGTACGTTGAGCGAGTGTTCTAACCTCATCAGCAACGACAGCAAAACCACGACCTTGCTCACCAGCACGTGCAGCCTCAATAGCTGCATTAAGTGCTAATAAATTGGTTTGTTCAGCAACACTTTTGATCACATCAACCACGGAAGTAATATTACTACTGCTTTGCTGCAGTTGATCAATAAGCTGATTTGCATTAGCCATTTCACTAGATAATACTGTCATTTCATCGCGTGTTTGATTAATTTGTGCAACTCCTTGGCTCGCCACATTATCAACGGCTAATGCCGCTTCTGCAGATTGAGCACTATTTAATGCAACTTCTTGTACTGTGGCACTCATTTCTTCAATGGCCGTTGCAACAAGAGCAGTTTCAGATTGCTGTATTTCAAGGTGCTTTTGGTTGTTTAATGTCGCTTGAAAGTTCTGTTCAGAGCTTGCAGCTAACTTACTACTACCTTGGTCAATGGCAACAATTGCTTGCTTAAATGCGCCAAGCATTTTATTTAATCTATTAGCTATATCACCAAGCTCGTCACCGCTGGTCACCTTGGCTTGAGTGGCTAGGTTATTGTTTTCATCAGCAGCCATAATAGCCTGAGAAATACCTCCTAGCTGCAGCATAATAACCTGACTAACAATATAAGATAAAACAACGGAAAGTATAATAAGAATGATGGCGCCAGCAATGGTAAACCACAGTAGAAAGTGTGCACTTTCATAATGGCCTTTACTGGTAGCTAACAATAGATCAACAATACTATCTTCAACAGACTTTAATTGATTGATGCGCTGGGTACTTTGAGTAAACCAACTTTGGCTATCTACCGTCAATGCCTGTATACCATTTGACTGTAATGCGATGTCTCTAAACTCTTTTACCGCTTTTACCGAATCATGTTGCATCGCTTGAGTGAATTTATTTATCAAGCTTATCTTTGCAATCTTATTAAAGGTATCAAAGTATGTATCTTGCTCGGTAACTAAAGAAATAAAGCGCCTAAAAGCCACATCATTGAACTGTCCAAGTGCAAAGGTATTAGTCATAACTGCTCTTTCTACACCTGCGCGCTCCTTGCCCTGTAAAAAGTTATAATAGGCTTGTAGACTATTTGCCAATTCACCATCAAAACTGGTTTGGCTAATATACGAAACAATATTAATTAAACGAGCATTATTATTGGTGTAATAAGCAATAGCTCTAGGACCGGCAATAGCCAGAGAATCAATTTGTTGACGAACACTTGTTAGTTTATTTAGTGCTGAAGTAGAGGTATTTGTTAGTTCAACAATGTCGATTTGTTCAATATTTGTGAGATTATCTGCAAGAAACTCTTGTCGATTAGCAAGACGAATGTCCGTTGCCTGTCGCTGTACTCTTAGCGTATTGGCAAACTTTTCACCTTTACTACCCAAGTAACCTGCTGAGGCGCCGCGCTCTTTTTGTAATGCATGTACTAAGGCGCTATTAACGGTACTTAATTGCGTTAACAAGGCGATATCTTTATTACTGTTAACAATTTGAACTTGCTGTTTTATCAGGATAGAACAAAAAACAATTAAGCCGATAATCGCTGGAGTTACCAGTAGTATTAGTTTGCTTTTAAATGAGGCATTTTTAATAAATAACATATTAACTTCCTTACTGTGCACACAGTAAGGGGTATCAAAACAACTTTGAAACAATAGGTTACTGCATAGGCGTGCATCATAATGAAAGTTGTAACCAGAAGTTTTGATTCTCATCAACAAAAATAGGTTAATTGATAAGCTACAGGACTGTTAATTCCTTGTTATTAGTAGGGTAATAACCTTGGATTAGTTATATCCCCACCTTGGCATAATGTCTTGTGCTATACCAAGATGATCTAAGACTCGGCCCACCATAAAATCAATAAGATCTTCGATCGATTCAGCATTATGATAAAAGCCCGGAGAGGCTGGCATGATAGTGACACCTTGTTGTGACAAGCTAAGCATATTTTGTAAATGTAATGTCGAGAATGGCGTCTCTCTGACCATTAAGATTAGCTGACCACGTTCTTTAATAACAACATCAGCGGCACGTTCAATTAAGTTATCACTCATGCCATGAGAAATTGCTGCCATAGTGCCCGTAGAGCAAGGACAAACAACCATTTGCTTCGGTGCTGCAGAGCCTGAAGCTACAGGCGAGAACCACTGTTCTTTACCAAAGACGGTAATTTGTCCTGCTTGTGCTTGATATTTTTCAGTAAAAAACTGACTGGCTGCATCAGGAGAGCTAGGTAGTTTTATACCAACTTCTGTGTCCATGACAATGCGACCAGCACTTGAGCATAAAATGTATAATTGGTAATTAGCTGAGATTAGACATTCAATTAAACGCAGCGCATAACCCGCCCCTGATGCACCAGTTATCGCTAAGGTTATTTTGCCGTTATAATCAGAATTACAATCATCTTGCATTATAGGTCCTTTCTTTGCTCTACTTACCATTAACCACTTGCCTTATTTCCTGTTCATTCAATAAATTTATTGATTGTTCAATTAAGCATTTTTAATCATTTTTTTCACTTTTTTTAACGCCATTTGTTTTTTTAGCGGCGATAAATAATCGATAAATAATGTGCCTTTTAAATGGTCAATCTCATGCTGCATAACAATCGCTAAAAAATCTTCGCTGGTAATGCTAATTTCTTTGCCATCTCTATCCAACGCATTTACCGTAACCTTAGTATAGCGCTCAACATCAGCATAATAACCAGGTACAGATAAACAGCCCTCTTGACCTTTTGCTGTTTCTTCACCATTAATAATTTCTGGATTAACTAAGATTAATGGCTCATCACGGTTTTCAGAAATATCAATAACCACCACAGAAGCACTACTACCAACTTGTGTCGCAGCTAGACCAATGCCATCTTCAGTATTGTACATCGTCTCAAGTAGATCATCGATTAAGCCCTGAACACTACTGACGTCTGTCACAGGTACTGCTGGTTGTATCAGTTTGTCATTTGGGGCGGTAAGTATGGTTAATACGGTCATTTTTATTTACTCTCTTTACTAATTTAATTAAATTGTTTTCACTTAAATGAACTTGCATTTAAACCTGTTTGCATTGGCATGAAATATACTTAACAACGAATTAAACGCGTTAATAATTTGTCATGTATTCCGTCAAAGCCGCCATTACTCATCACCACAATGATATCGCCTGCTCGTGCTTGCTGGCATATAGTTTCAACAAGCGCTTCAATATTATCTTCTACTTGGCAAGGTTGTTTACATTGTTCTATTAAGTCACTCACAGACCAAGCAACTTCATCGCCTTGAAATATAAAGACCTGATCCGCTTCACAGAGTGATTGAGGTAGGGACTCTTTATGAACACCAGACTTCATGGTGTTTGATCTAGGCTCTAACACGGCAAAAATACGGCCAGGTTCAACTTGACTGGCTATTTTAGCACGTACACCGGCAAGGGTCTTAGCAATTGCTGTTGGGTGATGGGCAAAATCATCATAAACACAGATGTTATTCACTATGCCACGTAGCTCAAAGCGACGTTTAGTATTAACAAATTCAGCCAAGGCCTCAATAGCAATATGAGCAGGTACGCCAGCATGTCTTGCTGCGGCGATAGCCATGATGCCATTATCAATATTAAAGTCACCAATAAGGTTCCACTTGACTATGCCTTGTACTTTTCCATCAAATTTAACGGTAAATTCACTTCCCTGCGCATCGTGTTTTTCAACTTGCCAGCCGGAAGTTAACTCTTGCCCTGTTTGACTATACTCTGTGGCACTCCAGCAGCCCATGGCTAGTGTTTCTGTAATCGCCTTTTCGTTGGCTGGTGATAAAATCAAACCGTTACTTGGCACCATCCGAATTAGATGGTGGAACTGCTTTTGAATGTCGCTAAGATCATTAAATATATCACCATGGTCAAACTCTAGATTATTAATCACTAAAGTACGTGGTCGGTAATGCACAAACTTAGAGCGTTTATCAAAAAAAGCACTATCGTATTCATCAGCTTCAATAACAAAAAATGGCGCATCACCTAACCGTGCAGAGCAGGAGAAATTCTGTGGCACTCCTCCAATTAAAAAACCGGGTGATAAATGAGCGTATTCTAGAATCCACGCCAACATGCTACTTGTGGTAGTTTTACCATGTGTGCCTGAAACGGCTAAAACCCAACGGTCTTTTAGCACATTTTCTAATAACCACTGTGGTCCAGAAGTATAAGGAATATTGCGATCTAACATATATTCCACCATGACATTACCGCGCGACATGGCATTGCCGACAATAACCATATCAATGTCATCGGTGAAATTTTCAACTTGATAACCTGACATAAGCTCAATACCCAACTGCTCTAATTGGGTACTCATCGGCGGATAAACATTGGCATCAGAGCCACTGACTCTAAAGCCCAGCTCCTTGGCTATTGCAGCGATCCCGCCCATGAAGGTGCCACAAATACCCAATATATGAAGATGTTGAATTTTATTGCTCATAAATAGATAATCAAAACATTAAGGTGCATTATAATTGGCGATATTATACCTTAATTACTACGCTTTATCTGTAAGCAACCTTTTAAAATTGAGCTGAGTAAACAATAAATATGGCCTTAACGACAAGTACACAGCAAACATTTCAATTAGTTTGCCAAAAAATCCAACAAGAAACTCATGATGTAAAAACTTTTATTTTTGATTATCCTGAGTCGGGTTCAGGTAACACCTTTCAATATTTTCCAGGTCAACATATTACCTTTACCGTTAACATAGCAGGTAAAAAACAGCACTGTTGCTATACCTTATCCTCTTCACCGACAGAGGGCGATTATATCAGTATTACTATCAAGCGCATTCCCGATGGGCTGATATCAAACCATTTCCATGATCACTTCCAAGTTGGGCAATCAATTTCAACATCAAATGCCAATGGCAACTTTTATTTACCAGCGCCTATTCCACAAAAAATACTGCTGTTAAGTGCAGGTAGTGGCATAACTCCCATGCTGTCTATGCTACGTTTTATGGCGGAAAATCAATGTAAGAATCAAGTGATATTTCTTCATAGCGCTCACGGTGAAGCCGATCTTATTGCTCGAAGTGAAATAGAAAACCTAGCGAGACAACATGGGCGATGCAAAGTAGTTTATACACTCACTCAACCGGTTAAGCCTGATTGGCAAGGATTCCAAGGACGAATTACCGAGCAAATGTTTCGTGGCATTCCTCAATTGACAAATTATCATGTTTTTACTTGCGGACCCAAATTATTCCGCCAAGTTGCTCAACAGGCGTTTAAAGCACTAGGGTTAGCCCGTAACCAGTATCATTTTGAAAGCTTTGGAGAGTCGAAACACTTCAAAAAAAGTAGAGATTTAAAGACTATAGAGTTGAGTGAGTCAAAAAAGGTCATACCTCGTTCAATAGGCAATAGTAACCAAGTTAATAAACAAAAACGAACAAATAAAGTATCAATCCACTTTAGACGTTGGAACAAATATTATCAGGGTAATACAACAGAGTCATTGCTAGATCAGGGAGAAAGCGCGGGGCTAATTTTACCTTACTCCTGCCGTGCAGGTCTTTGTGGTAGCTGCAAAGCTAAGTTAATAAACGGGGAAGTTAAGCAACTATCTACCAGTGGCTTATCTGCTAGCGAGCAACAACAAGGCTATATCTTACTTTGCAGCTGTAATGCATTAACCGATGTAGAATTGAGTCATGAATAGTGTGTAAGGGTTATTATTACTTGGAAGCTAAAAGTTATAACCTAAACTTAATACTAAACGATAGTCATTCGATTGTGGAGGCTCTACACCAATTGCAGCTACGGGCTCTGCAACACGATCCAGGTAGAATGAAAAGTCTAATTCAAAATTCTTATTGAAGTCAAATTCAAAGCCAGTCTTTAGATGTGAATTTCGTTTACCTGAATTCTCTTCAACGAATTGTAATTGATAATCAAACAGGTAATCAATTCGACTGGAAATACTATAATCTAGTAATGTTCCTACAGCGACCACCCCACTATGTTGATCACTTTCGGAGCTAGTATTGTAATAAACCGTTTGTTGATAGCTAGGACCAATGGTGACATCCCATTGTATACGTTTGTTCTGTACAAGGTGGTAACCTAAACTGAGCCCTATGGTATCCCTTGCGTCAATATTCTGCTGTAAATCAGAGAAGTGTTCATAATCAAATACCCTAAAGAACACTGAGCTGCTATAAAACCAATCTAAATAGGAGGTCAAACGGCTAGTATCGGTAATAACTGTTCCTTCTTCATTAAGCGTTGATTTACTATAGTTGTAGGTAAAGTCAGCACGAAAACGCGTAAAAGGTGTTCTTCGTTGAATTCTTGCATTTGCTAGATAATCTAATTGGTTAACATTACCTGAATTAATATCAAGGCCTATACTAACTTTTCCATCCCATAATCCCTTTCTTTCATCGGAAGAAGAAGTTATAGAAAGCAATTCAGACAAAGGGTAATGCTGCTCGGCTCCACCACTAACCAATACAAGATGATTTTCTTTTACAATCAAAAAACCTTGCTTTACTTCGCCATTAGCAAAACGAATCTGTTGATCAAAACGGCTGCGTAGCTCTGAGACATCTTGCCAGTCAAAAATAATGGTATCGAACTCTTCACTCTCAAATTCAAGTTCATCATCATACATAGAGATAATATCGCCTTTAAGCCACTCTCCTGAGCGTAACTTAAGCCAATCAAATTTTTGTGAAAAACTAGGTACAGGTGGAGACCAGATATCCGGAGAGTCTCCACTTTGCTGACCATTCGTAGCAAAAGTTATTAAAGCTAAACAAGTATATAAAAGTCTAATCACAATATTTTTCAATGGTTCTTTTTACCGTTTTTTTAATAAAAAAGGGCTTGTATCTAAAAAATACAAGCCCTTTTTATTAAAGATATTTAATTAGAAATCATAACCTAAACTGACTACTAAACGAAAGTCATTCTGTTCAGGAACATTATTCTCACTATCAGGTTTTGGGTTATCAGTGCGATCTGCGTAGAAAGTTAGATCAAGATCAAAGTCATTAGTAAGGTCAATTTCTAAACCCGTTTCGAAGTGGTGAATATTATCACCGGATTCTTCATCAACCATCTGTATATTATAAGATACATCAAAATCAATATCGCTGGTTACCTCATAAGTAAAGTCAGTACCTAACATTACACCAACAGAGTCTTCAGAGTCACTAGCACCATCTTGTACATCTAAGAATTTACTTTTTTGATAACTTGGACCGGCATTCACATCCCACGTTGTCCGGCTATTATCTATAATATGATAACCTGCTGCTATACCATAATGTATGCGGTAATCTAAGTTTAAAAATTCATCTGAAATATATTCAAAATCTGCAGCTCGTAAATAAATTTTAGGGCTGAAGAACCAATCATAAGAGGAAGTTAATCGCTGACTATCAGCTGTAACTTTAGTTACGTCTGTATCCTGGTCTTTATAACGACTGTAGTCCGCGATAAAGTCTGCTTTCAAGCGACTACTTGCGCTTCGTCTTTGCACTCCAGCAGCAAAAGTATAATCAGCCTGGACAGTGTTACCGTTGCGTAAATTAACACCTAAGTTGACATATCCGTCCCACAAATCTCTTTCATTTTGTGCCGACGAAGCAATAGACAATAAGTTACTTAGTTCATATGGTGTGGCTATACCATCTTTAACTAAAGATAATTGGCCATCTTTAACAACAATGTAGCCCTCAGCTATAGTGCCATCAAACATTCTGATACTTTGTTGCTGCTTACTACGTAATTCAGCAACATCTTCCCAATCGATGGTTTGCATATCCAGTTCATCACTATCAAACTCTAGCTTCTCATCATACATTGAAACAATGTCACCTTTTAACCACTCATCTGATGTTAACTTTACCCAGTCAAAATCTTGTTTAAAAACAGGTGAAGGTTTTTGCCATTGTTGTGGCTCTTGGTTGGCGAGACCATTAAATGACGCAGCAATGATGACACTGATAATAGCTACTTTCACTAGTGCTGTGATTATTAATTTATTCATGTCTAATCTATCCCTTTAAAATACCACTAGAAGCAGTAAGAAATTATAAAAATAATCAAGTAAATCAATATAAAAATACAAATATAAGTAGAACAAAAGTATCTTGCTGGCTATTTTAAACAAAACAAAATGAAAAACTACAAATTGTTAAAGGAAAAACGCTAAATATATTCTATAGTAGATTTCTAACATCATAGGTTACGCACCAACACGGAGCACACGAAGCACCAAAGCAGTGCAACAAAAAACGTGCGCCAGCTAAAAAACCTTATTAATCAACAAGATTTATCTTGGCATAGTTTTAGCTTGTTAACTGGCTAATAATAGATGAATAATGATAATCACTAATTTTTATAGCTTCATCCGTTTTAATACTTACATAATTTTTTAAAAAACTAACCTCACTGGAGACACAAAATGTCACAAGCAGTATTCGATTTAATTAAAGAGCACGATGTCAAATTTGTTGACCTTCGTTTTACTGATTCAAAAGGTAAAGAGCAACACATTTCAATTCCTCATCATCAAGTAAATGAAGATTTTTTTGAAGACGGTAAAATGTTCGATGGCTCTTCAATTGAAGGTTGGAAAGGCATTGACGAATCTGACATGGTTATGATGCCAGATGCGTCAACAGCTATTCTAGACCCATTTGCTGAAGCCGTTACTTTAAATATTCGTTGTGATATTTTAGAACCAGCTACAATGCAAGGCTACAGCCGCGATCCACGTTCTGTTGCACACCGCGCGGAAGAATATTTACGTAGTACTGGAATCGCCGATACCGTATTGATTGGTCCTGAGCCAGAATTCTTCGTTTTTGATGATGTACGTTTCCACACTGATATGAGTGGCTCTTTCTACAAAATCGATGATAAAGAAGCTGCTTGGAATTCTGGTACTAAGTACGAAGAAGGCAACATGGGACATCGTCCTGGCGTTAAAGGTGGTTATTTCCCAACAGCACCAGTAGATTCTTCTCAAGATTTACGTTCAGCTATGTGTTTAGTAATGGAAGATATGGGCTTAGTTGTTGAAGCACATCACCATGAAG
>Ga0209395_1008097_pt1 | contig 10821 bp, 8 predicted proteins | sample GOMGulsemesocosm_3_FD_184635 | JGI IMG/M metagenome (GOLD analysis project Ga0209395, IMG submission 184635) | Methane-oxidizing microbial communities from mesocosms in the Gulf of Mexico - GOM9D Gulf of Mexico (SPAdes) (version 2) | ecosystem: Environmental > Aquatic > Marine > Cold seeps... | reverse complement strand
GGTAAACGCACTTTCGTGTTTTTGAGAGTTGTTATAAGTTAATTTACCATGTACTTTATGTTCAGGATTGATCAAATCTAATTCCATCCACAGTTGTGCACCATTACAAATACCAACAGATAATGTATCTTCTCTTTTAAAGAAGTTTTTCAACGCTTTTTTTGCTTTTGCATTGTATAAAAATGCTCCAGCCCATCCTTTAGCAGAACCTAATACATCTGAGTTAGAGAATCCTCCAACAGCTCCAATAAACTGAATATCTTCTAAGGTTTCACGACCGGTAATTAAATCTGTCATGTGAACATCCTTAACATCAAAACCTGCTAAATACATGGCGTTTGCCATTTCACGCTCAGAATTAGATCCTTTTTCACGTATAATAGCTGCTTTAGGTTTTGGTTTAGAAGCATCAACTACAGGAAGTTTTCCTGTAAAAATACTTGGGAATGTATATTGTAAAGCTTGATTTTTATAATTGTCAAATCTCTCTTTGGCTAAATCATTAGCCGTTTGTTTTTGATCTAATAAAAAAGAAGTTTTGTACCAAATATCTCTCATTTCAGTAACATCAAAAGAGAAGGTGTCTTCATTGTTTTTGATGTTTACTTTTTCTGAAGTATTTACCGTTCCTATATTGAAAAACTGAATGTTATTTTCGGCAAAAATTGTTTCAACTGAACTATCAGCTTGAAAAACAATTCCTGCATTTTCAGAGAATAATACTTTAATTGAATCTTCTTCATTTAAAGCAGAGATATCAAAATCGGCACCTAAGTTTCTGTCAGCAAAACACATTTCTAATAAAGTAGTAATCAATCCCCCAGAAGCAACATCGTGCCCTGCAGAGATCTTATCAGCTTTAATTAAATCTTGAATGATGTTGAAGGTGTTTTTTAAGAAACTAGCACTTTTAACATCTGGAGCTTGATTTCCAATAGCATTTAATGACTGGTTAAAAGAACTTCCCCCTAAATTAAACTCATCTTGAGAAATATTGATATAATAAATGCTTTCACCATTTTGTTGCAAAACTGGTTCAACAACTTTACTGATTTCGTTACAGTTTGCAGCAGCAGAAATAATAACGGTTCCTGGAGAAATTACTTCACCATCAGGATATTTTTGCTTCATAGAAAGTGAATCCTTTCCTGTTGGAACATTGATTCCTAAGTCTATTGAAAATTCAGAAATTGCTTGTACAGCTTTATATAAACGAGCATCTTCGCCTTCATTTTTACAAGGCCACATCCAGTTTGCAGATAATGAAACGGATTGCAATCCTTCTTTTAAAGGAGCCCAAATGATGTTTGTTAAAGATTCTGTAATAGAATTTCTACTTCCTGCTTCTGGGTGAATTAAACCAGAAATAGGAGAGTGGCCAATTGTGGTTGCAATTCCTTCCTTTCCGTTATAATCCAATGCCATAACTCCAACATTGTTTAATGGAATTTGTAACGAACCGGCACATTGTTGTTTAGCAACTTTACCTCCAACACAACGGTCTACTTTATTGGTCAACCAATCTTTACAAGCCACAGCTTCTAACTGTAATACTTGCTTCAAATAGATCTCTAAATTCTTTGTTTTATATCTTGGGTTCTTGTAGTTTCTTACAACAGTCTTATCTGTTAATACAGTTTTTGGAGAACTACCAAACATGTCTTCTAAAGCTAAATCCATCGGCTTATCACCTTTAGTTTTAGATTCAAAAGTAAAACGATCATCCGTAGTAACATCACCAACAGTGTACATTGGAGAGCGTTCACGTTCTGCTATCTTTTGTAAAGTATCAATATGTTTTTCTGCAATAACTAATCCCATTCTTTCTTGAGATTCGTTACCTATAATTTCTTTGGCTGATAGTGTTGGATCTCCAACGGGTAATTTATCTAAATCGATTTTACCACCTGTATCCTCAACCAATTCTGATAAACAGTTTAAGTGTCCACCAGCACCATGATCATGAATAGAAACAATAAAATTCTCTTCACTTTCTACCATTCCACGAACGGCATTTGCAGCACGTTTTTGCATTTCTGGATTTGAGCGTTGTACAGCGTTTAGTTCAATTCCTGAAGCAAATTCACCTGTGTCTGCAGACGAAACTGCAGCTCCACCCATTCCAATTCTGTAATTTTCTCCACCAAGAATTACAATTTTATCACCTTCTTTTGGTGTGTCTTTTAAAGCTTGTTCTGCTTTTCCATATCCAATTCCACCAGCTTGCATGATTACTTTGTCATAACCTAGTTTCCTTGCTTTTGAGGAGCTTGATGAAGAGTTCTCTTCATGCTCAAAAGTTAATACTGAACCACAAATTAAAGGTTGGCCAAATTTATTTCCAAAATCTGAAGCTCCATTAGATGCTTTGATTAAAATATCCATTGGAGTTTGGTACAACCAATCTCTCGCTTCAAATTTTTGTTCCCAAGGTCTTTTTTCTTCCAAACGAGAATACGAAGTCATGTACACTGCTGTACCGGCTAAAGGCAAAGATCCTTTTCCGCCAGCGAGTCTGTCTCTAATTTCTCCTCCAGATCCTGTTGCAGCTCCGTTAAATGGCTCTACTGTAGTCGGGAAGTTATGTGTTTCTGCTTTTATAGAAATTACAGAATTATAATCTTCTGTTTGATAATAATCTGGTTTGTCTGCTGTTTTTGGTGCAAACTGTTCCACTTTAGGACCTTTTATAAAAGCAACATTATCTTTATATGCAGAAACGATATCATTAGGGAATTGTTTCGATGTTTCTTTGATCATTTTGAAAAGCGATGTAGGCTGCTCTTCACCATCAATGACAAAAGTTCCGTTAAATATTTTATGTCTACAGTGTTCTGAATTTACTTGGCTAAATCCAAATACCTCAGAATCTGTTAATTTTCTTCCAATTTTTGTTGCAACACCTTCTAAATATTCAACTTCCTCATTGCTTAAAGACAATCCTTCTTGTTGATTGTATGCTGCAATATCTTCAATGTCTAAAATTGGCTCTGGTTGAATATCGATTGTAAAACTATCTTGGTGTAAACTTTCAAATTTTTCAGAAATCATTGGGTCGAAATCAGAAAAATCAGCTGTAGAAGTTTCAAATTCTTCAATTCTTATGATTCCTTTAATACCCATGTTTTGAGTAATCTCAACAGCATTGGTACTCCAAGGAGTAATCATTGCAGCACGAGGTCCAATAAAAAAAGCGTCTAATGACGCCGCGTTTATTTTAGGTTGATTGCCAAAAAGCCAGTTTAACTTTGTAATGTTTGTAGCAGATAATTCTTTTACTGTTTGAACAGCAAATACTTTGCTGTCTTGGTTTCCAAAGAAATGAATCATTTATAGTGAGTTTGTGTGTTGTTTTCTAAAATGCAAATTTACTTTTTTCTATTGAATTATGTGTATAAAAAAAGCGGCAAAATTTAACGACTTCATTGTTGTACTTAAGTCTAGATAGAAATTTAGATTTCATCCCTTTGCTTCGCAGCTGGCATAAAGAGTTTCCTCCTTATTGGTGAATAAAAAATAACAGTTCGATGGCCAAAAATAGATGCTACACATTGATAAACTATATAAATGTAGTTTGGAGTGAATTGCTGTTTTTTTACCTTGCGGTTGAACTGTAAAGCGACTTATTTTAAATCTTTGAATTTTCTTTTTCCTAAGAAAAAGTATTGCAATACAATACTTGTATGCAAATTGTAATCAGATTTTTTTTGCAATTTCTTTCTCTTTTTAAGAAAGGCATTGAAATTAGCATAAAAGCTAAAGTGTGCTTTTATAATTGCCAACGTATGAATGGGCCTTAATTCTATTAAGAACTTAATACCTGCAATTCCGTCTAAAATCAAACGAGAAAAAATAACGAACAAAAACCATTGTTTAGGTACGTTCTTTACCACATTTAATAAACTGTTTCTAAAGTTTAAAAAAGTTTTATGAGGATTGGTTTCTTGTAAAGTGGCACCACCAACATGATATACCGTTGATGCGCCAACATATTTAATATCATATCCTTCATTTTGAGTTCTCCAACACAAATCTATTTCTTCTTGATGTGCAAAATAATCTTCATCAAATCCACCTAGTTTATGGTAAACTTCAGATCGAATAAATAAACATGCACCAGATGCCCAGAATATTTCAGAAGTATCATTAAATTGTCCTGTATCAGTTTCTAAATGATTGAACAGTCTTCCTCTGCAATATGGATAGCCATATAAATCGACAAACCCACCGGCAGCTCCAGCATACTCAAATTTTGATTTGTCTTTAAAATCTAATAATTTGGGCTGAATGATCGCCGTATTTTTTTCTTTTTCAAAAAGTGAAATAACTGGAGCAATCCAATTTTCTGTAACTTCAATATCAGAATTCAATAAGCAATAAATATCTGCATCAACAGATTGCAAAGCGTCGTTGTATCCTTTTGCATAACCACCATTAGTTGTATTCTCTACAATTTTAACTGAAGGATAATACTCTTTGATAAATTTGATAGAAGTATCTGTAGAAGCATTGTCAGCAACATAAATAGTTGCATCATTTGAACTATAATTTACAATAGATGGTAAGAATTGCTCTAACAATTTTTGACCATTCCAATTTAATATGACGATAGCAGTTTTCAAGATAGCAAACTTACGGTTTAAAAGTGAAATTAAAATGCAACAATTTGTTAATTTGCTATTTGTAATCAGGAATTTCGTTTAAGAATATATACGTTTCATTTTCAAAATCCATTTGACAGTAATAATGTGCAATTCCGTTGGTGAGAATTAAGTATTTAGCGTTGAGTTTTAAGTTATATCTCGCTATTTGATCAAAAGTGTCTTGAGAAATTTTAATATGTGGTGCTTTGCATTCAACAATAATATCAGGATTTCCATTGGTGTCAAAAATAACAATATCTGTTCTTTTTTTTAAATTGTTTATGGTCAATTGCTTTTCCAATGCTATTAATGAAACTGGATATTTTTTTTCTTCAATTAAGAATTGCACATAATGTTGACGAACCCATTCTTCTGGAGTTAAAACAAAATATTTTTTTCTTAAATTATCAAAAATAAGCGTATGTTTTTCGTTACTTTTGAGTTTGAAATTATATGTTGGAAGATTGAGTTTTTGCATTCCTCAAAAGTAAGAAAATGAACGAAATAAAATCCATAGTCTCAGATATTAAAAGTGGAAACATACAGCCTATTTATTTTTTAATGGGTGAAGAGTCTTATTATATAGATAAAATTTCTGATTTTATTGAAGATACTGTTTTAGATGAGGCCGAAAAAGGGTTCAATCAAATAGTAATGTACGGGAGAGATGTTACTATTGATGAGATTGTTTCATCCGCAAAACGCTATCCAATGATGGCCGAAAAACAAGTGATTATTGTTAAAGAAGCCCAAGATTTAAGCAGGAATATTGAGAAATTGGTTTCTTATGCAGAAAATCCGCAGCCAACTACAGTACTTGTATTCAATTATAAATATAAGAAGTTAGACAAACGTAAGAAACTACACAAAGCAATTGCTAAATCAGGATTAATTTACGAAAGTAAAAAACTGTATGAAAATCAAGTTTCAGATTGGATTCGAAGAGTATTAGGAGGAAAGAATTATCAGATTGAACCAAAAGCGGCTCAAATGTTAGTTGAGTTTTTAGGAACAGATTTGAGTAAGATAAATAATGAGTTAGACAAGCTAATAACCATTTTGCCGAAAGACTCAATTGTTACCCCTGAGCACATAGAAGAAAATATCGGAATCTCAAAAGACTTCAATAATTTTGAATTGCGAAAAGCAGTAGGAGAGAAGCAAATTTTAAAAGCAAATAGAATTATAAATTATTTTGCAGAGAACCCTAAAAACAATCCATTGGTGATGACAATTTCATTACTGAATAGCTTTTTTACTCAGTTATTACAGTACCATGGATTGCCATCAAAAGATAAATTTACTGTAGCAAAATCTTTAGGTGTGAACCCTTATTTTGTTGGAGATTATGTTAATGCCGCAAAAAATTACCCAATGCGAAAAGTTTCACAAATAATTGGTTTCTTAAGAGATGCTGATGTAAAAAGTAAAGGTGTAGGGGCAAACGGAATGCCACAATCTGATATTTTAAAAGAGTTGTTATTTAAAATAATGCATTAAGTATTCAGAATTAGATATTAATAAATAAAAACACCTCGCAAAATTGCAAGGTGTTTTTATTTATTAATACTTTAAGAGTCTCTTATTTACTTGGAGGAGTAACAGGTTTGTCTACAATTAATCTATCTTTTCTATTTGCAATTTCCCAAGCTGTATGGAAAACCAAACGAGATCTAGTTTCTAACAAGTCATAGTTTATTTTGTCTGGTGTATCTGTATGTTTGTGATAATCTTCGTGTGTACCATTAAAGTAAAAAATAATTGGCACATTGTATTTTGCGAAATTGTAATGATCTGATCTGTAGTAAAAACGATTCGGATCTTTTTCGTCATTGTATTTGTAATCTAAATCAATTTTAGTGTATTTTTTATTGATTGCTTCAGATACTTCATGCAGCTCAGTACTCAGCTTATCTGCTCCAATCAAATACACAAAATTTGGATTGTCTTTATGTCTATCATCAATTCTACCAACCATGTCAATGTTTAAATCAACCACAGTGTTTGCAATAGGGAAAATAGGGTTTTGAACATAAAAACTTGAACCTAACAATCCTTTTTCTTCACCAGTTACATGTAAAAACAAGATTGAACGTTTAGGTCCTTTTCCTTCTTTTACTGCTTTTTGAAATGCTTCAGCAATTTCTAATATAGCAACTGTTCCAGAACCATCATCATCTGCTCCGTTGTAAATTTTACCATCTTTCATTCCAACATGGTCTAAATGTGCAGAAATCACAACAATTTCATCTGGTTTTTCAGAACCTTTGATAAACGCAACAACGTTTTCAGAATCTTTTAAAGGTGTTCCTCTTCTACGTCCTTTATTTAAAAATGAAGCAGGAACTTCTTGAAAGTAATCGTCTCCTCCTAATGCAGAAGCAATTCCTTGTGTTACATAATAATCTTTTAAATATTTTACAGCTTTTTTCTGCCCTGGCTCACCGGTATTTCTACCTTCAAATTCATCAGAAGCATAAATAAATAAGTGTTTTGCTAAGTCTTTTTCTGTAATTGTAGCAGCGTATTTTGCAGCGTAATCTGTATTTGCAACAGAAGAGTTTTTGCTAGTGCTACAAGAAACAATCATTGCAAGTACACTTGCTGAGAGTAATAATTTTTTCATCTAGGTAAGTTTTATTTGATGTGTTGATTTGTGTAATTGTAAATTACTGGTTTCAAATATAGAAAAACTAATTGTCTTTATTGATTGTGAATTGTCGTAATTTTTTGTTAAAATTCAATATTTCTTTAGGAAATAGGGTGCTTAAAGCGTCGCTGTCAATTATTTTTTGAGTTTCACCACTAACAATTAGGTCTGAATTCATTACAATTAATTCGTCTACAATTTCTAAAGCTAAATTTATTTGATGTGTTGAAATTATAATGGTTTTCTTAGTATTTACAACCAGTCTCTTTAGTAAATTAAATATTTTATAGGTGTGATGCATGTCTAAATGCGCCGTTGGCTCATCCAAAATGATGATTTCAGTATCTTGAGCCAATGCTCGTGCAATTAAAACTCGTTGCAATTGCCCGTCACTCAGTTCGTAAAAACGGTTGTTTTTTAAATGTTCAATCTCTGTTAGTTGTATTGCCCAATCAATTTTTTCTTGATCTTTTTTAGAAATTTTATCTACCCAGTTGGTGTAAGGTTGTCTTCCTAAAGCAACAAGTTCAAAAACGGTTAATTGACTTTCTGGCAAGCGTTCTGTTAAAACTAAACTCAGCTTTGTTGCAAGTTCTTTATTGGTATAATTGCTTAAGTCTTTTTTATTTAGAAAAATAGTTCCTTTTAGTGGATTCTGAACTTTAGAGATGGTTCTAATTAAAGTCGATTTTCCAATTCCATTTTTTCCTAATAATGCAATAAATTTCCCTTTCTGTATTGATAAATTGATATTGTCAGCTACAGTTTTATGTTCTTTTTTCTGTTGATATCCAATGGCTAAATCTTCAGTATTTAATACGATATGTGGGTTTATGCTGTTCAAACTAGACGTATATTTTTTTCTTTCTGATTAATAACCAAATCACTACTGGCGCACCTAAAAGAGAAGTTATTGCGTTAATAGGTAAAGTAAACTCACTTGTAGGAACTTGTGCTATAATGTCACAAATCAATAAGATAATTGCACCTGTAATTGCTGTAGCAGGAATTAATATTTTATGATTTGAAGTTGTGAAAATCAATTTTGCAATGTGTGGTACTGCTAAACCAATAAAAGCTATTGGCCCAGAGAATGCAGTAATTACTCCCGTTAATAAACTGGTAATAATAAGGATGATAATTCTACTTTGTTTTACATTAATTCCAAGACTTTTGGCATAATTTTCACCGAGTAGAAAGCTATTTAAAGGTTTTATAATGGTAAAAACACCACACATACCCACTAGATATATTGAAAAGAAAATGGTTATTTCATTCCAAGTAAGATTCCCCAAACTCCCAAAACTCCAAAAAACATATTGTTGAATCTGCTGTGCTTCACTAAAATAGGATAAAACACTGATAACAGCCCCGGTAAAACTACCAAACATCAACCCAATTATTAGTATTGACATGGTATTTCTAACTTTTTGAGCAGCAATAATTACGGCAGATAATACTAAGAACGAACCTGCACTTGCCGCAATTGCAATGCCCCAACTAGAAAAAGAAACGGTTAAAAAATAGCCGCCAAAAGCTGATGAGCCTAATATTAATAGTGCAACACCTAGGCTTGCACCAGAAGAAATACCTAATACAAATGGGCCCGCAAGCGGATTTCTAAACAAGGTTTGCATTAGTAAACCACTAATTGACAAGCCAGAGCCTACTAAAATGGCTGTGATTGCTTTTGGAACTCTAAAGTTTAGTATGATTGTTTCCCAACTGTCTTTAGCAGACCCTCCTCCAAAAATAATAGTTAAAATTTCGTCAAGAGGTATTGAAACCGAGCCCGAACTAATATTCAGAATACTAAGTAAAACCAGTAAAACTGATAATAAAATAAATTGTTTTGTGTATGTTTTTTTGAAATTCAATTATCGGACTGCATTTAAGAATTCCATTAATTTTTGAATGGCAATTCCTCTGTGAGAAATCTTGTTTTTTTCTTCTGAAGTCATTTCGGAAAAGGAAATGTTGCATCCTTCTGGCTTAAAAACGGGGTCATATCCAAATCCTTTTTCGCCCTGTTTCTCCGTTAATATCTCTCCTTTGCAGGTTCCTTCAAATAAAAACTGTTCTTTATTAAGATTTAGAACAATTGCTGTTCTAAATTGTGCTTTTCTATTTGATTTGTTCTTTAATTCTGATAACAGTTTCTGCATATTTTTTTCAGAATCATTTTCTTTTCCTGCGTAACGTGCAGAATATACTCCTGGTGCTCCATGTAAACTTTCTACTTCCAAGCCTGTATCATCAGCAAAACAATTATAACCAAATTTCTCGGTGATGTAGTTCGCTTTTAACGCAGCATTTCCTTCCAATGTTGTTTCTGTTTCATCAATCTCATCAAAACTATTGATGTCATTTAATGTTAACAACCGAATAGATTCAGGTAACATCTTCTGAACTTCAGCAAGTTTATTTAAATTATTAGTAGCAAAAACAATTTCCATTTATAATAAAAATTTAGAAACAAAATTAGTGATTTAAAAGGCGAAAAAGAAAAATACTTAAGATCAAAATGTGACTACTCATGATGATAGGGTTCATTCTTAAGAATTGTGTATCCTCTATAAATCTGCTCTACAATAAACAAACGAATCATTTGGTGGGAAAATGTCATTTTTGACAATGATATTTTTCCGCTTGCTTTTTTATACACAGCATCAGAAAAACCATAAGGTCCGCCAATAACCAATACTAATTGTTTAATTCCCGAATTCATTTTCTTTTGTAAATACTGAGAAAATTCAATAGAAGTAAAGTGCTTTCCTTTGTCATCCAACAAAATCAATTGATCTGTATTTTGTAATTTCTTTAAAATCAATTCACCTTCTTTTTCTTTCTGTTGTGATTCGCTTAAATTCTTCACGTTTTTAATATCAGGAATCACATCCAACTCGAACTTGATATAATGTTGCAAACGTTTTTGATATACATCAATTAACTGAAGTAGGTTTTTATCATCCGTTTTTCCGATGGCAAGTAATTTGATTTTCATGTTACAAAATTATGAATTATGATTTATGAATTACTATTTTTACATCACAATAAAATTTTATGATATCAAAAGAACAGTTTGAAACGGAATTAGAGCTAATTATTGCAAATGCGATCAGAGAAGATGTTGGAGAAGGGGATCACACCTCGTTGTCTTGTATTCCTGTGGATGCAAAAGGAAAAGCGAAGTTGTTGGTTAAAGATGATGGGATTATAGCTGGAGTTGAATTTGCAAAACAAGTTTTTAAAACTGTGGATGCCGATTTAAAAATTGAAACATTGATTAATGATGGAGCAAAAGTGAAATTTGGTGATGTCGTTTTATATGTCTCTGGAAGTTCTCAATCAATTTTAAAAGCAGAACGTTTGGTGTTAAATGCCATGCAGCGTATGTCTGCAATAGCAACAAAAACACGTTTTTTTGCGGATTTATTAGAAGGCACAAAAACCAAAGTGTTAGATACTCGTAAAACAACCCCGGGAATTAGAGCTATTGAAAAATGGGCTGTAAAAATTGGTGGTGGA
>Ga0209395_1008096_pt1 | contig 10822 bp, 9 predicted proteins | sample GOMGulsemesocosm_3_FD_184635 | JGI IMG/M metagenome (GOLD analysis project Ga0209395, IMG submission 184635) | Methane-oxidizing microbial communities from mesocosms in the Gulf of Mexico - GOM9D Gulf of Mexico (SPAdes) (version 2) | ecosystem: Environmental > Aquatic > Marine > Cold seeps... | reverse complement strand
ATATTGCCATTAAAATTTCTGAATATCGCTCAGGGATTTACATTGGATCTGTATTACAAGACATGCAATTAACCGTAAAAGCATGTAACAATGACCAACCTAGCATTGAAGACAAACCAGATATCTGCGTGTTTGTTGGAGAAAATGTTAACATTCAATTTACTGCAAATGACCAATCTGATGGTGTTCACATTTATGCTACTGGCGCGGTATTTAATCTAGAGGAAAACCCTGCTCAATTTGTTGAAAATACGCAATCATTGACAGTAAACGGTAATTTTATATGGACACCGAATTGCGAACAAGCGAAACATCAACCTTATCCCGTTATTATTCATGCGGAAGACTTTAACCCCGCTATTCAGTTAACAGATTTAATGGATTTTAGAATTACGGTTAAAATACCTCCTATTCAAAACTTGACGGTGAATCCTTTTGGTAACTCAATGCAGCTTAATTGGAACCCTCCCACTAACGGTTGTGTCGTTAATTATTATAACATTTACCGTAATACTTCCACCTCAACTACCTCTGATAATTGCTGTGAAAAAGGCATGGCCTTTGACATGGGATATCAATTAATTGGCACAACAACGGATACAGCTTATCTAGATTCTGACTATTTAGAAATTGGAAATCAATACTGCTATTTAGTGACCCTAATTAACAACAATGGGGTAGAAAGTTGTGTCTCATCACAAGTTTGTAATAGTTTAAATTTTGAAGTCCCAGTTATGACGAATGTCTCTGTTATTGAAACCTCTTCTACCACAGGAAAAGACTCTATTTATTGGTCTTGGCCAAAAGAATTAAACTTAACTAATTTCCCTGGGCCATATCATTATGAACTGTATAGACATGAAAATTATGTTGGAGGCACCGACATTTTAGTTTACACATCTCCAACTCAACCCATAATATCTGACGTAGATACATTTCATTACGATTTAAATTTAAACACCTTAAACCTTCCCTTTACTTACAGGGTAGAATTATTTAGTAACAATGCCTTAGTTGGCTCTTCTACTCCTGCGTCATCCATATACATTACTTTAATTCCAAATGACAATCAAATTGAATTAACTTGGGAAGAGTTTATTCCTTGGACGAATACATTCTACGAAATTTACAGAGAATCTAACCCCGGAAGTGGTATATTTAATTTGATTGGCACATCTACAACCCCATCCTATTTAGATGAAAACTTGATTAATTTAACCCCATATTGTTATAAAATTAAAACCATTGGGGAATTTACCCAATCTGGTATCAGAACACCCTTAGAGAATTGGTCTCAAGTTAAATGTGAAGCTCCGTATGATTTTACTGCACCTTGCGCACCAACACTATCTATTTCAGGTGATTGTGACCTTGAAGTTAACACCTTAACGTGGAACAACCCTAATTTAAGTTGTGCAGATGATGTAACGGCCTATAATTTATACTTTGCCCCATTTTTAGGCGATACATTAGAATTATTAGCCACACTGACTAATCAAAACGATACCAGTTACACTCATGGAGATAGAGGAAGTATTGCAGGTTGTTATTATGTGACTGCAATTGATTCTTTACCCTATTCTAATGAAAGCGTACCTTCAAATAAAGTATGCATTGACAATTGTGAAGGTTTTTACGAATTACCAAATGTATTTACCCCAGGCATAAATGGATTTAACGATTTGTACACGCCATTTTTACCCTATAAATTTGTAGAAAGCATTGACCTAAAAGTCATGAATAGATGGGGTAATTTAGTGTTTGAAACCACTGACCCACTAATTAATTGGGATGGCAGTTACTTAAATACGGGTCAACAATTAGCAGACGGGGTCTACTTTTATGTGTGCATCATCAATGAAATAAAACTAGAAGGATTAAAACCGAGAAGTTTACAAGGAAATATTACCATTTTTAACGAAAAATAAAATGTTTACAGGAATAATAGAGGATTTAGGAAAAGTTGAAAAGATAGTAAAAGAGAACAGTAATGTACACTTTACAGTATCTTGCCCTTTTACAAGCGAATTAAAAATAGATCAATCATTAGCGCATAACGGAACGTGCTTAACTGTTGTTGCCATTGATGGTGATAACTACACTGTAACTGCCATTGATGAAACATTAATTAGAACTAATTTAGGACAACTTGAAGTTGGCTCAATCGTCAATTTAGAGCGTTGCATGATGATGGGTGCTAGATTAGATGGGCACGTTGTTCAAGGACACGTAGACACAACCGGAGTTTGTAAAGAAATTATTGAAAATGACGGAAGTACAGAATTTGTTTTTGAATATGATTATGATGATGTTACCGTTTCTAAAGGTTCAATTACAGTTAATGGAGCCAGCTTAACAGTAGTTCAATCAGAGAACGGCTTATTTTCTGTTCACATTATTCCATTTACAATTGAACACACCAATTTTAAAACGTTTGAAGTAGGAACTACAGTTAATTTAGAATTTGACATCATTGGTAAATATGTTAAACGTTTAATGTCAAATAAATAATAATGACAAAAGAAAATACAATATTTTGGATTGAAAATGGAGAAATTCAACAAAACAAAACAGTCATACTAAAGGACATTAACATCCAATTAAATAAAGGTGAATTTGTTTATTTAATCGGTAGAACTGGTTCTGGAAAAAGTAGTTTACTAAAAGTATTGTATGGTGAATTACCATTATCAATTGGTAATGGTAAAGTTTCCGATTTTGATTTAACCGCACTTAAACGAAAACAAATCCCTTATTTAAGACGAAAATTAGGTGTAGTATTTCAAGATTTTCAATTATTAGATGACCGTTCTGTAATGAAAAACCTTGAATTTGTTATGCGTTCAACCGGATGGAAGAAGAAGAAAGAAATGCAAACTAGAGCAGAAAAAGTATTAAGCTTAGTTGGTTTAGACCATAAAGCGAATCAATTCCCACATCAATTATCTGGTGGAGAACAACAACGTGTGTCTATTGCGAGAGCTTTAGTGAACGAACCCGAATTTATTATTGCAGATGAGCCCACAGGAAACTTAGACCCAGAAACGTCTAAAGAAATTATGGCTGTTTTACATGCTATTGCCAAAGAAGGAACTTCAATTTTAATGGCTACACATGATATGTCTATCATGGAACAATTTCCGTCTAAAACATTCAAGGTTGAAAATGCATCCATTGTAGAAGTCAACCCAATGAATGAATTTGATCCATTTAAAACTATTGAGTTTAAATAATGAAACTAATCTTATACATAGCTACATTAAGCATTTTTGTGATATCGTGTGATAAAATAAAAAGTTATAAATACTCTGGAAGTTATAAAGGTAATTCATATGAGCATTATTGGAATACTAATCTAGGCATATCATATGATACCATTTTACCAAAGGAGATCAATATTTCGTTCTTAAGTAACGTTTTATTAATCGACTCTCAAAAAAAAATGTCATTAGATAAAATTCATGAAGGAGAATTTTATACAGAATCTAATGGAGCGAGCTCATATAGAATAAAATTTAGTAATGACAGTTTATATTATTCCACATCAATTAATAACCCTGATAATGGTGAGGCATCACATTTTATAGGTGTAAAACATTAAATTCTAACCAAAACAGCCTATTTCAAAAAATGAAATAGGCTGTTTTTATATACGTATAATTCGAATTTACCACACTCGAGTCAATTCTCCATATTCAATTACTTTTCCACTTGTTGCTTTCACTGATAGCTTACTCACCTCTACATTTCTAGTGACAAAATATTTTTTGATAACTGGTAGAATTTCTTTTTCAGTTAAACGCGGTGAATATGTATTAATAACTAAGAAGCCATTTTTTGTTAATAATTCAGACGCCGTTTTAACTAGTTCTGGAAAACGTGTTTCAATTTTCCAGCGTTCCTTTTTAGCACCAATACCAAATGCTGGCGGATCCATAATGATTCCATCATATTTGTTTCCTCTCTTTACTTCTCTTTGCCCAAACTTTAAAGCATCTTCTAACACCCAATGAATATTATTTAAATTAGACCCAATCATGTTTTCTTTACTCCAATTAATAACTTGCTTTACTGAATCACAATGGAATACATCAGCCTCTTTTGAACGGGCTGCTAATGAAGCCGCACCGGTATATCCAAATAAGTTCAAAAATTTACGATTCGGTTTAATGTGTTGTGTAATAAAATCCCAATTGGTTCTTTGCTCTGGAAACAACCCAATGTGCTTGTATTTAGTTAATTTTAAATTAAAAATTAAGTCATTAAATTCAATTTCCCATTGTTCAGGGGCATCTTTTAAACTTCTCCACTCACCTTTGGTATGTGTGTCTTCAACAAACTCAAAATGAGCCATTTTTTGCCACTTACCAAAACCAATCTCTGATTTGAAATAAGCATTTCTATCTGGTCTAATCGTTACAATTTTACCCCAACGCTCTAATTTTTTAGAACCACCAGCATCTATTAACTCGTAATCTTTCCAACCTTCAGAAAATGTTCTATTCATGTTATTATTTTTTACAAAAGTAACCATTAACTTTAAGCAAAAAACGACATCCAAATTAATGAATGTCGTTTACCTATGAAAAAACTTACTATTTGAGTAAAAGAATATCGCTTACTTATGCTTTTCAAATAGCAGCATCTTTAAAAACCCAGAGGTTTTAATGTTATTCAAATCCTAATCTAACACCAAATGTTAAAGGAAAAGCTGTTTCCGTTTTACCTTCTTCAAACAAAGAAAGCATACTGTAGTTTGCAAAAACACCTATGTTTTTATATCCTAATCTTGCAGTAGCTGTTAACTTATATGGATTTAAATTGTATTTTCCTTTAGCTACGTCTTTTTGCTCTCCACCTAAAACATCATATTTTTGTACTGTTTTTGATGTCATTCTAACCCCACCAACTACACCTACAGCCAAATGGACATTCTTAGATTCATATTTTGACGTATTGAATTGTAACAAAACTGGGATATGAAAGTACCATGCCCTCAATTGATTTTTACTGAAATTTTTAGTTGTATCCATTATTCCATAAGTTGAGTCTTTATTAAAATCTAACACATAATTATTATTAAATCCAAATCTTGAATGTTCAAAACCTAAACCAGTCACTAAACCAACATATTGTGTTTTAAATGGCAATTCAAATTGAGCGAAATTAAAGGCGAAATTAAATGATTCTGCTGGATCAATTTCTAAAAATTTATCTGTATCAAAATTTAAACCGTTTGACGAATTTAACATGCTATTCACTCCTATTTCAAACCCTGACCAATGTCCAAATTCTGCACATCCATTACACCCATCTTCATCATCATCTTTCTCCTTACCATCCTCATCATTATTTACTAATAACGTATCTGATTTGTTGTCGCCGTGGTTAATAATAATAAACTCAGTTTCGCCAACTCTAAATCGTGTTGTGTCTGCTGGTTCTGTAGTAATTTCAATAGTTTCATTATTATTTTCTTCTTCCGTTTGTGCACTTAGGTTAAATGCTATTAAGCTAAGTACTGATAGTAGTATTGTTTTCATAATTTTTATATTTTATCAATCCCAGTAGTAAGGGATTTAAATTGTTTTTTAATCTGTTGGCCAAACATATATTGTTTTGTTGATAGTAGGACGCCACAGCAATTGATAAAGTTACAGTTAAAATAAAAAAATATTCAAACCTCCCTATTTACAGGGATTACAGTTACATAATTTTTAAATTATTATTTTTATTTAGTCAACATAAACTTAATGTATCAATTTTTTTATCTTTGCCTAAGATGGAAGACATTATCTATATCAATCGTAAAACGGGTCAAAAAGAAACTGAAATAGTTAAAGGGCCTAAAACCATGAATTACATTTACAATAAACCAATTGGACGGTTTGGTTTAAGGTTATTGTTTAAACGTAAAGTTTTTTCAATGTATGGTGGTTGGGTAATGAACAAAAACAAATCTATTAAAAAAATTGATGAATTTCTAAAAGTTAACAATTTAGACATGTCTCAATTTGTCATTCCAAAAGGTGGTTACAAACATTTTAATGACTTCTTTTACAGAAAATTACAACCTAACAAAAGACCAATTGGAACCGGACTAGTATCTCCTGCAGACGGTAAAGTAGTAGCTTTTAAAACAATTGATTCTTGTACCGATTTTTACGTTAAAGATTGTTCTTTTAACTTGGTTACCTTTTTAAAAGATAAAGAATTAGCAAAAAAATATGAAGGCGGAAGCATGATGGTTATTCGATTAGCACCTGCTGATTACCACAGATTTCATTTTCCTGCAGATGGAATTCCTAGTGAAACTAAAAAGATTAAAGGTTTTCTTTATTCTGTTTCTCCTATTGCATTAAAGCAAAATATGAGAATATTTTTAGAAAACAAAAGAGAATACTCTACACTTAAAACAACCGAATTTGGTGACATTTTATTATGTGACGTTGGTGCCACATTAACTGGAAGTATTATTCAAACGTATACCGAAAATCAACCCGTTAAAAAAGGGGAAGAAAAAGGTCATTTTGCCTTTGGTGGATCTACTGTTGTTGTTTTATTTGAAAAAGGCAAAGTAACCATAGATGCAGACCTGTTAGAAAACACTAAAAAAGGGTTTGAAACTACTGTTGAAATGGGTGAAACTATTGGTCACTAGCTTACTTATTTGCCTTAAGCTTAATTGTTAATCGCTTTTTATACTCAAAAGTAGTACCTTTGCACAATAATGAGCAATACAAAAATCAATATTCGTAATTTAAGTTTTGATGATTTAGTTGAAAAACTAATCTCAATTGGTGAAAAAAAGTTTAGAGCCAAACAAGTTTATGAATGGATTTGGAAAAAAGGCGCACGTTCATTTTCCGACATGCATAATGTGTCTAATAAAATTACAGACGCCTTAGAATCCGAGTATTTTTTAGATTGTTTAACCATCTCTGATCAACAAAAATCTAATGATGGTACCATCAAAGTTGCCTTTAAATCATTTGATGGCCATATTACAGAAGGCGTTTTAATACCAACCGAAAATAGAGTAACAGCCTGTATATCGTCACAAGTAGGATGTAGTTTAGCTTGTAAATTTTGTGCCACTGGTCGATTAAAATTAATGCGAAATTTAACAACTGGTGAAATTTATGACCAGGTATTATTGTTAACTGAGCTATCTGAAGAGCATTATGGTCAAAAGCTAAGTAACATTGTCTTTATGGGAATGGGAGAGCCATTGCTTAATTACAAAAATGTTGTGGCAGGTTCAAACATGATTACATCTCCTGATGGATTAGGAATTTCTCCTAAAAGAATTACGGTATCTACGGCTGGAATCGCCAAAATGATTACAAAACTTGGTGATGATGAAGTTAAATTTAATTTAGCCTTGTCTCTTCACGCCGCTAATGATAAAAAGCGAACAGAAATCATGGAAATTAATGACAGTAATAACCTTGAGGTGTTAGCTGAATCATTAATCTACTTCCATCATAAAACAGGGTCGCGTGTCACATTTGAATACATTATTTTTAAAGATTTTAACGACACTTTAAAAGATGCGCGTGAGTTAGCTGATTTTTGTAAAAACGTTCCTGTAAAAATTAATATTATTGAGTATAACCCTATTGATGGCGGAATTTACGAACAAGCTGATCCAGAAAAAGTAGATGCTTTCGCGGACTTCTTAGAATCTTTAAATCTTATTGTACACGTTCGTAGAAGTAGAGGTAAAGATATTGACGCAGCTTGTGGTCAATTGGCAAATAAAAATGGAGCGATAGAATTAAAGGATAGAACTTTAAAAGTTTAATTTTAGTTAAACCAACACCTATTAGGCTAACATTAAAGAAACCGTTCCGAAAATCACCAATAAGAAAAGTATTAATCTAATACGCATAAGTAGTAGTATAAGTGGTAACACAACTTATGTTACACCATTAACTACTAGGCAAGATTAATGCCAAAACTTATAAATTTTTAAATTCTCGGTAGACAGATTCGTTAAATGCTTTACATTTTTTTAATTCAGATTCTAGTTCATTTTTACCTTCAAATTCATGATAAAATGATTTATTCGTGTAAATCATATAATTTGAATAGCCATTTTTAGTCACAATACCGTACATATTCATTAACGAGAACATAGCCCATTCTTTTGCATTTGGATTAAGCAAATCTTTACTCCAATTAAACGGAGACGTATCCCTATTTAATTGATTCAATAGCGTTTTAGAAATATCTATTTGAGAACCTAACTTATCAATTTTTTGACCACGACTTTTATCTTTCAAAGCTCCACCCCAAAACAATACAGGAATGTGAAAGTAATCATCATTGTAGATATCATTGTTTTTAAAGTTAGTTTTTCCATGATCAGAAATAAAAATGACTAGTGTATTTTCAAAATTAGGCAGTTTTCGTAATTCATCTGTAAACAATTTAATTTGCTTATCCGCATAATGTAAACTACTGGCGTATTTACTTTCGGGATATTCGGCCATCATAGGTTCAGGCATATCATAAGGCGAATGTGTACTTTGTGTAAACATACCATAAATGTAAGGTGATGTTGCATTCTTGATTTCAGATAAAAAATAAGGCAGCATCACACCATCATGATAACCTAAATAGCCTTTGGACGATAACTCTGGAATTTTATCCTCATCATACACCTTTTGAAAACCAATTTCGTTCAAATACCCACCGATATTACCGTATTCTAATGATCCACCAAAATAATAAGCAGAGTTATAATTAGGCAATGATTTGACAATAGAAGGAATATTTCGACATTTTGCTAACTGATGACTAATTGAAATTCGTGGAATTGTAGGGTATCCACTAAATATGGAAGAGTGACCCGTTTCTGACGTACTTGATGTGGCATAAACTTCAGTAAACAAAACACCTTCTTCACTTAATTGATCAAAATGAGGGGTTATACCAGGTTCACCATCATAGCACCCTATCAATTCTGTGGCCCAACCTTCTAAGGTTACAAATATAATATCTGGTGTGTCAGTTTTAAATAATCTAACCGAATCTATAGCTTCATAATCAAACAAATCATCCACCAATTGAGAAGATTCAGCTTCAGAAAGTGAAGTGAAAAATTGTTCTGAATTTGACTTTCTATAATTAATCGTCATTTCAATGAAGTTCCAGTTGGAGTTGACTGATAAATCATTCAAAATTTGAGAATTGGAATAGTACGCATTGGTAATACTAATTGGAATAGGTTGAACACCACCCCTAGCCATTAATACAATTAAGCCTGATAATAACAAAAAACTAACGGTTAATTTTAATTTAGAACGCTGACCATTTTCTGTTAGTTTATACTTTCCAATAATGTATCTATATAAAAAATAAAACACCACTAATTGAATACAAACATAAAACAAAAACCACCATGTAAACTCTCCAGAAGCTGTTCTAAACACTTCAGATGGCGTCCCTAAATGTACGAATATTTTTGACGTTAATTTAGAGCGCCATTCGGTGTAAGACACCAATTCACCACTAAAAATTAGCGCTGTAATAATTCCAAATACAAACGTTACCCATTTTGAAACAGTATAAACTAATTTATGTGATGTATTAAAAATTAAGTGACTTAAAAAATTTAATATAAACGGAAGTATAATTAGAAAAGATACCGTTGAAATATCTAATTGAAACGCATAAAAAGGCAAGGTTAACACTTCCAAAAAAGAGGATTCAAAATCTGCATGAAAGTGAATATAGAATAGCACCCTTTGAAATGTAAAGAACAACATCCAAAAGACGATAAATTTTATAAAAAATACTAAACTTGCTTTCATATATAATTACTACTTTGAAAATTCAACAAGAACTTTGGAATTTTTAAGTTTCCCCTTTTTGTTATAATATTCTGTTTTAACAAAACCTACTTCTTTTGAAAACCATTCTTTTACAAAACGATTAATTGGAATACCATAAGCAAATAAGTGGGCATTATAAGTAATTAAATAACACTTAAAAGTACCAGCCTCTGTTTTAATAGCTTCATAGCATTCTACTTCTCTTTCAGAAATACGAACTCTAATCATATTATTGTAATATGAATAGTCTAAACCATTTAATTTTTGTCCAACCCTTAAATAATTTGGAATTTCAAGATAAGGACTAGTAATAGTTGTTGTTCCACCAGAAACAAATCCATTTGCTAAAGTATCAATTCTCGTATATTCATTTTTAACCAAAATAGAGTTCCCTTTACAAACATAAATTTCATTGCTTTCAATAGGTACCGTTCCTTCAGCCGACTTAGGGTAAGAGGTTAACACTTTAGTTTGAAACACAGTAGAATCTTCAAAAAACTTAACAGTGTCTAAAACATTTGTACTTACCCATCTTAGCTTATTTTTTTTGTAATCATTGTAAACCCATTTGGACCCTTTGGTTAAAAAAAACGCCTCATCATTACAGCCATCTTGTGCAAATGAATTATTCATTGAGAAAATAACTGTAGAGATAAAAATAAAAAACTTAATTTTCATAGATGATATTTTTACAAATATAAAATAATTTACTCTCAATAGAAAACCAATCTCATAAGATGTCATTTCCTTAAAAATTAGTGTCAAAAATTTTACAAAAAACAGCTTTTTTGTTAAGGAGGTATCCAATGTATAATTTATGTTGTATTTTTGCATAGAAATTGAATTTCAATTCATTGGAAACAAAAATATATCAGTAATGGAAAACACTATTAATATCGCTGAAGTTTTAGAAACTTTAGGGTTAAAAAAAGAAAACAAAGGGGCTTCAACAGGAGCACATTGGTTTAACACAAGAGGAG
>Ga0209395_1008095_pt1 | contig 10822 bp, 12 predicted proteins | sample GOMGulsemesocosm_3_FD_184635 | JGI IMG/M metagenome (GOLD analysis project Ga0209395, IMG submission 184635) | Methane-oxidizing microbial communities from mesocosms in the Gulf of Mexico - GOM9D Gulf of Mexico (SPAdes) (version 2) | ecosystem: Environmental > Aquatic > Marine > Cold seeps... | reverse complement strand
TGCTAAGGCTAAAACTGAGGTTGTAAATGTTGAAATTTTCATATGAACTCCGCTATATTGCTTTAATTTTATTAAGACGTTTTATAATTATTATTACGTCAATTATTATTGTTTAAATTAACTGTTTGGATGAACTGTCCTATCTGCGTTATATACATTTAGTTTAAATATACCGTTGCTTAACTTGGCTCCCTGCCTCTTGCATAATTCGATAGTAACAGCTCGAAAAACTCCCTCTAGTACATTTACGACAGCTTTTCATACAAAAACGACATGGTAAGTGCGCGGCCTTTGTTTCCGTACCTTGCACTAAATAAATATAATTTCACTGGTCGTTTTCCTATCAATATTTGTCGATAATTTGCTAGTTAAAAAGTGGCTAAAGACGCAACCTGATAAGTGTTAGTTTTTTGTTAAATACTTAAAGCAATCTATAAAAATAATGCGTAAAGCGGTGGTCTAAATGATGGCTGCTATAAGCGTAAAATTACAATGATGGAGTTGATATCAGATGAAAAATAATAAAAAAATTGCACTCAGTGCAATAGCCTTATCGGTTTTAACGGTCACAAGTGCAGCGAGCAATGCAGCCCAAAAAGCTCAGCTTAAAAAAGGTAATGTAGTTGCTCCGGTAGCACAATCTTCAACGCTAAGTTTTGCCGATTGGCGAGCACAACAAAAACTTAACCGTAATGATTATACCGACAGGTTAATTATTACCTTTAAAGATAAGCAACAAGGAAAAACGGTTCCTCCTGGTTTAGCTAAGAAAATAGGCTTAAATTTAAAGCATGTAAAAATCTTGAAAAACAACAGTCATGTCATTGCTCTTGATAAAATGCATGCAGTGAAAGATGTAGAAAAATTTATTGAAAAATTACGTAAGCATCCTTCAGTTGAATCTATAGAACCTGATTACCAACGCTTTTTAATGGCTCAAAATCAACCTTGGGGCATTGCTAAAACACAATCTGACCAATTATCTGATACCGATGCCTCAAACATGACTGTTTGTATTATTGATTCAGGATATGAACAAGCTAATCCTGATTTAAATGCAAACAATGCATCAGGCACTAATAACTCAGGTACAGGAAACTGGTATCAGAACGGTGGGTCTCACGGCACACATGTAGCGGGTACTATTGCTGGCGTCAATAACAGTGAAGGTGTTGTCGGTATTTTACCAAGTACTAACGTGAACCTGCATATTGTTAAAGTATTTAATGAAAGCGGTTGGGGTTACTCGGGTGACTTATCTGACGCCGTTGATACCTGTGTAAATAATGGCGCTAAAGTTATTAACATGAGTTTAGGTGGTTCAGGCTCAAGTAATACTGAAAAAAATGCACTACAAGCAGCTGCTGACACAGGGGTATTGTTAATTGCTGCATCAGGCAATGATGGTAATGCAACAATGTCTTATCCTGCATCATACGATGTGGTAATGGCTGTTGGCGCCTTAGATAGCAACAATCAGCATGCTGAGTTTTCTCAGTATACTAGCCAAGTTGAAATTTCAGCGCCAGGTGAAGCAATTTTATCAACCGTTGCGGGCGATGGTCGTTTAGGTTTTATCACAGCGGGCTCTACAACTTATGGCAATGATAATGTTGTACCACAAACACATTACGTTGAAAGTGGCGGTAACTATTCAGTTAGTAATGTTAATGGCAGCGCTAATGGCGTATTAGCAAGCTGTACTATTTCTGGTAGCAGCTATAGCTGTACTAATGTTAATGGTAATATTTGTTTAGCTGAGCGTAATGATAACCAAAAGGGTAGCAACTACCCTGAAATCAACCCAGCTAAAGCATGTGCTGATGCCGGCGCATCTGCTGTGATTGTTTATAGTGATAGCACTCGCCCAGGTTTACAAAACCCATTCTTAGTGGATGCTAATACAGACGTAACGGTACCGACAGTTTCTGTTAGCCGCACTTTAGGTCAGCAACTAATGTCTCAGTTAGGCAGCAATGCTAGCGTAACGGTTAATGGCTCACAAGATTATGCTTATTACAACGGTACATCAATGGCTACGCCACATGTTACTGGTGTTGCAGCATTAGTGTGGAGTAATAACATCAACTGTACTGCTGATGATGTACGTAGCGCTCTGAAAAATACCGCAGTAGATTTAGCTACGGCAGGTCGTGATGACAAAACAGGTTTTGGTTTAGTACAAGCTAAAGCGGCATCTGATGCCTTAACCTCTAGCTGTGGCGGCGGTACAACAGAGCCACCAACACCACCTACTACAGGTAATGTGCTTGCAAATGGAGTTGCTAAAACAAATCTTGGTTCAAGTTCAGAGCTGAGCTTTACTATGGAAGTGCCAGTAGGTGCGACCGAATTAAACTTCACTATGGCTGGCGGAACGGGTGATGCTGATCTTTACGTTAAATTTGGTTCAGCACCTACAAGTAGCAGCTATGATTGTCGTCCTTATGCAGGTGGTAATAGCGAAGCTTGTCCTATAGAGAGTGCTCAAGCAGGTACTTATCACGTTAAAGTTGTTGCTTACTCAACGTTTACTGGTGTTAGCTTAACGGGCAGTTTTACTGAGCCTACTACAGGTGGCGGCGCTACTGGTGGCAGTGCTTCAGTAACAGATATCAGTGTTGCTCGTCGTGCTTGGGCATATTATACCATTGACGTTCCTGCAGGTATGGCGACATTAGATTTTGCTATGAGCGGCGGTACAGGCGATGCGGATATGTATATTAGACGTGGTTCTCAACCTACTTCTTCTACTTATGATTGTCGTCCATATAAGAGTGGAAACAATGAAACATGTTCATTGACCAACCCGGTTGCAGATACTTGGCATATAGGTGTTTATGGTTACTCAACAGCGAGCGGTGTTAGTTTAGATGTAACTTATAATCCATAGGTAAATTCTTAACTCGGCATATTGACTGTTGAGTGAGTAAAAGCCCGATGCAAGTAAACTTGTATCGGGCTTTTTTATATTAGCGCTAACCGTTAATAAAAATTATCACTTAATTCAGTCGCAATAAAATCAAAAACTCTACGAACCCTTAGGCTGGTTCTCAGCTCCTGATGACAAACCAACCAAACAGGCAGTGTCATTACTGGGCCTAAATGTTCATATGCGCGGACTAAATTAGGCTCTTTATCGCCCATTTGTTCAGGAAAAAAAATTACACCTTGCCCTTCTTTACATAGTTCGAGCTGTAATAACTGGAAAGATGTAATAAGTGAGAAGTTTTGTTTCGATAACTTCCAACCTTGTTTATTGAGTATATCGGTTAGCGAGCTACTACGGTCAAAGCCGATGATTTGTATATCGTTGAGTTCTGAAAAATTTTTTATTGGGGGAAGTTTATCCAAGTATTGCTGCGTACCGTAAAGCCAAATAACTTCTTCACCTACTTTTTTAGCAATCAAATCATTTTGCTTTGGGTGAAAACTTCGAATGGCTATATCAGCTTCGCGCCGTTTGAGATCGCTAGGTTCATTGGTTACTACTACTTCGATATCAATACCGGGCTCTTCTCGTCGTAATTTTGCAATTATTTTAGGTAACATATAAGCCGCGGTTAATTCACCAGCAGAAATTACAACAGAGCCTTCTATTTGTTGAGATTGCCCCGTGGCTGCTAATGAGAACTCCAAGGCCGCATCACCCATGCTACGGGCATGTTCTAACAACTCTAAACCACTACTGGTTAACACTAGCCGTTGTCCCACTCGTTCAAATAAGGTAATACAGAGTTCTGTCTCAAGCGCGCTAACTTGCCGGCTTAATGTTGGTTGTGTCAAACCTAGCGCTTTAGCTGCAGCAGAGAGAGTACCTTCTTCAGCAGTCACTAAAAATGCACGAATGTGATTCCAATCAAAATTTACTGATTTCCAAGTCATGCGTATATGTATACCTAAGATGCAATAAGCCCAGTATATATTCCATTAATGTATAGGTAAAGTATCATGCAATGAAGTGATAATTGGAGAGTTAACTATGACAACACTTGTTGTAGGCGCAAGTGGCGCTACCGGTAGGTTATTGGTTGAGCAGCTACTTGCTCAAGGTGAAAAGGTAAAAATTATCGTTCGCTCAATTGAGGCATTACCTGATGTGATAAAGCAAAATAATCAGTTAATGATCACAGAGTCTAACTTGTTGAATATGACTGATGCCGAATTAAAAGGGCATGTTAAAGGCTGTCGTGCAGTTGTTTCATGCCTTGGCCACAACTTAAATTTTAAGGGCATGTTTGGTCATCCTCGCCGGTTAGTTACTGGAGCGGTTCAGCGTTTATGCCACGCTATTGAGGCAACATCACCAAACAGTACAAATACTCCCGTTAAATTTATTTTAATGAATACTACGGGTAATCAAAATATGCAGGCGGGTGAAAAAGTATCAACTGCACAAAGCATTGTTGTTGGCTTGATCCGGTTGTTATTGCCACCACATGCCGACAATGAAGAAGCAGCGGGATATTTACAATCACGTTTTGGCCTCCATCATAAAATGATTGAATGGGTGGCGGTTCGCCCAGATAGCTTGATAGATGAAGATAATGTCACAGCATATGAAGCTCATGAGTCTCCTATACGTAGTGCCATTTTTGATTCAGGTAAAACCAGCCGCATCAACGTTGCACACTTCATGTCACAGTTGGTTATTGATAGCGGCACATGGCATAAATGGAAAACCCAAATGCCTGTGATTTATAATCACTAGATCTTAAAGGTTAAGGATTAAACGTTAATAGCTTTCGGCCTCATCTTTTTGAATAGGGTAACTAGCCAAGGGCGATTGACTAAAACACTAAATAGGTGGAAATAAATTATGAAAATGAATTACTTTGTTTTAGGTACCAATAATATGAAATCAGCGGTTCAGTTTTACGATGAATTATTTGAGGGCAGTAAAATCAATAAAATGCATGCAGAAGGTCGCATGACTTTATGGACAGGAGACGACTTTATGTTTGCATTAGCAGAGCCTTTTGACGGTGAAGAGGCGACTGCAGGTAACGGCACTATGATTGGATTCAATTTAGGCTCTTCATCTGAAGTAGAGCGTTTATACAATAAGGCTTTGGCTATTGGTGGACTTGATGAAGGATCACCAAGCATCCGTTCAGGGAAATTCTCTGCGTATGTAAGAGATTTAGATAAAAACAAACTCTGTTTTTTTGAATAAAAGTATATTAATTGATACCTGGCAAAATCTTTAAATGCCAGTGTAGACACGTAAGTGTGAGGTATTTGAGGTAAAAGAGCGTAAGGCTAATCGCTCTTTTATCTCATCGGGTAATCTGGTGTTATTATTGGTACTCCTGTTAATTTTTTCTAGCTTATTTTATCTTTAAATAATGCTGTTTTTACTGCGTTATCTAATGATAATTTTCCCGCACCAAAGAGTACTACTTGTAATAGTAATAAGCCCCATATCACGTGGGAATACAGTGCCGCTGGCGCTATCTCTGATAAACTAACTACCGCAACGACATTAACCACTGTTAAGCCTAAGGCACTAAAGCGGCTCGCTATACCGAGCACTAATAAAACAGGTAATATCAATTCTCCTGCGGTGCCCAAGTAGGCAGCCAGTTCAAAGGGAATAAACGGCACGCTGTATTCTTCTTCAAACAAAAATAAGGTTGAATCCCAGTCTCTGAGCTTTGTTAGGCCGGCAGCAAAAAATACCCAAGCTACGTAAAATCTGGCGCTAAGTAATGCAATAGGCTGTAAATAATTAAGTAATTGGCTAGTTTGGCTATAAGGTTGAATAAATCGTTGGGTAATTGTTGTCATCATGGTTTCCTTGGCTAGTAAGTTTAGTATTTATATTGTTGTGATTAGTGCTCAAATTTTTATCTTTAAGTGAGTGCTTGAGTGCTCAGTAAATTAAAGCTTCAAGCGACTAATAAGGTTTTGTTCAAGTGCTTGACCAATCCATTGAGCGAAGTCAAAGTCATAGGCCAGCGTATTATCTTTGCTTACCATATCTAAGGCTTTACCTATACTTATGCCTTGGTTTATTAGCGTTAACCAATAATATTCCGACGACGGTAACTCGCGTATTTCTGCGGTAAAGTGCGGCCGATATACCAGTACCTTTTGTGAGAAATAATTTTTCGATAACTTCTCTACGGCGATATTAAGGTATTGTTGTTTATTCGTTTTCCTCGTTTTTGAATCTAAATGTTGTTGATTTGATAACCAAAACTCAATCACCGGATAACTAGAGTTCATACAAAATTGACTCGGCGTTAGTTCTATATAAAGTTCATCTATGTCGTGTGTTGCCAATAGTTGCAGACTTGCTTGTTCTATTATCGAATCTTTCGCCCGCATACTTTGTTGTCTAAGCCAGTCGATTTTTGCAATGTCAGCAACAAATGGGTAGTCAGATAGTTGTGCTAAACCAGACAGTAATGTCGGATAACCCTCTCCCCAAAGTGCCCAGTCACCTTGCGCAGGAGGTGAGGTTATTAATAGTTCACGACAAGCATAATTAAATAAATCTTCACCTATTAAGGTTAAAATAGTGGGAAAACTTATCGCGAGTGCTTGTTGGGCGGTGGCTAATAAATTATTGCGATATACTGCCAATCCTCGCGGGTCAAAATCGTTAACCTTTTCATTACCTGCAGACGGAAATATGGCAGCGATAAGCGTTTGCTGTTGCTGTGCTACTTGCTCAAAGGCAGCTTGCAGAGAGTGTTTTTTTGAGTGATGCTTATCCATGTGAAAGCTCACTCTCAAGTACCATCTTCTCTGATGATTGACTTGTGCCAAAAACATCTTCTGCAATGCTTCTCGCTTTGCCTGCCTCAGCAACTAATGTTTGCCAACTGGGCAGGTTATTATCCCATTCAACTAGGGTCGGGACTTTACCAAAACGCTCTAATGCCTTGCGATATAAGCGCCATCCTTGGCATGAAACTGCTTGGCTATGGTCATCAATAATCAATTCACCTTCATTTACCTTGGTAAAACCAGCAAGGTGAATTTCGCCGACCAAAGTTGTTGGGATATCCGCTAACCATTGCTGGGCATAATCTAATGGTTGTGCAGAGTTAATATTGTTTGCGGTCACAATAATATTGTTCAAATCGACTAATAATTTGCAGCCTGTTAATTCTGCCAGACGTACTAAAAATTCGGTTTCAGGCATGAAGTTATGTGAATATTGAATGTAAGCCGATAAGTTTTCTACTAACAGTGAGCGCCCCAACGACTGCTGAACACGGTCAATATTATGAGCTAATACCTTAAGTGTTCCTTCGCTGTAGGCTAAAGGCAATAAATCACCTGCATGCACTTGTTGGCCATTTAATTGGCTCCAACTAAAACAAGCATGATCTGACATTAATATAGGGTTGCAAATACTTGCTAACCCTTTAAGCTTTTGTAAGTAGTGCCTCGGTACACCTTGTGCTGAGCCTAACCCCATTGCTGTTGAGTGTAAGCTAATGGCATATTTTTCACTGGCTTGAGCTAAAACACTTTGTGTTGCGCCGCCCTGTGCAAAAAAGTTTTCTGAATGTACTTCGACAAAATCAATCGTTGATGGAGTTGTTAGTGCATCGCTAAAGTGTTGATGTCTTAATCCGACGCCAATAAGCACCGCTGATTTTGAATTTTTATCTCTACTTTTTGATAACATCAGTTCAACTCCATTAATAGCAATTTAAATAACCAATATTAACTATTGGCCGTTATTTTAGTTACGATTTTTCTTTTGTGCTTTCAAACCTTTTTTTGGCTGCTGCTTTTAATAAACCACCAATATCTTCGCAAGTACCTTTAGCAACAAGTTTCCATTCACCGGCATCTTTATCCAATGTGGATTGTCCAGCACATGAATGTGTTCCTGCTAAGTTTCCGCAATCGTTTTGACCAGCCATAGCTACGCCATAACATTTCTCTTTACTCGCTGCTTGTGCAGGCGCAGTAGCTATAGTTGAAAGGGCTACAGCAAGTGCTGCACTAGCAAGTAATTGTTTGTTATTCATAATAAAACCTCAGTATTGTTGTATTTAAAAGTCGGCTAGCTAAGTTGTTCATTTAACCAGCGGTTAATGCTATCCGCATTTACGCCACCGACTAAGCGAGACTTAACACCAGATTGGCCTAATAACACCAGTGTTGGTACGCCTGTTACTTCAAGTTGTTTTGCTAATTGTGTTTGCTCATCGACATCAATATTGAGCACTTTTAGGCGACTCGCATATTGTGTTGATACCTCATCCATAATTGGCGACATGCTTCTACATGGCGAGCACCATGAGGTACTAAAGTAAATAAGTACCCAGGATTTTTCATGTTCGCACCAGTTAAGGGCTTGAAGATTAAGGTCTTCTTTCGGTGCCTCTGTTTTAGTGCGAGCAAACTTTGTAAGCAAATTATTCAGCATCTAATTGCGCAATTGATACGCCTTGAATACCAGACCAAACTCTATTAGCCGTAGCTAAGTAACCTGGGACGTCAGATAACCATTTTTTCTGTACCGCTTTGTTTAGGTTTAAATAAAGTTTACCGTCAACGATTTTCCAGGCATTAGGGTCAGTATCTAGTTTTTTATTTAACGCGACACCCATAGCGCAAAATCCGCCGAATTGTGGTGCAAATTGCTCTGGATTTTGTTTAAACTGATTACGGTTTTCTTCGCTGCTAAATTGATAAATGGCACTTTTATACGTTGCTGTGTATTTTTGATTACCCTTCGTGGCTTTACTGTCGGTAAAATACGAAACGGCGTCATAGCCATGGATTGCTAAATCATTAGCATCAGTACTTACATCAATATCACCAGCAAAACTTATGCTGCTGATGACTAAAGTTGCGGCGATGGCGACAGATTTAATTAGAGTTGTTATATTCATTAAAAGCTCCTTGAAGGCTTATGTTGTAAAAATTGTGCAACGTTTTGTTGTACGTAAATTATTGTATGTATACCTTCTACCAATCAAGATGCATGTTTCGGCACATCGAATGGTTAAGGCTATAGACTTAAGCAGTGTAATCTTCACTGTGCTTCGTCATGTGATTACTTTATCAAGCGTGTTAAAGACCCATGCCGCTATGAGTCTTTAACTTGAAACCAATCGTCTAAAAGAGTTATTTATGGATCAATTAAGTCAAATTTTAGAAAACCTCTCTTTTAATGCAGATGTTTTTTTCAGTGGTAATTTGTGTGGTATTCAAAGCCTAGGTGGCGCTGACAGTAAAAAAGGCCATTTGCATTTATTAAAATCCGGTGTGCTAACAATTGTTTGTGAAGAAGGTCACAAAGTTACTCTAGATAAGCCGTCGGTGATTTTTATGCCGGGTCCCACTAAGCATCAAATTATTGCCAGTGAATCAAATGATGCAGAGTTAGTTTGTGTTGATATAGACTTTCATCAAGGTAGTGGTGGCGCTTTGGTGAGTGCGTTACCAAAATTTATATGTTTAAGTATTGATCAGCATTGTCCGTTAGGAAGAACCGCACACTGGTTATTTGAAGAAGCGTTTAACGAGCAAGCGGGTCAACAAATGGTGGTTAATAAACTCGGAGATATTTTCTTGGTGCAGGTTTTACGTTATGTCATCGATGAAGGGATTGTGGTTCAAGGCATGTTAGCGGGTATGGCGCATCCGCATTTATCCACATTAATGTCAGCGTTGCATAAGCAGCCTGAAGAGCAGTGGACAGTTGAGTTGATGGCTGAGAAAGCTTTGATGTCGCGGGCAAAATTTGCTGCATTGTTTAAATAAACTGTTGGTCAAGCGCCCAGTGATTATTTGACAGATTTGCGTATTGCCATCGCACAAGGTTTATTGAAAAAGGATAAACCGGTTAGCTTAGTGGCTAATGAAGTGGGCTATGAGCATGGCTCAGCATTGGCTAGAGTATTTAGGAAAAAAACGGGATTATCGCCAAAAGAGTGGTTAATGAAATTTAGAAAGTAACGGTAAAAATCTTGTCGTCGTTTATAAGAGAAGACACTTTCTGAACCTTAATTTTAATACTGAACTTGATTAATATTATGTCAAAATCACTATAAAGCAGACTCTATTAGTTGAAATTACTCAATATTAATCGTGCTTTAAAATAGAGTTATGACATGAATACCCTTATTATAAATCGTTAAAATAATTGCACACTAATTGGTGGAATCGCGTTAAATGCATTGGTTTTTCTCTTTGGTAGGCATGCACGGCATGCAAAGGCCATATTGGGCCAGTGAATTGCGGCATAATATGTACTAAGTCACCTGATTTTATTAGCGGCTTGGCGACATTATCAGGCAACAATACTATGCCAAGATGGCGAAGCGACATTGATAGTGCGCTGGGGAAGTTATTTACTTTAGAAAATTGATTTAACTCAATGATTATCTTTTCTTTAGTCGTAATATCATAAACAGGCATTTTTTGTTTTTGCCAACTGGTAGATATCCATTTTAACTGAGCTAAATCGGTTAATTTAATAGGCGTGATATTTTTGTTTAAATACAAGGGGCTGGCACAAAAAATTTCAGTTATTGTGCCAATAGGTAAAGCTCGATAACTACTGTCCGGTAACTCTCCTGCGTGAATAGCTACATCGAGTTTATTCTCTACTAAGTCTAAGCTACTATCACTGACAATGATCTCAGGCTCAATGCCCGGATATTCTAAACATAACTGTTCAATGGCGGGCATGACCACATTACACTCTAAAGAATGTGGCAAAGTAACAGCGAAGCGTCCCCTCGGATTTTCTTCAGCATTGGCAATATCCTTAAACAGTAAATCAACCTGATCTTTTAATACCTGACATCGTGATAATAACTTATCCCCTAAGGCTGTTGGT
>Ga0209395_1008094_pt1 | contig 10825 bp, 8 predicted proteins | sample GOMGulsemesocosm_3_FD_184635 | JGI IMG/M metagenome (GOLD analysis project Ga0209395, IMG submission 184635) | Methane-oxidizing microbial communities from mesocosms in the Gulf of Mexico - GOM9D Gulf of Mexico (SPAdes) (version 2) | ecosystem: Environmental > Aquatic > Marine > Cold seeps... | reverse complement strand
CATTACAATTCACGCCATTAAAGACAGCAACTACCGCTGTTCGTCATCGTTACCGAGTTATATTCATGTATTCACACAAAATATCTATTGCCCCGATGTTAGATTGGACTGACCGTCATTACCGTTATATGGCGCGTTTAATCTCTAAGCATCAATTATTGTTTACTGAAATGGTCACCACTGGTGCGATCATTCATGGCAAGGGTGATTACTTACATTATAACGAGCAAGAGAATCCTGTCGCGTTGCAACTCGGTGGCAGTAATCCTAGCGACTTGGCTATTTGTGCTAAGAAAGCGCAGGATTATGGTTATGATGAGGTCAATATTAATGTTGGTTGTCCGTCTGATCGCGTTCAAAATGGTAAATTTGGTGCTTGTCTAATGGCTGAGCCAACATTGGTCGCTAATGCGGTCGATGCGATGCGTAGTGTGGTGGATATTCCGGTGACAGTTAAGCATCGTATCGGGATCGACGATCTCGACAGCTATCAGTTCATGACTGATTTTGTTGGTGAAGTCAGTGAAGCGGGTTGTGATACCTTTATTGTTCATGCACGTAAAGCATGGCTGAGTGGTTTAAGTCCAAAGCAAAACCGCGAGATCCCACCGCTCGATTACGAGCGTGTCTATCAATTGAAAAAAGACTTTAGTGATTTGACCATTTCGATTAATGGTGGCATTACTTCATTAGAGCAAGCAGCTACTCACTTGCTGCATGTTGACGGTGTGATGATTGGGCGTGAAGCTTACGCTAATCCTTATATTATGGCCCAGGCTGATAGCCTCTTTTTTGATGATCATAGCGAAGTGCGTAGTCGTGTTGAGGTGGTTGAAGTTATGATGGAATATATTGAGCGACATTTACAACAAGGTGGTAAGCTCAATCATATTACGCGTCATATGCTAACGTTGTTTATGGGACTGCCTGGTGCTAAGCAATGGCGTCGCTACCTTAGCGAAAACGCTCACAAGCCCGGTGCCGGTACAGAAACAGTCGCGCAAGCATTAACGTTGCTTAACCGCTAGTTAATGAGTGGTTAATTAGACCTTTCATTGGCGTGATTGTTACTTTTGTCGTTATTTCACATGCTTGTAGATGGCTATTTTTGTTTAATATCAGTTGGTTATACTTTTGGTATGACTATTGTATATTAAGCCATAATATGACAATAACTTAATTTGGACTACCATGAGCCTACTGCAACGTTTTAGAAAAGATACCACCAACGGATTAGTCGCTGGCATTTGTGCTGGGATAGCTCGCGGCTTTAATGTTGAACGTAAATGGGTCAGAATTGTTGCTTTGATTCTGTTGCTTGTTGCTACCATTCCAACCGCCGTGCTTTATATTATTGCGGCTGTTGTATTGCCTCCGAAAAGTCGTTGGTTAGATTAAATTAACCGCGTTCCCCTAAGCTGAGCATTCGTGCCGCTTTTATGTATAATACTATTTCCATTATTGAGTTGACCATTTTCCCGCGTCATCATCGGTCACTACTTATTAAATATGGTTATTGAGCCAGCGATGCTGGCAGTAAGTTTTTCATTCGAGTAAAAGGATTATTATGATCACGTTCAATAAAACAATTGTTGCCGGGACGCTTGCGGGCGTACTTGCCATTGGTGCTGTGTTGTCCATTTGGTGGGATATCGAGCCTGATATCATTAATATTGAACAGCAAAGCATTCAACAGGCCAACGAACTTGGTGTGAAGCCGGTGACAGGGTTTGCGACAATGACGGCTGCTATTACCGTGACTGAGACATTGCTCAATAAGCCTGGTGGCTATTTAACGAATGACAAGATGTATCCGTCAGTCTTTATGGATAATATGCCAGCATTCGAGTTTGGCGCTTTACAACAAGTGAGAGATTTGGCGTTGGTATTGCGTAACGATTTTAGTCGTTCACAATCACAATCCGTTGAAGATGAAAACCTTGTTAAGGCGCAACCTGCACTTAATTTTGATAATAATAGTTGGGTGTTCCCGAGTACTGAAGGTGAATATAAGAAAGCCGTTAAGCATTTTAAACTGTATCGCGTTCGTTTGAGCGACCCGAACGCTCAAGCTCAGTTTTATGCGCGTGCTGATAATTTATCGGAGTGGTTAAAAGAGGTCGAGAATCGTCTGGGCAGTATTTCGCAGCGTTTAAGCGCTAGCGTTGGTCAAGATCGCCTCGATACTGATTTGGCGGGTGATGCTCAGGCACAACAATCCACTTCGCGGCCGTCACATCAACAAATAAAGACGAGTTGGTGGAAGCTCGATAATGTCTTTTATGAAGCGCGTGGTACCAGTTGGGCGTTGATTCATTTTTTAAAGGCGATTGAAATTGATTTTGCTAACGTGCTTGAAAAGAAAAATGCTACCGTTAGTCTACGTCAAATTATACGTGAGCTAGAGCAGACACAAGAAACTGTCTGGAGTCCAATGATCTTAAATGGTAGTGGTTTTGGTGTGATGGCGAATCACTCGCTGGTGATGGCAAATTATATTTCACGTGCCAATGCTGCAATCATTGATTTAAACAAGCTGTTAAAACAAGGCTAATAGTCCGTACTTCACAAGATGCTATGAATAGTGTGCCACATTCGACTTCGTTTATAGTTAGGATGTGGCTTATGCCAACTTATTAGCGGCTATTCTTTGTTCTGCCTATCTAAGATAACGTTGCCGATTGCATACTTGTAGCCGCCAGAGACGTTATCGTCGTTGTGTGATGTTAGCCAATAGCCAGAAGCATGGCCTGAACTTGGTAAGTCGAACATAAATACTCCTGTCCACAAATCACCATTCGATACTTTGACCACGCGATAAGAAACGCTTGCTTGATCGCCAAAGTAGTAACCTTTGCCGTTCATTAGCCCGGTTAAAAATATTTCGCCTGTCGCTATCGCCCTTAACGTAATAGCCGCGGTAAATGTAAGCTCGCCATCGTTTTTATTGATAATGAAGTCTGTTAGTTCATATTGATAGGTTGGAACGTTAAACTCGTCGACCGGTAAGTGTTGAGCTGATAGGTCACGTGCTGATGCCAGATATTTGACCGATTGCTGAGTCGCGTCCGCAGGGCTGAAAGCTGAGTGGTTCCAGCTATAAAATGCAGCAATGATGATTAAGATGCTAATGAAACCAAAAGATAATAACGTTGTGTTTGCTACTTTGATGTTGGCTGTAAGCTGATGAGAGGGGGTTAGTGCTGTTGTATCAATGTGCTCTATCTCTTGACCTGCGCTATTAATATCGTTAGTTGGTGGCATTGCATGAATTTTTAAAGAATTGAGCAGTTGAGCATGCTCTTTTTCTACTCCAAGGTAATCCGCGAATATTTTGATGTTTTTCATTTCCATATTTTGATGGTTTTGAAAAATTGCGTGGAGTTTTGAAATGCTAATGCCAAGCTTGGCCGCGCCTTGCTTTATCAGGATCCCGTCTTGTTTGAATTGTTGTTTGACTTGTTTTTCTAGGTCGGTACGGTATTCTGATTTGAGTGGCATTCTCAGTATTTCCCTATATTTATTTCCTGCTTGTAGCTCCATTTTAGCTCCAAAAAGCAGTGGTCTGTCAACGCTTATTTATTTTATTGCTTTCTTTTGAATAGTTTTTTTTCTAAAATTTTGGACACCTATAACTTTACACGCCGCGACAAGTTCAGATGAGCTTGGTTTTACCAACACCGGTATGTTGATTAGAGTATTTATGGTCTGATATGAACAATTGTCAACGGTGAAGGCTTGCGATTAAAGTGGTTAATGGTGATAATAGTAACGTTAAGGTAGTGCTGTTGGACGATGATGACTCCGCTTTTAGGGTTTAGTTGCAGTGTTATATTAAAAATACTAATAAATAAAAATTTAATGATTAGCCATTCGATGGTTCTTCAATACGCTTAAATATTATAAGGAATAGAAATATGAAAATTCGTATATATGCATTAGTCGCTGTTATGAGTTTAATCGCGTCATCTTTTGCATTTGCCGAGACTAAACTATCAGACCGTTATTCAGATGCATCATTAATTCGCATCATGAAAGACGACGGTTACAGCTCTGTTAAATTAGTTAAAGCAGGTAAGATCCGCATTAAAGTCGATGGTCGTTCATACTTATTATTCAATACCTCAAGCGGTGATTTACAGCTTTACTATGGTATCGGTGGCGCTGTTATCTCTTACAAAACTATCAATGAGTGGAACAGAGATAAGCGTTTCTCACGTGCTTACTTAGATTCAGATATCGATCCAGTATTAGAAGCTGATTTATTGGCAAATGGCGGTTTAACTGACGAAAACGTGACTTCATTCTTTAGTGTTTTCAAATCTTCAGTACGTGCGTTTAGAGATTTCGTTAAGAAAAATAACGAAGGCTAAACCAGATACAGTTACCGGGCGGTGACTGTGTTGTAAAATAGCGTGTCTTGAACTCAATTCTGTTGAGCGCAGGACACGGATTATTATCGTTTAAAATATCTCTTCCCTATGTTGCAATCCGCGTCGCCCTAATGTTTACTCAATACCATCGCTTATCCCTACGCAATAGTAAAGTTTGCGTCATTAATCGCTGAAATTTACATTAATCTCATCACTTTCAATCTTTTAATCAATTGTTTTAAATACTCAAAGCACTATTTTGTGTACTACGTCCTTAGTTATCATGTATTATTTGGCTTACTAAATACCAATTTCGACAATTAGCGGAAGACTTTTGCTGGCTTGAATCTATTGCTAACCCGAGCGCCTCGCCTACAGGACGTAGGTGCTTATGTTCAGTCTGGAACCATGAACATGTGTACTAGTTGATTTACCAGTACACAATAAGAGCAAAAAATTAACGGAATTGAACTAACTTATTGTTAGATAAATTGAACACCAGAGCGCTAGCGTAAATAATAAGGCGCCGGAAATTAAATGTGGTTAGCGGTTTTATCATTCCCTTTGTTTTGTATTCAGGGAAAATTCAGGTAATGTCGTTACCATCGATGTAAATAAACGTTTAAAGCAAGGATCACATAATGATTAATAAGAAACTAGTATTAGCGGCTACGCTCGCTGGCGCAATGGCGCTACCTGCTCAAGCTGATGTGTTGGGTATTTATATTGGCGCGCAAGGTTGGCAAAATGAAGTGTCGGGTGCATTTTCACAAGATTCGTCAAACTTAGTTGACTTTCAATTTGAAGACAAAACACAAACAAATCTTTATGTTAAATTTGAACATCCGCTTCCGCTTATTCCTAATGCCAGAGTTCGTTTGGGGAAATTAGAAGGTCTTGGTAATGTTGATTTGAGCGAGTCGTTTACTTTCGATAATTATAATTACGATGTAGATACTTCGCTAGATAGTGCAATTGAGCTAACAAACAACGATGCAACGTTATATTGGGAACTGTTAGATAACGATATTATCGCTTTTGATGTTGGCCTTACTGCTAAGCATTTAGACGGTGATATTATGGTGACTGGTACCGCAAACGATATCTCTGCATCGAGCACTGAAAATATCTCGGTGTGGTTGCCAATGGGCTATGCCGCGGTAAAAGTTCGTGTTCCATTTGCCGGTGTTTATGTTTATGGCGATGCTAACTATGTGTCGTACGACGGTAGCAATGTTCATGACTATGAAGTTGGTGTCGGTTACGACATCATGGATAACATCGCTGTTGATGTTGCACTAACGGCCGGTTATCGTGAGATGGCGATTGAGTTAGATGACGTTGATGACTTAAGTGCAGACGTTAAATTTGCAGGATTCTTTGCTGGTGTAGAAGTGCATTTCTAGACCCTAAAGTTGAAATTAAAAGGCTTCGGCCTTTTTTTTTGCCTAAATTTTGCTAATTCACCGTTATTTTTTAGCACACAATACGGCGTCGTCAAGTGAAGTGATCTCTTGGAATCGCTTTATACGCTGTTGATTGGAGCCATGTTGGCTCATGATTAGGACTAATTTTTTATTCTCTAGATTGGCAACATGCTTAATGTTTTTAATCGCTAGCTGTTGGCTGTAATACGCCACCACATTGGGATCTGAAATTGCGGCATCGTGGCGTTTTGCGCCAAGCATCTTAACCAGCTGTTCGACATTATGTGCTCGACTAACATGCGCAGGGTAGCGTTCTATGGCTTGTTCTATTGCATCTGGGTAGGAATAGGCCCTAACGATACCGACTGTATTGCGTTTAAAAAGCTCGTTGATTGAGCTAAATGAAGCATTCCTTCCAGTGTGGGTGAAAATCCCGATCGTTGAACAAGCTATTGGCGAGGATATCGTGGCATTGCTAAAAACATCTTCTGGCCAAGCTGGGTATATCCCTAAGTACCGTTGATCGTTCTGCACAATCTTTATCGCTCTTTTCCATGGTAAAAAATCCACTTCCAGCATTATATTATGTTGTTCTAATAAGTCTCTAAGCTTTTCGATCGCACTGCCTTGATTAGCGAGCGTGCTGCCTGAATAGGGTTTCCATTCTAGGGAGGCGATGCGCCATACTTCTTGGCTGTTAGCAACACAGGTCATAGCCATAGTGCTAAGCATAACGAATAAATTTAATGGGAATGTAATGGATTTAGCAAAGCGAGGCATTAGAGGTTCTCAAAACAAGACGATATTAATATATCGTGTTTAGTGGGGGTTGTCACATCCCCATGTGGTGACCCCGAGTCACCTTAAAGGTTTAAGGTAAATGAACCCCTGTTTTGGCGGTTAATCTGCTAATCATTGAGTGCTGCTCTTTGATGTTATTGCTATTATTATTTATGGCCTTTTAAAAACACCTTTCTTATTCTTAAAAGCTATAAAAAATCAGTTTTTATTCTTTTATGTTATTGCCTAAGCGCGATATGATGCTGATATTCGCAATTGGGCGTCGTGTATCAGGTAACAGACATGCTAATACAACAATTAAATTCATTAACAAGCCCGCTGTCACAGCAGCAGGTTGATTCTCTTAAACAGCTTACGGCATCGATGTCGGCAGTTGAGCTTTCATGGGTTAGCGGTTACTTGGCGGGTATCAGCCAAAGTGCTGGTGGCGCTGTCGCACCACAAGCCGCAGCAGCTGGCAAACTCACTATATTATTTGGTTCTCAAACCGGTAACGCTAAAGGCGTAGCGACTGAAGTCGCTGCTGCTGCAAAAGCACAAGGTATTGAGGTTGATTTAGTGTCTATGGGCAACTATAAGACTAAGCAACTTAAAACTGAAACTCACATGCTTATCGTGGTTAGTACCAACGGTGAGGGTGAGCCACCTGATGACGCGATTCAATTGCATGAATTTTTAGCCGGAAAACGTGCGCCTAAACTTGATGGTGTTAGCTATGCTGTCTTAGGACTTGGCGATACAAGCTACGAGTTTTTCTGTCAAACGGCGATCGATTTTGATCAGCGTTTTGCGGCGCTTGGTGCTAAATCACTGGTTGAGCGAAAAGACTGTGATGTTGATTACGATGAAGATGTTGCTACGTGGCAAGAACAAGTCTTACCGTTGATTAAAGACACGCTAAGCGCCGGCGCGCCAGCAGTTGCTGGTGTTGCATCGGCTGCTGTTAGCGGTGAATCACAATACACCAAGAAAAACCCTTATAAAGCGACTTTGCTAGCGAATCCAAAGATCACCGCGCGCGGTGCTAATAAAGATGTTCGCCACATTGAAATTTCGCTAGAAGAGTCAGGTATTACTTATCAGCCAGGTGACGCATTGGGCGTATGGTTTGATAATGATCCGGCGTTAGTGAGCGAGTTACTAAGCTTAGTGTCACTTGACGGTGAACAAACGATTGAATTCGCTGGTGAGCAAGTATCACTAACGACTGCCTTAATTGAGCATTATGAGCTAACGCAATTGCACCCAGGTTTCGTGAGTGCATTTGGTGAAGCGACTGAGCAAAAAGAATTAATCACGCTGGGTGAAGATAAAGCCGGCGTTCGTGATTTCATCGAAGACCGTCAAGTTATCGATGTTATCCGTCAATATCCTGCGGCACTTACCGCTGAGCAACTAGTAGGCGCTTTACGTAAGCTAACGCCGCGTCTTTACTCTATCGCATCAGCAATGAGTGAAGTAGAAGAAGAAGTTCATCTCACGGTTGGTGTGGTCCAATACACGGCGTTTGATAAAGAACATCAAGGCGGCGCATCTAGCTTCTTGGCACATCGCTTAGAAGAAGATAGTACGGTACGAGTTTTTGTTGAACACAATGATAACTTCCGTCTGCCAAGTGTTGATAAGAACGTGATTATGATTGGCCCTGGTACGGGTATTGCGCCGTTTAGATCGTTCCTACAAGAACGTGACAACACCGATGCGACAGGTCAAAGCTGGTTGTTCTTCGGGAACCAAAACTTTACCGATGACTTCTTGTATCAAACAGAGCTGCAAGACTTTAAAGATCGCGACGTACTAAGCCGTATCGATTTGGCATTCTCACGTGACCAAGCACAGAAAGTGTATGTTCAAGACCGTATCAAGGCCCAAGGCAGCGAGCTTTACCAATGGCTTGAAGATGGCGCGTCACTATATATTTGTGGCGACGGCAACCGTATGGCCAAAGACGTACATCAAGCGTTCCTTGATTTAATCATCGAGCACGGCAACAAAACAGAGCAACAAGCTCAAGAATACTTAAATGCACTGCGCGACTCTAAGCGTTACCAGAAGGATGTTTACTAATGACTAAACTTCATGCCAATGAATACATCAAAGCGGATAGTAATCTGCTACGTGGCACCATCGAAGAAGGGTTGCAAAACCATATCACTGGTGCACTTTATGTTGATGATACGCAGTTATCTAAATTCCATGGTTTCTATCAGCAAGATGACCGTGATTTACGCGCCGAGCGTCAAGCGCAAAAATTAGAGCCGCTGCATAGCTTTATGCTACGTGCTCGTGTTGCTGGTGGTGTATGTACGCCGGCACAATGGTTAGATATCGACAAGATCGCTAGCGATTTAACGATGAACGGTAGTATTCGTTTAACCACGCGTCAAACGTTTCAATACCACGGTATCTTAAAGCGTAATCTTAAGCCGTTGATCCAAGCACTTGATCTGTCTTCGCTTGATTCGATTGCCGCTTGTGGCGATGTTAACCGTAACGTGATGTGTAATCCTAATCCGGTTGAGTCTGAGCTTCACGCTGAAGCGTTTGATTGGGCGACTCAGTTATCTGACAAGCTATTACCACGTACTAATGCTTACGCAGAAATCTGGTTAGACGGCGAGAAAGTTAAAGGGCAAGAAGAAGAACCAATGTATGGTTCGACTTATTTGCCACGTAAATTCAAGATTGCTGTCGCGGTGCCACCGCACAATGATGTTGATGTTTACACTAACTGTCTTGGTTTTATTGCGATAGCCAAGAACGGTAAGCTAATTGGCTTTAACGTCACTGTTGGCGGCGGCATGGGTTCAACGCATGGTGATACTGAAACGTATCCACGTCTTGCTGACGAGCTTGGTTTTGTTGCCCTTGAAGACACAATCGAAGTGGCCAAAGCGGTTATTACGACCCAACGTGATTGGGGTAATCGTGAGTCTCGTAAGCATGCTCGTATTAAATATACCGTTCAAAAGCACGGCATCGATAAGTTCCGTGACGAAGTGGTTAAGCGCAGTGGTGTGACTATTTCAACGCCTCGTGCGATTGAATTCACCACGCGTGGCGACCGTTTTGGCTGGGTTAAAGGCACTGATAATAAATCACATCTAACGCTGTACATTGAGTGTGGTCGTATTAAAGATATTCCTGGTAAGGAAGTTCAAACGGGTTTCAGAGAGTTAGCTAAAGTACACAAAGGTGACTTTAGAATGACCTCTAACCAAAATATGATCGTGGCGAACGTTGCTGAAGAAGACAAAGATCAGATTGAAGCGATTGCACGTCAATACGGTATTCTAGGCCCACGTTTAACGCCATTACGTAAGCATTCAATTGCTTGTGTTTCGCTACCAACTTGTGCCCTTGGTATGGCTGAAGCAGAGCGTTACTTCCCAGAGTTTACCGATAAAGTTGACGTATTACTTGAAAAGCATGGTGTTGGTGAAGAAGCTATTGTTATGCGTATGACCGGTTGTCCAAACGGCTGTGCTCGTCCGTTTGCGGCGGAAATTGGCTTAGTTGGTAAAGGCCCAGGTCGTTACAACTTGTACTTAGGCGCAGCATTTGACGGTACGCGTATCAGTAAAATGGTATTAGAGAATGGTAACGAACAAGAAATCTTAGCGGATCTAGATGGTCGTTTTGAGCGCTTTAGTAAGACGCGTCAAACGGATGAGCATTTTGGTGATTTCCTAGTACGTACCGGTGAAGTTAAAGCGGTACTGAGCAGTGCGAGTGACTTTCATGGCTAAAATTAACATTGATATTGACGTAGATTTTAATGCGCTATTAGATGCTCCGAAATCTGATCAAGACGCAGTGTTAGCTCAGGTAAACTTGGCGCTTACTGGGATGACACCAGCACAGCGCGTGCAATGGGCACTCGAGAATTTACCGGGTACCCATGCACTTTCGTCAAGTTTTGGTATTCAGTCTGCGTTGATGCTGCATTTGGTTAGTAGTCAACAGGCTGATATTCCGGTTATTTTGACCGATACAGGTCATTTGTTTGATAAAACGTACCAGTTTATTGATCGGTTAACCGAGCGCTTTAGCCTTAACCTTAAAGTGTATCAAAGTGCAATGAGCCCAGCATGGCAACAAGCGCGCTTTGGCAAAGAGTGGGAGCAGGGGATTGACGGTCTTGACGCTTATAACAAGCGTAATAAAGTCGAGCCAATGCAACGTGCCCTTAGCGAACTCACTGTAGGCACTTGGTATTCAGGC
>Ga0209395_1008093_pt1 | contig 10826 bp, 12 predicted proteins | sample GOMGulsemesocosm_3_FD_184635 | JGI IMG/M metagenome (GOLD analysis project Ga0209395, IMG submission 184635) | Methane-oxidizing microbial communities from mesocosms in the Gulf of Mexico - GOM9D Gulf of Mexico (SPAdes) (version 2) | ecosystem: Environmental > Aquatic > Marine > Cold seeps... | reverse complement strand
AGAAGCGGCAATAGAACTTCCACTACTGGCTTTGGTTGTATGCGTTTCTGTTCTACCAGATAGTTTAATGTACGATCCACTGCTAGATTTGGAAACTACATTTTCTGATTTTAAAGTCAAGTTTATATTTGCTCCACTGCTAGAGCTTACCGTGAAGTTGGTTGCTCTCAAAGTATTTTCAGAAACAACTTTACTTCCGCTACTTGCTTCGATAGCATTTACATTAGGAGCTGTGATATAAACTTTTCTTGATTTTGCTTTGGAAATGGTTTCTGCAGTATAAATTTTTAAGACACCATTTACAACTTCTGTTTTTATATATTCATGTAAGTTTTCATCAGCTTCTACAGCTAAAAGAACCTTAGAACCCATCGTAAGTAAAACAGTAATACCTTGACTTACATCTATTTTTGTAAAATCCTTTGTAAGAGTTCTTTCTTTGGTTACTACGTATTTATTTCCTTTAATTCTGTTAAATCCATTCACATGACAAGCTGTGATAAAGGTCATTAGAAACACAAAAAGTGTTGCTTTTTTTAGTATTGATTTCATATCGCTTAAATTTATTTTCTATACAATTCTTCGTTACAATCGGTACATTCAAGTCCTTCTTTAGTCATAATAAAATGTTGTTCTACCATATCACCATCATAAATACCTTGGGTGTTGTAAATGTCATCTAAAAAGCTACCAGTTGATTTTGTAAAGTAAATCGAAGTTTCAGTAGGAAGGTACAATGTTATCGTTACATTCTCGTCTTTATGCATATGGTTTGTAGAGCTTAAAAAGTAACCATCAAGCAAAATGGTATTGTCGGTAATTTTGAAATCATATTCAATTTCGGTAGCATTGTCAATCGCGTCATTTCTGTTTTTTCCTTCAGATTCCTTTCTGATTTTTATAGAAGCAAATTCTGTTTCACTTTGCTTAATAGAAACTCGAATATTATTAGAGTATGTTTTTTCGATGTCATTGTCGAATACGATTTCATGCTCGTGATTTCTTCTAAGGTATTGTTTGTAAATTAAGTTCTCATTATTTATCATTTTTATTTGTAATGTATCTGTAGCCGAAAACTCAAATGTTTGTTTTTGAATTTTAGAACCATGTGTCGCTCTTGCAGAATTGAATTCGATTGCTACAAATATCCAAGCCAAAAGCGCTATAATCCAAATGCCTAATAGTGTTAGATTTGTTGTTTTACTAAACTGCTTTACTTTGGTTGATATGATTCTTAGTCCTAGTAGAAATAAGATTAGAAAAGGAAAACCAATAGATATAAAAGCTAATACAGTCAGTACCCATAGTGGTATAATTGAATCATAGAAAAACGGTGGGTAGTTGACATAATCATCACTAATACCTAGTATTTCAAAACTACCTATAGAAAAACCGCCAATAACAAAAGTCAGTAAAACTGCCGCAGAAATAAACATAAGCAGTATTCCAATAAATTTTCCTATAAATTTAAAAACGCTTAGGATTATTTTACCTAAAGTGTCCAAAAAATCTTGAAAACCCGATTTAGCCTTGCTGTAATCAGCATTTTTTATTTTGTCACTTACGTTTTCAAACTCCGTTCTAATTTTTTTTTCAATATTGTCAATATTGACAGCTTCCCCTTCCATTTTAAGTTTGTCAGCTGTTGTTTTTGCCTCAGGAAGTAATATCCATAAAACAATATAGATTAAAACTCCAAAACCTCCACCTAAAGTGAAAAGGATGAATATCAAACGTACCCATATGGCGTCAATATCAAAATAATGAGCAATTCCGGAAGCAACACCTCCTAAGAATTTATCATCACCATCTCTAAATAATTTTTTTGAGGTTGATTTTCTAGCTTGGTAAATGGTATCATGGTTAGTATATCCCTCATCAGCATCAGCATAATCTTCAGGCTGTCCCATAATAGTGATAACGTCGTTGATATCACCTTCATTTATCACCTGGCGTTCATCCGCTATTTTTTCTGACAACAATTCACTTATACGTGCTTCAATATCTGAAATTATTTCATTTTTTCCTTGTGGATCATCACTCAAAGATCTTGCAATGGATTCTAAATATCTTTTAAGTACCTGATAGGCGATTTCATCTATATGAAAAAAGAATCCTCCTAAATTTATATTGATTGTTTTATTCATCTTTTTTTGGTTTTTCGCTTGTTACTTGGTTTACTGCGTTTACTAGATTGCTCCATGTTATATTCAATTCTTTTAAAAATAAAATCCCATTTTCTGTAAGGACATAGTATTTTCTTGGGGGGCCAGAGGTAGATTCTTCCCACCTGTAGTTTAGCAGGCCTGCATTTTTTAAGCGGGTTAGTAAAGGGTAAATCGTACCTTCTACTACAATCATTTCAGCACTTTTGAGTGTGGAAAGTATCTCAGAGGTATATGCATCACCATTTTTTAGGATGGACAATATGCAATATTCCAAAACCCCTTTTCGCATCTGTGCTTTTGTGTTTTCTATCTTCATTTAAAAGGTTTTAAAGTTATTTGATAAATTTAATTGTTAAAGGATACTTGTAAGTTTCTCCTTTTTGTGCTTTCATAGCGGCAATCACTATCAAGACTCCTTTTATTATTTTAAACAAGCCTATAAGAGATATAAATGTTATAGGTCCGAAAATCCAATTCCCATCGAATAGAAAGGAACTCGTATCGCTAAAATTAATGGAGTTGTGGTTCCACAATGTATTTCTGAAAAATTGAAATATTGAAGTGAATAATGAAAATCCAAATACGAGCTGATAAAGGCTGTAGCTAATATTAAAGTTTACGGCTTCTTTTCCATGATTGTCTAGGAATTCACTCTTGTCTTTTTGTGTTTGCCATAAAATAAGAGGGACTAATATATTCGCTAAAGGAAATAGATAGCCTGTAAAAGCAGATATATGGATTAAAAATGCATTTGTGTTTTCGTTGTTTTTATGCATGATTTGTTTTATTTAGTTTTAATTATGGTACAAATATATGTATAAACCTAGTATTATGCAAAGCATAGTACTGTTTATTTTTTTATTGAACGATGGTTTTTATTTTTTTAGTGTGTTTTATGTTGTTGTTTTTATCAGTGTTTAAAAGAGGTTTGTAGTGTTTTTTTTACCAAAAAAAAATAATTAAAAAAATGAAATTTTGATGATGGAGTTTTTATTATTCTGTTTTTTTTGATGTAAATAGGATTGAAATTCGAAATATTAGAAGGAAAAAGCTACTGGAAATTTCATAACTTTAGAGCTTAAAGATATCTGAAGATGAAATTTACTCCGTTTAAATTAAATTTATATGTGCTTTTTAAAATTCCATCAGCATATTTTTCTGGTGTACGTGTAAAAACAATAACTAAAAAAGAAATTATTGTTGGAGTCCGTCATCGATGGATCAATCAAAATCCGTTTAAATCAATGTATTGGGCAACCCAAGGGATGGCATCTGAATTGGCTACAGGATTGGTAATGATGCAGCAAATAGCATTGTCTGGAGAGAAAATATCAATGTTGGTAGTTCGGCAGGAAGGGGTGTTTACAAAAAAAGCGAAAGGCAAAATTATATTTAGTTGTGCTGTTACGGAAGAGTTGAAGCAGGCTGTTCAAAGAAGTATTCAAAGTAAGGAAGGGCAAACTTTACGTCTTATTTCAAAAGGAATTGACGAAAATGGAGATGTAGTATCTTCTTTTGAGTATGAATGGAGTATTAAGGTAAAGGCTTAGGTGTTCGTAATATGTAGTGTAATTCTAGTAAAGTTTGTTACGATCTAAATTTATTTCAATGAAAAGTAAAATCTTATTATTTGTTATTGTTGTGTGTTTTTCGTGTTCTAAGGATATGGATTCTTTGAATTATACAACACTGGAAGAGTATTTGGTTTTAAACCCTGATATAGCTGCGAATAAAGATGTGATTGCATGTGCTGCGAGCGATGCTTTGAATACAGATATTTCGTATATTTTTTATTATCCTATTCCTGGGGCAACAGATATTAATTATTTTGAAACAGCAAATTTGTTGGGGGATAAAAATGATTTTTCATTGTATATTCCAATAGAGTTGGAGAGTCAGCCTGTTTTTAATGGGTATTTAGAGCGATTTGTAAGAGAATCTGGAGATGAGGTTTGGTGTATTGTTACTTATAAGATAGATGGGGAGGTGAGAACTTCCAATCCTATCCGTTTGAAACACGATTCAAAACCTACAGAATGGACAGATAATGTAATGATTGATGTAACAAATAAAATCAAACCAAAATTTTCTTGGGAAGACGGCGTTATAAATGAAAATGCAATTTATTTTCAAGTAATTACTGATGCTTCCGATAGTTTACTGTCGGGAACCTATACTTATGAAAAACTATTTCAATATTATAATTTAGATAATGTGGTTTTAAATGTAACTCGAAATAGTCCTCCTCAACTTATGACTAGCAATACATATAACTTTACGCTAATGGCTGTTAGTATAGATAATTGGGTGAATTTGGTGATTCAAAAAGAATTCGAAATTAACGAATAGCAGAGATGGTATAGGGGTTGAGGAAATTAAAATGAAACCTATTTTTCTGATTTTTTTATTTGTTCAACATAAGCGTTCAATTCTTTTCCGTAAGTAGAGTTTTTTATTTTTTCACTTAAAGACTTGTTGATGGTGTCTAATAGCATAATATTTGCATTAGATAATTTGGTAAGAGCTAAATAAGGGGCAACTTCAGAATCAGCATTATTAATTGCAAAATTTGTTGTGTAAAGATATTCTCTCTTCACTTGTTGTTTCGATCTTTTTGCTAATGCATCTAGTTTTTCTTGGTTTTTAGCAATCTGAGCATCAAAACTTTCTTTGATCATGTCCAAATTCTGATTTTTGAATTTGTCAGACATTTTATTGTAAATGTCTAGGATTTCTTGATTTTTAGAACCAGATATTTTAGCTTGGAATACAAAATAATTTAAGTTAGTATTGATAGTGATAATTCCTGCTTCACCGAAAAAAGGAATGGTTTTTTCGTTCGATTTGTTTAAAGATAAGAAATACAATTCAGCGCTTTCTACGATAGATGACAATTCATAATTTCCATCTCCTTTGATGATTAAAGAATCTACAGTAGACAACACTCCGTCTTGAATCTTTTGAAGGAATAAGGTTCCTTTTTTCAATCCTTTGACTTCTCCTTGAACCAACATTTCGTTTTGTTGATTTTTAGAACAAGAAATTAAAAGTGCAACTGTAAGTAATGAAAATAAAAATTGTTTTGTCATGATAGATGTATTTTTTGGTAAATAACGAATTATTTTAAAGGTATGCTAATTTATTTAAGGTGTTTCAATATTGCTTTGGCAACACCATCGTTGTGATTTGTATCTGTTATATCGTCTGCAATTTTTAAAACTTCTTCTTTTGCGTTCTGAACTGCGACTCCTACTTTTACAGCAGAAAGCATTTCAATATCGTTGTAATTGTCTCCAAATGCAATACAGTGTTCAAGAGATAACTCAGTATAACTATGCTCCAATAATGTCTTAATTCCAGTAAGTTTAGATATTTCTTTACTAGCGATTTCTATGTAGGTGTCTTTAGATCTGTATAAATGCAGTTCATCAGGAAAAGCCAATGTCAGACTTTCCATAACAACATCTAAAGCTTCTTTGCTTCCCATGCACATTACTTTGTGTGCTCCTTTTTTGTTCAGTTTCCAATCTTCTAAAACAGCTTCTATTGGTTTTATGGTTGGTGTAACCTTGGTGTTGTTTTCTTCCCTTTTTGCCCAGAAATCCATTTCTTCTACGTACCAATCATCTTGGTTGTATAGGCTAATATGAAATTCTTTATCCGTATTTAAATCAGCAATAACGGATACAATTGATGCATGTATTTCTGTAGAGTGAATACTTTGTCTATCTACAAGAACAAGTCCACCATTATAGCAAATGATAGGGGTGTCCTTAATTTTTAAATCTTCTTGTATGTGATACATCGCGCTAGGCATTCTTGAAGAAATTAAAACAAATGGAATTTCCAAAGCCGAAATTCGTGCAATTTCTTTTTTTAAGGAAGGAGAAGGAATTCTTTCTTTGTTTAATAAAGTTCCATCAATATCTGTGAAGGCTATTTTAAGTGACATGTAGTTCTGTGGAATAAAATAATAGTGTTTATGCTTCTTCTTTTTCTCTTTCTAAAATAGCTTTTACAACGCCTCTGTGAACAAAAGAGTTGACTACTTTCCAGCCAGTTTTTGCATAGCTATTTAATAATTCTTCAAAATCAGCATCTTTTTTTATAGGAGTACTTTTTTGTTTGATGAATTTATATTCTTTCATGGTTTTTGGTTTAATGTGGTGTATTTAAATAATATTTTTTTTGTGAGTACTATTTTTATATTTTATTTTTTTTGTGCTTTCGGAGGCATTGGACCTCTTTTGTGAATTACCAACCCATTTAAAAAATTACGTAGAAATTGATCTTTACATTCTACATATTTAGGGTGTTCTTCATTTCTATACAAAGCATTTATTTCGCTTTTAGAAACTTTAAAATCAACCAAGCCCATAATATGAACAATATCCGTATCTTTCAATTGTAAGGCAACACGTAATTTTTTTAGTATATCGTTATTTGTCATAATCTTTAATTGTCTTGCAAATATAGTTATTTAGATTTGTTGAAAATGACTTTTTGAATTGTTAAATGGAAACAAAAATGAAATACGTTTTATTGTTATTTATAAGCTTATGTTCTAGTAATTTTTGTGCTTTATTTGGACAGAACACTGCAATTCCTGATTCTTTTGAAGAGGTGGAAAAAGTAATTCCAAGCATAAAGCTAGAGGTTCGTTATTATGGAAATCATAATTTTATAGGAAAGCGTATTGATGGTTACCTGAAGCCAAAAGTTTTTTTGACGAAAGAAGCTTTGGTTCAGTTGAAAAAGGTTCAGGAAGATTTGAAAGAATTTGATTTAGGGATGAAAATTTATGATGCCTACCGTCCACAACGGGCTGTAGATCATTTTGTAACATGGGCAAATGATGAAAAGGATACGTTGATGAAACAAGAGTTTTATCCAAATGTTCAAAAGAAAAATTTATTCAAGTTAGATTATATAGCTAGTAAATCAGGTCATAGCCGTGGAAGTACGGTAGATTTGACTTTGATTTCGTTGCGTACTGGAGAACAGCTCGATATGGGGAGTCCTTATGATTTTTTCGGAAAAATTTCTTGGCCATTTCATAAAAGTATTTCCAAAGAACAGAAAGCACATCGGATGTTGTTGAGGACTTTAATGATTTCAAACGGATTCAAGCCTTATGTTTGTGAATGGTGGCATTTTACTTTAGAAAAAGAGCCTTTTCCGAATACGTATTTTGATTTTGAGATAAAATAGCCTTTTCTTCAATATTTCTTTATCGAAAAAAAACATCAAATCAATCTTTAGAAACAACGCATTGTATTTCCTGTTTTTTAAATTTTGCTAATTGCTAATTGCTAATTGCTAATTGCTAATTGCTAATTGCTAATTGCTAATTGCTAATTGCCAATTCAAAACTCAAACTCTCCATTTCGATACCATTAATTACCAAACTAACCTGATGCCTTCCTGTATAATATTTTCGGGTGGATATAATTTTAAAAGAATGTCTTTTCTCGTAGTTTAAAGTTTCATTGGGAGCTAGTTCTCTTTCTGAAATTTTAAATATTTTTTTAGATTGTTTTCCGTTGGCTAATAAAAAGTGGACAAAATATTCCAAGCGAACTTTTTGTGGGGTTTTGCTTTTGTTGGAAATACTAAAATCGAAGAGAAGGTAATCTCCTATTTGGACGGTTGGCGATTTTACATTGAAATTTTTTGTTTCCAAGGTTTTAATATCTGCATAACCAAACAAGGCAAGTGCATCTGGGTTTCCTTGTTTCAATAAAGTTCTTGCAGCATGTTTTACCATCCAATTTCTTTCTTCAGAAGTTCCATTCCACCTTTTTAATAAGGAGAGCACTTGTTTGGGGTGGTCTTTAGAAATGTCATTGATATTGTTGGCTACACTTCTTCTTACATATAAAGAAGGGTCGTCTTTTAAAATATCTAGGATAGGAAAAATCGGACTTGGGTCTTTTTTATAAGGAGCCAGTCCCATTCCCCATGGCAGTCTAGGTCTTGAGCCTTCACTAGCCAAACGTCTTACAGAAGCATGTTTGTGCTTACTCCATTTTAAAAGCTTGCCAAGTGTTTTTTCTGGGTATTTAAGAATATAAGGTCGAATTGCAAATTCACAAGAAGCCAATATTGTTATTTTTTCAATAGCATTTAAAGATGCTTCTAAATTTTCCAGTCCGTAAACTTCAACATAATCAGGTAGGATTAAGTATTCAAAAGTATCCTCTTTATTTTCATTGATTCTTATGTGTTCAGAAATTTGAGTAATGCATTCCAAATTGGTAACCGTATCATTTGTAAGTTGTTTGTGTAAGCAATTGGCAATATGGCGCATGCGCGCTTTTAATTCTAGGTTTTTCCAATTTTTGTCAAAAACATGTTTTTCAAACAGTTCTGTGTCAAAATTTGGAATGTGTATTTTACAAACCGATGCAAAAGGTTTGATAAATTCTAGGTTGTATACGTTTTTTAAAGGTTCAGCCATGTTTTTTAAGTTTTTTATTTTGAGGTGTTTTTGTTTGCACTAAGGCACTAAGACGTTCAGTCACTCAAAATAGCTCTCGAAATTACAATTTTTTGAATTTCAGAAGTACCTTCATAGATCTGTGTGATTTTAGCATCCCGCATCATACGTTCTACATGGTATTCTTTTACGAATCCATAACCACCATGAACTTGCACAGCTTCGGTTGTGATTTTCATACAAGCATCAGCAGCATATAATTTAGCGATGGAACTGGATAGGTCGTGATTTTTATTTTGATCCTTGTCCCATGCCGCTTTAAAGCATAAAAAACGTGCGGCTTCAATTTCAGTAATCATATCTGCCAATTTAAAAGCGATCGCTTGGTGTTTGCAAATCGGCTTCCCAAAAGATTTTCTTTCTTTGCTGTATTGCAATGCCAATTCATAAGCGCCAGATGCAATTCCAAGTGCTTGAGATGCAATTCCTATTCTACCTCCCGCCAATGTTTCCATAGCAAATCGGAAACCAAATCCTTCGTTTCCAATTCTATTTTCTTTAGGAACCTTTACATCTGTAAATAATAAAGAATGCGTGTCGGATCCTCGGATTCCCAATTTATTTTCTTTTTTTCCTACTACAAAACCGTCTGTTTCTTTTTCAATAATTAAAACATTGATCCCTTTGTGTCCTTTGCTTGTGTCCGTTTGTGCGATGACTAAATAAACACTGGCTGTACCGCCATTTGTAATCCAGTTTTTTACCCCATTTACCAAATAATAATCTCCTTTGTCAATTGCTGTTGTTTTTTGCGAAGTAGCATCACTTCCCGCTTCTGGTTCACTCAAACAAAAGGCACCCAATATTTCACCTGTTGCCAAGCGTGTTAGATATTTTTGTTTTTGAGCTTCAGTTCCATATTTTTCAAGTCCCCAACAAACCAAAGAATTGTTTGCGGACATTATAACAGCTGCTGATGCATCAATCTTAGAGATTTCTTCCATTGCCAAAACATAAGAAATTGTATCCAATCCAGCTCCATTGTATTCTGGGGCAACCATCATGCCTAAAAAACCAAGTTCTCCCATTTTTTTTATTTGCTCATGAGGAAACGTTTGTGTTTCGTCTCTTTCAATAACACCAGGTAATAATTCTGTGTTGGCAAAATCTCTAGCTGCATCACGGATAAGAATATGTTCTTCGGAAAGTTGAAAATTCATGGAAATATTATTAAATGATTTGAGTTTTCAATATAGGAATTTTTGGATATTATTGTGTGAATTGTTTGAGAATATTTATTATGAATTGAAGTCAATGGAAAGGGATTTGAATTTCTTATTTTTGTGTAAAATCAAATAATTAAAAATGAAACAAGTTTACCGTGTAATTGGGATTATGTCAGGAACTTCCTTAGATGGGGTAGACCTTGTGTATACAGAAATTGAAAGCAATCTTAGTTATAAATATAAAATAATTGCAGGTGTAACCTATGAGTATAGCAAGGAATGGTTGTTGTTATTGAAAGGAGCTTTTTCTAAATCGAAGGAAGATTTGATCGATTTAAATATTCAATATGGAAAATACATTGGAGAATTAGTTTTGAAATTTAAAAAGGAATTTGCTGTTGATAAAGTAGATTTTATAGCCTCACATGGACATACGATTTTTCATCGACCAGAGGAAAACTATACTTTACAGATTGGTTGTGGAAATGAGGTTGCTAGAATAGCAAAAACCAAAGTTGTAAATGATTTTAGATCCCAAGATGTTGCTTTGGGAGGGCAAGGAGCTCCATTGGTTCCAATAGGTGACAGGTTGTTGTTTTCTGAATTTGATTATTGTCTGAATTTGGGCGGTTTTGCAAATATTTCTTATGAAGAAATGGAAGAAAGGAAGGCGTATGATATTTGTCCCGTTAATATTGTTTTGAATTATTTTACCAATCAAATAGGGAAGTCTTATGATGATAAAGGGAAATTGGCTTCTTCTGGCGAAATAAATAGTGAGCTTTTAGAAAAATTAAATTCAGATCCTTTTTATAAGTTGTCGTTCCCTAAGTCGTTGGGGTTTGAATTTGTAGTGTCAAATGTATTACCAGAAATTGAAAAATTTCAATTAGAGATAAAAGATATACTCCGAACTTTTATAGAGCATGTAGCTATTCAAATTTCTTCGGAGGTAAAGCCTGCAGAAGAAAAAGCTAAAGAATTAAAAATGTT
>Ga0209395_1008085_pt1 | contig 10837 bp, 10 predicted proteins | sample GOMGulsemesocosm_3_FD_184635 | JGI IMG/M metagenome (GOLD analysis project Ga0209395, IMG submission 184635) | Methane-oxidizing microbial communities from mesocosms in the Gulf of Mexico - GOM9D Gulf of Mexico (SPAdes) (version 2) | ecosystem: Environmental > Aquatic > Marine > Cold seeps... | reverse complement strand
TGTTGATGGAAATAAAGTAGATTTATTAAAGGCTAATTATGTGTTGAGAGCTATTGAAATTCCAGCAGGTGAACACAAAATTGAAATGAAGTATGAAGTTCCTTCTTTTGAAACTGCTAACTTAATGAGCGTTGGATTAACGATTGTAATTATGATAATTTTGGCATTTGGTTTTTATGTTGAGGTGTATAAAAAGGAAAAGAAAGAAGAAGTTATTAAGTAATGATAACTGCAACAATAAGTACATATAATAGAGAACACTATTTACCACAAGTATTAGATAGTTTGAAAAGGCAATCGTTATCTAAAGACCTTTTTGAAATTATATTGGTAGACAATAATTCTCCAGGGAATACTAAGGAGATTGCTATGTCTTTTAAAGCTAACAATCCTGATATTGCCTTTGAATATTATTTAGAAACAAATCAAGGCTTGTCTTATGGTCGAAATAGAGGGATAAAAGAGGCTAGTGGGAAATATGTAACTTTTATTGATGATGATGCTTTTTTAGCGGATGATTACTTGGAGGTAATTTATAATTATTTTGAAAAAAATAAAGATGTTGTTGCTATCGGAAGTAAAATTTTATTGCATTATGAATCGGTTATTCCTGATTGGGAAAATAAGTATTTAAATTCATTGTTAGGATATTTTAATATTGGTGATGAAGTAAAGAGGTTTCCTAAAAGTGATTACCCTAGAGGTTCTAATATGTCTTTTAAAACAAACGTATTTGAAAAAGTAGGAGGATTCAATGTAGAATTAGGACGTAAAGGCGGTGATTTAGCAGGGAGCGAAGAAAAAGATATGTTTATGCGGGTTTATAAGCATAAGCATATGTTGATAGATTATATTCCAAACGCAATTGTATATCATTGTGTTCCTGTTGAAAGAACGACAACTGAATTCATTAAAAGACAAGCTTTAGGAACAGGTAAAAGTGAAAAGGTACGTATAAAATCAGAAGGTTTTTCATCTACGATTACCCGTTATTTTATGGAAGCTGTGAAATGGGGCGGGAGTATCGCTTTATTTTTTATCTATTTATTTAAGGGTCAATTCGCAAAAGGGGAGATGATTGTAAAATTTAGATGGTGGGTTAGTAAGGGATTATTTATTAAATAAGATGATCAAAACTTAATGGCGTACCCATTTCAAAGTCATTATTAAATGTTTTCCCAATTATTTCTTTTAAATGTTTAGGATGTAGTCCTATTCCAGGACGTACAGATCTAACATTTTCTTTAGTTAAAACATCACCTTTCTTAACGTGAGATGATATGAATAAGGATCTGGAGAAATTACGACTTTGAATCTTTTTTTCAGTCATTTCATAATCTATCTTTCCAATCATTTTTTCAGCTATTCTAACGGCGTCTACCATGGCTTTAAATTCATTTTCATCTAAGGAGAAGTGAGCGTCAGGTCCGCCAATAGATCTATCTAAAATAAAGTGCTTTTCTATAACAGTTGCACCTAATGCTACAGCTACAACTGGCCCTTCAATTCCCATAGTGTGATCTGATAAACCGGATTTTACGTTAAAACGCTTCTTAATGTCTTGTATCGTGGATAAATTTGCGTCTTGAGGAGCTGCAGGGTAAGCTGAAGTACATTTTAATACCGTAATATCAGTATTACCAGCTTTGTGGCATGTTTCAATAGCTAATTCAATGTCTGAAATATCAGCAATTCCGGTTGAGATAATAATTGGTTTACCTTTAGAAGCTACATATTCAATTAATGGAATATCAGTTATTTCGAAAGACGCAATTTTATAGATAGGACAGTCTAACTCTTCTAATAAATCGACAGCTGTAGAATCAAATGGTGATGAAAAACAGATTAAACCTTCTTCTTTTGCAACATCAAATAGCTGTTTATGCCATTCCCAAGGTGTGTATGCTCTTTCGTATAAATCAAAAAGGTATTCACCATCCCATGCAGTACCTTGATTAATCATGAAATGATTTTTCTTACTATCAAGAGTCATTGTTTCTGCCGTATAGGTCTGAAGTTTTATGGCGTCTGCACCAGTCCTTTTTGCTGCTTTTATAGTTTCAATAGCTATATTGATATCGCCATTGTGATTTGCTGATAGTTCAGCTATTATAAATGTAGAATTGCTCATTTTAACTTTTTAAACGGATAATCATAAATGCTTCAGCTAATTTATAGCCTACTGTTATGCCTCTATATTGGGCATATATTTTAAGCGCTTCAGGAGATCTAGGGTGAGGATATTTTCTTTTTTCAAATTCATAGGCTTCCATACCTGTTATTTTCGAATTTAAATTTGATTCTGAAATTTCAACATATAAATTGGGTACAAAACGTTTAGGGTCTGATGAAGCCTGCCACTCTGTACCAGATGCTGTTTCAAAGGTAATTATTCCTAAAACAGTTTCATTATCCATTGGTCTAGTGGCTGTCATTACAGCCTCAAATGTTCTTTGGTGATCAATATTCACGTCACCTCCATGATGAGTGAAAATATAGTCAGGATTAAAGCTTTCTTTTTCTTTTTCAATGACTTTAATAATGTCTAATAAGTCTACAGAATCAAATCTATTGTCGGCAAATTGATAAGTTGAAAGTTCATGGTATCCAATTGCTTTCTTAGCTTGTAATATATTTTCTTGATGTAATTCTAGTGCACTGTTCCAGTCTTTACTATCTCTAGAGTCTGAACGGGATGTGACACCTTCACCTAAGATTATGACTTTAACCGTTGTATTGAACTCAGTAGCTAATTTATTGATAGTACCTCCGATTCCTAATAATTCATCATCAGGATGAGCAACTACAACAAGTACTTTTTTATTTTTTAATAATTCTAACATTTGCTTCAATTACTTTTTCATTTTTTATACTTGAATTTGTAAATTCAAATTTAAATTCTTTATTCTCAATAAATGCATGAGGATAACCATCTTCATCTAACATACGAATATAGTCATAAACATCAGTTATTGAGACTAAACTATCTATATTACTTTGGTGTGGTTGTCTTCTTTTAAACGTAGTGATATCTCCAATTTGTTTTACTGGTGTAAGTTCATTGTCCACTATGGTTGAAATCATACTTAATATGAGGATATCTGCATTTATAAAAATTTCTTTAGCAGTACCTTGCAATGCTAAATCCTCTTTGATGTAAATGTCGCCAGCATCTAACTCTTTAACTACTTTTAGTGCTGATATTTTTGTTTCTCTTGCACCTCTTATGATTAAGTTTTGTAATGGGCTTCCTCCTCTTCCGTATGGTAAGTCAGTCATGTGGAAAACAATACATTCAAAATTTGTAAAGATTTCACTACTTATTATATGAGACCAATGTGGAGAAAATATATATTTAGGATTGATTGAGCTTATGTAATCTAAATTCAAATCTTCTTTTTTGTCGACTAAAATCCAATTATAATTCGGCGTACTCTTTTGTAGTTTTTCGAAAAATGAAATGTGCCTTTTTTTCTCAGTTAATAAAATCAGATTTCTCATAAGGTGTAGGTGTAAATTGAATCCGAATAGCTTTTAGTAAATCCTAGTTTTTCAAATATGTTTTGAGAGGCAAAGTTGCTGTTTTTTACTTTTGCTTTAATATTTTTCTTGTTTAAATATGCGATCCCCAATTTTATTATGCTACTTCCAAGTCCTTTACCTCTATGTGATTTACTAATAGAATAATCGATTTCCCAATAACTATCACATAAATCAAATCTGATTTGACCTACTGATATGTCGTCTTTTTCTAGTATGAAAATAATTGATTCTTTTGAATTCAATTTTGAATTCAACCATAGATTATGATTCTCTAATTCTATTTTTTCTGGTGTAAAAGAATTTGCTCTTACATCTTCATCATTAACCCAGTCAAATAAAAGGGCGGAATCATCAGCAGTTATTAACCTAAGAAAAAGTGGGTTATATTTGGTGTGAATTAATACATTCACAAATTGATTATTAAAAAAACAATGATCTTTTAAAGTAGCTTCATGAGTATAATTATTATTTTCTAAAGTTGTGAATAAATGAGGTCTTAAATCATAGGCATAGGTGAATATCTTGCGCAATCCTAATTCATTAAAAGAGACTTTTTCAATTAATGTTAAGTAATTAGTCCAATTTGTTTCAAAATCTGATTTTTCAAGTTTGGTATTCATAACGAACGAAATTTCAGCATGTTTGTCAATCCAATTAATATGAACTAAACCGCCATAGCCAATACATACGCCGTTTTTTAGAAACGAAAATAGAACCTGGTTTGGTTTTTCTGTTCCAAATAGTTCGGAAACAATTGTTTTGAAATAGTTGTCTTGATTTTCTGAGGTTAATGGTTTAGCCTGACGTAAATGATACATTTGTTCGTTACGCCATTTCATGATGTCAAACCTATCATTAAATCTAATCGGTACAATCGAATAGTCTTGATTACTAAATGTTTGTTGATTTAAACAGGTGTATATTTGAAAAGGTTTAGTCATTTAAGAGTTTGTATTTTAGTTCAGCTAATTTCCAATCTGTTGGCGTGTCAATGTCCTGCGCTTCCAATTCTGAAATTTGGAGGTATCCACTATTTTCAGTAAATAGGGATTTCTTTTTCAATACATTTTCTATTTTCATCCAATAAAACTGTCCAGCATCATGAAATGATTTTTTTAGATCTTGTGACCTAGTAGTTAAATGTTCTGGATAAAACATTTCAATTTTTTCACCATTCTGTTGTAAGGCTCTTTGAATTGGATAACTATATTCAATCACTGGGAATATAGTGTCAAAGTTGTTTTTTATTAATTGTGTAAACGATTCAGAAAGTAATTTAGGGGTGATGAATGGTGCACAGGCATAGATGCAGCAAGCACTTTTGAATTCAATTCCTTTTTGTTTATATGAATTAATTACTTCTTCAATTACATCATAAGTTGTAGCAAAATCATCTGAGTTTTTTTTACTTCTCAAAAAAGGAACTTTTGCTCCATAGGATTTTGCAATCTTTGCTATTTCAGCATCATCTGTTGATACCATAATTTCTTCAAACAAATTTGAACTTATAGCGGCTTCTATGGAGTAGGCAATAATGGGTTTTCCTAAAAATTGTTTACTGTTTTTTTTAGGAATTCTTTTGCTACCTCCTCTAGCTGGTATGATACAAATGTTACTCATTTATGAAGTCTAAAACGGTTTTAATAACAAAATCTTGCTCTTCATTTTTTAAAGTAGGAAACATGGGTAAACTGATACATTTGGAGTAATAATTTTCTGCATGAATTAATTGTGCACCTTTATAACCGATTTTTGAATAATAAGGAAGCTTATGGACTGGTATGTAGTGAATTTGAGCATAAATACCACTTTCCTTTAGTTTATTATACAGGTCTATTCTGTTCTCAACTTCAATAACAAAAAGGTGATGCGCGTTATATGAGTTAGTGGGTAAGCCTTGAAATTTTATTTTATTTTGGAAAGCCGTTTTATAGTTTTGAGCAATTTGATTTCTTTTTGAAACACCTAAATCATTTTTTGCCAATTGTGTTATTCCCAGAGTGGATTGAATGTCTGTTAATCTGTAGTTAAACCCTAAAGATTGCATTTCATAAAACCATCCACCATCATTCTTGGACATGTTCTCTTTGGTTATACCATGACTTCTTAACAGGTTTAGTTTGTCATATAGTTCTTTCGAATTAGTTGTTACCATTCCTCCTTCACCGCATGCAATATGCTTTACAGGATGAAATGAGAAAATACTTACATCAGCAAACTCACCATTCCCACACTTTTGAATGTTTTTATTCGAATCAACAAAATGTCCACCAGGCGCATGACAAGCGTCTTCAATAAGCCAAAGGTTGTGTTCGTTTGCTAATTTTTTATAAGCTTCTAAGTTTACTGGGAGTCCTGCAAAATCTACAGGTATAATTCCTTTAAAAAAACCTGCTGGTTTTGATTCGATTAAAGATTTGACCGAATCAATATCCAATAAATATGTGTCAGGATCAATATCTGCAAACCAAACTTCTCCTTCTGCATAACGAATACAGTTAGCGCTAGCAGCAAAAGTAATTGGAGTTGTAATTACTCTCTCTCCTTTTTTTAGACCTAATGCTAATACTGAAATGTGTAGTCCAGCTGTAGCGTTTGAAACAGCTACCGCATATTTACTTCCAACATATTCAGAAAATTTTTCTTCAAATTCTTTTACCTTAGGTCCTTGTGTTAGAAAATCAGCTTGCAAAGTTTCTATGACAGCCTCAATATCATCTGATTGAATATTTTGTCGACCATATGGTATTTTATATTCACTCATGTATTGAGAAAGTTGAATCAACATTAATTTTTATAAGATCTCTTAACGATTCTGGTGTTTCCCAAGTTGAGTTTTCATTTGAATTGTAATGAAAGCCCTCTTTAACTTTAGAGGCGTTAAAAGTAGTAATGTATTTCTCTAAATCCCAATTTGGAATAGTTGGTAGAATTACATAATAATTGTCAATATCATATGTGTAAAATGAATCAGAATGTGTTATCATTTCTTCATGAATCTTTTCACCTGGTCTAATTCCAATTATCCTATGTTCTATATTTGGTGCTACTGCTTTAGCAACATCTCCAATTTTATAAGATGCAATTTTAGGAACAAAAATTTCTCCTCCCCAGGCATTTTCCAAAGCGTGAAGTACCATATTAACTCCACCTTCAAGCGTGATGTTAAAACGAGTCATATTTGGGTCAGTTATTGGTAAAAAACCTTCTTTTCTTTTGTTAATAAAGAAGGGGATAACCGAGCCATTAGAGCCCATCACATTACCATATCTTACCACAGAAAGTTTAATATCACTATCGCCTTTAATGTTATTGGCTGCAACAAATAACTTGTCTGAAGTTAGCTTAGTTGCACCATATAAGTTTATCGGAGCGCATGCTTTATCTGTTGACAGTGCAACTACTGATTTTACGTTTGTTTCTAATGCCGCGTGAATCACGTTTTCAGCACCTCCAACGTTAGTTTTTATACATTCTGATGGGTTATATTCGGCTAAATGGACATGTTTCATTGCTGCTGCATGAATCACATAATCAATACCTTTAAAGGCTCTCATTAGTCTTTCTTTATCTCGTACATCCCCAATGAAAAATCGTATGGCAGGATATTTTTGATGTGGAAATTCTTGAGCCATTACAAACTGTTTTTGTTCGTCTCGAGAGAATATAACTAAACGTTTAACGTCAGGGAAAAGACTAAATATTTTTTTTGTTAAAGCTTTACCTAATGAGCCTGTTCCACCCGTGATTAATATTGATTTGTTATTTAAATTTAGCATATATAGTAGTAAGCTTCAAATATAATACTTTTCATCTTTTAAGAATATAAAAAGAATAATTATTTGAATATTAATTTTAATGTAGGTACTTTTGTTTATAAATCGAGTAAATATAGCTTATTACCATTAATATTTTATCCATGATTAAGAGAATAAAATCGAATAATAATTTTTTTAAAAGATTGAATTATTATTTTGATTCTGAATCAAAAAAAAAAGAAAATATTAAACATAGTACTATTCTATTTTGTCCGTTAAATGGATCTCAGATTAACACATCTAGAGAAGCTTTAATGGCCAAGTTTTGTGAACAAGAAGGAGCAAGTGCTACTATGTTATTTGTATCTAAAAAGCTTGATTTTTCTGTCTATTATAAATCAAGTTTGCAATATTTTTCTTATTTGTTTAAGGTGAGATTGAATAGGTTGTGGTGCAAAAAAATAGGTTTAAAAAGGTATACTGTTAGTTATAATGGAAAGGTCGATTCGAATAGCCTTTTTGATGAGTTAATACTGAACCCAAAAGATTTTATTGATTATACCTACAGAGGCGTTTTAATTGGTGACTTAGTGTTAGCCGATACGATTAGATATTTTCAATGTTTTGGACCAATGTGGGAAGATGAGAAGTTTATGAAAGTATTAAGAAAGTCATTTAATACAGCCATTTATTTGACGCACTCATACGAGAAAACCTTAAAAGACTTAAACCCTGATAAAATAGTAATGTCTCATGGTATTTATGTGCTTTGGGGGATTTTATTCAGATTAGCCAAAATAAATAAGGTTCCGGTGGATGTTTATGGTTCTTCATATAGAAAAAACACCTTACGTTTTTATCATGATGTTCCAAATGCACCAATGCCTATGTATAATTGGCCAAAATTTGAGGATGTGCAGCTTTCAAAAGGTGAACACTCACTAATTAATTCATATATTAAGAGTCGAGAGAATCAAAGTGAAGACAATATTTCACTTTTTTCAAATGAAGCTAAAGAATCAAATGTAGAGCTTTACAAATTTATTGAAAATGCTAAATCAAAGCATGCTAAAATCTGTACGCTTTATACTAATATAGCTTGGGATGCTTATTCATTTTCAGGAGCAACTATTTTTAAGGATATGGCAGAATGGATCATTGAAAATATTAAATTTTTCAAAGCAAATCCAACTCATTTTTTAATTTTAAAAGCGCATCCTGCAGAAGTATATTTTAAGGTTCCAGAGGAATTTAGAATTAAATCAATAATAAGTCAATTTGTGCTTCCTGAGAATATTTTATTTTTAGATGAAAGTAGTAACGTTAAGCCGTTTGATTTATATCCAATTACAGATGTTGGATTGGTTAATATTTCAACAGTAGCGATTGAAATGGCTTTTGAAAATAAGGCAGTTTTAACTTCTGGTGCTGGAGGGCAATATGCTGGAAAAGGTTTTACGATTGATCCAACTTCAATTCAAGATTATTTTGAACAATTGACGCAATTATTAAATAATAATCTTAATTTTAAACCAGATTTAGAAATGGCAAAAAGGTATTTGTTTTTTAGATTTTTCAGAGAAGCTATTCCGTTTGATATAGTTGAATCTATTGATATTTATTCAATAGCTGGAGTAAAAGAACAATCAATTGAACAATTTTTAGATAATAAAAATATGAAAATAATTGTTAATGGTATCTTAAATGATGAACCGTTTTTAATTAACAATTTTGAAATAAATTAAAATGAGTAAAAAATTTGGTATAATATCTTATCCTGATAGTAGAAATAAAGGGGACGAAATTCAATCTATAGCAGCAGGTAGACAATTACCTCAAGTTGATTATTTGGTGCCACGTGATGGCGTAAATACATTTGAGTCAAAAAATAATGAAGAAGTAAATCTTATTTGTAATGGTTGGTTTACAACTGATAAAACAGCATGGCCACCTTCAAATGTAATTAATCCATTATTTGTTTCATTTCATGCTTCTCATTATAAAGGGGCAGATGCTGAAATTATTTCTGAGAAATACATTCCGTTTTACAAAAAGAATGAACCAATTGGCTGTCGTGATTATGATACAAAAGCTAAGTTAGAAAACATTGGAATAGATGCTTTTTTCTCAGGTTGTATTACTTTAACTCTTGATAATCCTTTTGGTGAAGATGTAGAGCGTGATGAGATTTTAATTGTTGAACCGTTTATCATGTTTAAATATGATAAAAAGTATGTAGACTATTGTTTAGATATTTTAGTTCCAGAAAAATATAGATCAAAAGTTAAATTGATTTCACATTGGAGAGATAAAGATGACGCGACAACTATTGATGGTAAATTTAAAGAGTCTGAAGCGTTATTAGAGCGATATGCGAAAGCAAAATTAGTGATTACGTCAAGAATACATTGTGCATTACCTTGTTTAGCCATGGGAACACCTGTTTATTTTATGGATATGGGATATAATTCTGAGGTGGATAGAAATAGATTTAAAGGTATTATTGATCTATTTAATGTGATTGATGATAGCTACTTTCCAATGAATACAAATTCTTACCTAAACTATGGGTTACGAAAGTTAGGATTATATAAGTTTTACAAACGAAACAAAGAGACGATTGCGATTGATTGGGAAAACCCTAAACCAAATCCGGTAAAATATAAGGAGTATCGTAAAAATATTAAAAAAATCGTAAAAGAGTTTATTGAAAAATAGAAGGTTTGGGTATAATTCAAAAACAGGCTACTAGGTCAACAATAATTAGTTTTGCTGGCGCATTTTTTGGGTCGATTTCAAGACTAATAATGCCGTTTTTTTTGGAAACTTCTCAAATTGGTATTTTAACGTTACTTGATGCCAAATCAGGTGTGTTTGTAATTGCTCTTAATTTTGGATATGTTTTAATTCTTAAAAAACTATTTCCCAAATATAGAAATGAAGAAAATGGTCATGCAGGATTTTTGGCTTTAGGCATTTTCCTTTCTTTAATAGGAAGTTTAATAGGGTTTGCATTCTTTTATCTTTTTGAAGAGATTGTGTTCACTGATTTAGCCGTAAATGATCCAATTCGACCATTTTTGTTTTTAATCCCAATTTTAATTTTCTTTAAAATAATTTTCTCAAACCTGGATGGGTATGTTCGAATGCTATTTAAAACAGTGGTTGGTACGTTTTTAAATGGTTTTGCTTCAAAAATTGTTCTCCTTTTAGGATTGTGTTTATTTGTTTATTCCTTAATTGATTTTGAGTTCCTTGTTTACTTTTATGTCTTTTCACTGTCACTACCTGGTTTAGTGACATTCTTTTATGCCTTCTTTATTACTAAAAAGATTAAACTACCTTCGGTTGAGCTGTTAGGTGAATCAAAAAAAATTAGATTTTATATTTTATTCGGTTTATTGTCTGGCGCTTCTTATTCAATTATTCAGTATGTGGACATGTTAATGATTGATGGGATAATTAAATCGAAAGCTGAAGTAGGAGTCTATTCCACTATGTTTTTTGCCTCAATCCTTATCGCTATTCCGGCAAGA
>Ga0209395_1008082_pt1 | contig 10840 bp, 7 predicted proteins | sample GOMGulsemesocosm_3_FD_184635 | JGI IMG/M metagenome (GOLD analysis project Ga0209395, IMG submission 184635) | Methane-oxidizing microbial communities from mesocosms in the Gulf of Mexico - GOM9D Gulf of Mexico (SPAdes) (version 2) | ecosystem: Environmental > Aquatic > Marine > Cold seeps... | reverse complement strand
CCTTGATTTTACCATGACGGGAATTTTATCTAATATTTCCACCGTATTAGCCAATGAAAAGATCAGTATTTTTGCCATATCAACTTTTGATACGGATTACATTTTAGTAAAAGAGGAGTGTATGAATATAGCAATTGAAGCACTTCGGGCTAACCAATACTTGGTTATGCAGTAACACATATTACAAATAACACCTTGCAGGTTTTGTATAATTATCCTGAAGATAAAAATTTCGTGTTGCTTTTATGCTAACGGCTAAAGAGTACTAGTTTTTATCCTCATATTTCCTTTAACAGCTCGCAAATTTTAGCGTTATAGTCATTTAATAAAAAAGTGGCCTTATATATAATAAATAGACGTTCCATGCTCTTTTTTTGCTTCATACATAGCTTCATCTGCTAGCTGTATTAACGTATGAGCGTCACCAGAGCTATTTAAATATACTGACACCCCAATACTCGCCTTTACCTGTATCAGAAGTTTTTGAACGTTAAATGGTGATTTAAATTCCGCTTGTAGTTTGTCAGCCATTACTTTTATTGAAGAGCGCTCTTCAACACCACTAATTACCACGAGAAACTCATCTCCCCCCATTCGAGTGACAATGTCAGACTCTCTAATACAATGCTTTAATCGATTAGCCGTACCCACTAAAATTTCGTCCCCTACACTATGACCATGTGAATCATTAATACGTTTAAAATGGTCAAGATCAATAAAGAAAAAGGCAATTATTGTGTTTTTTAATTTTGCTTTTTTAAAAAGCTTTTCTAATTTACTCTCGAGTATCCTTCGGTTAGGCAGTTTAGTTAAAGGATCTAAATTAGCTAATTCCAATGCTGCTAACTCTTTTTGCTTCCTTCTTGAAATGTCTCTTACTATTGCCAATAAATAACCTGTTTTATTATATTCAATAAAACTAATACTTGCCTCAATTGGTATTTTTGTGCCATCTTTTCTGGTATGAGTTGATTCAACAACGGTATTGGCTTCTTGTTTTATCTTTTGACAATGTTCATTCCATTTACCTTTACTATTAAATTTAGAGTTGATATCTGAGACTGATAACCTGAGTAATTCATCTTTGCTATAACCTAACCTCTGGTGCGCCAGCTGATTACAATTTAAAATTTGTCCATACTCAGGTTCAACAACATAAATAGCATCATTGGATTTATTGACTAAATGATTAAGGAGTACTTCTGCAGCATCAGATTTTTTAATGGTAGTTAAATCAATTAATTGTGAAACATACCTTTTTACCAAATTTTTCTTATCTGCTTGTGCAACAATATTCAATTGAACAAAAATAGTGTGACCTAACTTGTGCTTATATCTTTTTTCTACTTGAATAGGGACAAAAGGTTGCTGAGTTAATTCTTTTCTTATTGTTTCATTAACATGAATATCATCAAGGTGGGTAATCGTGACTTCATTCGAATATATTTCATCATCTTCATATCCAAGCAGCCTTTTAAGTGCCGGATTAACATACTCTAATTTTCCATCAGGAAAAGACAAGGCAATTGGCACAGGGGTAATTTCAAATAAACGATAGATGGATTCTTCTAAGAAGAGATGGTTTTCTTTCATAACAACTACACCTTTCCTTTTGCAAAGCACCTCCGTGAGCAATAGAAATAAGTCCTACAAATGATTATAGACCATCTTTTTTAATTTTTTGAATAGAGCTAAACAATCTCATCTCAAACTATTCTACTCAAAACCAACCTGGTGCATATTGCTAAAATAGCCACTAGCCAAAGCTCTATTTTTTACCTTCAGCCTTAAGACTGCTATCTCAAAATTCAATGTTCACCACTTATACCCGTTACCATTCAAAGAGCTAGATTTCAGTGGGAATTAAAATGCCTTTAGGCAAGGAAAATAATTCCAACATAATCACTCTATGTGTTGATTATTTACCGCAGCTTAAAGGTATTTTCAACCCATCATAGAAGCGTTTTAGCAATACCACTTCTTCGTTGCAGTGAGTTAAAGGCCGCTACATGGAAGTAGCTTATTAGAGAATGCAGGAGCTATTCTCCAGAGTAACCATTCCTTCATCATTGCGGCTTGAATTGAAATAGCTCAATCGCTCTAAAACATGCATCTTGAATGGTGACGGGTATAAATCACCGAGCTTTCAATTAAGTCGTTAGCAATATAATAACAACGACAAAATTGCCTCCCCCTTTCACCGATATTTATCGCGGGACAGTTTTGGTTATGCTAAAAACGCAAATAATGACCAGTGATGCAAGATTAGTCTCAAGAATATAACCTTGGCATATTTACCTTTGTACAATAATTTTATCTTCTATTCTTTCAGGTAGTAAGTGAAGGTAATGTTGTTCAATGCTCTCACGTTTTAGTTTTAAAGTGGGAGTTAACAGTTCATTTTCACATGTCCATGACTCGGTGCAAATAAAGATATAATCAAGTCTTTGATGGCTTTCCACTTCGGCATTGACCTGTGTAAGAGTCGCTAATATATTTTGATGTATACGGCTATCAAAAAGGTCTTTCTCTTGGGCTAAGACCACTAAAGCGATAGGTTGCTTCATCCCTAGGCCCATTACGCATACTTGCTCAATATCGCTATTACTAGATAACATCTGTTCGATTGGAGCTGGTGCTACATATTTACCTTTTGAGGTTTTAAACTCTTCTTTAATTCGACCAATAATTTTATAAGTTCCATCGTTAGTTAACTCTCCTTTATCACCAGTATGAAACCAACCATCAGTAAATGCGACTGCAGTTAAATCGGCATTTAAATAGTATTCTTCAAATACCGCTTCTCCGCGGATCATTACTTCTTGCTGCTCTGATAGTTTCATTTCCACACAAGCAATAGGCCGGCCTATGCTTCCTAAATAGTCAGCGTCAAATGGAAAATTGCCGCATGATAAACCTGATGTTTCACTCATGCCCCAGCCTTCACCAATATTAACCTCAATTTTTTGAAACCACTGCAATAGTGATAATGCAATAGGAGCCGAGCCAGAGGCAAAGACGGTAGCACTATTAAGACCAAGCTTAGTACGGATTTTTTTCGCGACAATATTGCCTATTAAGGGGAGCTTTAATAAAAAATTTAATTTTTTTTCTGGGATTTGATGTAAAACTTGCGCTTGGAATTTTGCCCATAAGCGTGGAACAGACATAAAGAGTGTTGGCGATGCATAGCGTAGATCATCGATAAAACTTGCTAAGCTTTCAACAAAATAAACTTGGCATCCACAATAATAGGCAACATTTTCAACTACAGAGCGCTCGGTTATATGCGCTAGCGGCAAATAAGATAACATCTTATCTTCACGGGTAGTGTTATTGGTATTGGCTGTGCATTGGGCTGCAGAGGCTAAGTTTAAGTGACTGATGACAACCCCTTTCGGGTTACCTGTAGTACCTGAGGTATAAATAATAGACATACAATCATTTAGTTTAGGCTGGTGAATAGTTGTTAAAGGTTGATACTCTGTCAGCCATGTTTGCCAGGCGTGGGAACAATTAGCCGTAGGATATGGAAAAGCAATACTTAACACAGACGTTGGTATGCTTGCATTTGCTGCATCTAACGAGTCTAGCTTACCAACAAAAATAGCTTTCATTTGGCTATGTTCAATAACATAGCCAATAGTGTTTTCACTAGCAGTTGCATAAATAGGAACACTGACCATTCCTGCCATCATAATTGCCAAATCAGCAATAAACCATTGCGCACAGTTTTTGGAGAGTATACCTATGCGGTCGCCTTGTTGATAACCCTGAGCAAGTAAACCAGCAGCTATAGCTCGTGCTTGTTGCTCGACATCGATAAAAGAAAAGACATGCCATTGACCATCGACAGGTTGATGTAGAAAAGCTTGTTGTTGGTATTTATTACTATTGGCGATAAAGCTTTGCAGTGCAGTTTGGTAAGCCATGTTATGTATTTTAATAATGATGAATAATAACGCCAGAATGAACGTGATTTTGCTAATTAGCAAATATTTATGCTGATTTTCAGTGTGGTCAGCTTTCCAAGCTAAGGATGCTTATCAAGGAGAATTTTAACTCGTAAGTTGGGCAACATAAAGTGCCTTGTTAGCATGCATTGGCACAATATTAACGCCAGCTTTGGAGCTTACAGCTAACATTAGCCACAACTAACAGGTAATATTTCCAATACACACATATAAAGAGTTAGATTTAATACCATATCTACGCGTTAATTAATCTTCTAGGGTAATACAAGCAGACGCTAGCCTAGTGATTCTGATATCATCTTGGGCATAGATTATTAATTATTGGATACTGCTCAACTATGATTACACTTTATGGGATTAAGAACTGCGAGCAGTTTTTTATAGTAGTGCCATAAATAATAACTTTGTAAATCCCACATCAAACTGTTCTATTTAAAGCCTTCCTTTGACCATTACTGACATAGCCACTTCTCAAAACTCCATTTGTGCTGTGAGCCTTTAGAGCAACCATGTCAGTAATATGATAACAACTAGTTCACCAAATCCTGTTTAGAGTTCGTGAAATTCATCACAACTAATGCGCAACACTCGATGTATATTTTTCTTCAATCTCCAGCTTATCGTTTTTCGAATTAATTTGCTTAATTCTAGCCAATAAATTTGCTAAACGAGTTTTATAAGAATTATTCTCAACATTTTCAGTGCGGCTTTTTTTAATAGTTAGATCCCGCATTTTTAGTGCCTTATACAATTGCCCGTCGGCTTCAAGACCATCAGCTAAACTGTCATAAGCATCAGCTTTATAAGGATAGTTTCTCACATTGTCTTCAAATATTTTTATTGCTTTAGCGTTTTCTTTGTTTCCTAAAGCAGTATAGCCAGCATGATTAATTGCCCGATAGCTCGGTTTTATATGGTAACCGTATTTTTCAGACTGCATTTTGAAGAACTGCTCAATAGCAGGTAAACCTTGAGTAACAACTTCTTTTGGGCAGTGCAGTGAAGCATATAAGTATTTATATGCTAGGGTTTGCCCTATAAGTGCTGTTGTACCATGATTCTCTTGCTCATTTAGGTCCGAATTATAGCTAAACCCATTAGGTTTATGTGTTTTCAGTAGCAGGCTGTATTGTTGGAAAGTACTCAACATATTGCCACCTTCATTACCCATATTCACATATAAGTAACTATCCAATTGAGTTCTGTTAGCAAAAAAACTTTCAGCTTCTTTAAAGATCACTTCATCGTGCCACCACAAGCTTGGGCTAAAGGCAAAGTGCGCTTGAAAAAGCTGAGGTCTTGATTGTAATGCGTACACAGTCAACAGGCCGCCTAAGGAATGACCCGAGAGTATTTTAAAGTTGTTGGTACGATAGTTTTTATTCACATAAGGAATAAGCTCTTGCTCGATAAAATCAAGAAAGTTATCAGCCCCACCTGAAACTCCCCACTGGTTATAACTTTCATCATACGTTGGGGTTAGATCTCTAGTGCGATGGGTGTTTTTAATAGCAACAATGATCATTTCTTGCGCCTTACCATCTTGGTTTAGCAAGTCTAATGTACCCGCTGCATGACTGAAATTTCTTTGACCGTCTAATAAATAAAGTACAGGGTAATTTAGTGTTTTATTTTGCTGATAGTTATTTGGCAAGTGTATTAATAACTCACGTTGCTCGGCTAATATTTTAGAAGGTAAACTATCATTTTTTGACTCTCCTCGAACCGTGGCATCTACAGTATTGAGACTTGAGAGTAATGTAATGATGAAAAAGGTTATGACATATTTAAACATAAGGTAATCCTTTGAGTTAAGTTGATTATGGTTATAGGCACTGAATGACTGTTATCTTTTTTCACGAAAATGTAATGAAAAAAACAGGAAAAAAGGTGAAGAAAAGGTGGTGATGGCCTTTTTAGCCTGTTTTACAAACGATTAAGCAGTACTTTTTATGTAGCTGGCTTTTATATCTGATCCGCTGCGTGATAGACTGGATTGATAAAAAGTCAGCTATAAGGTTGATTTCAATTAAAATTAAGCTTCAAGAGAAAGCAATACGTTATGATGCAACTTGGTGAGTTTACTCTTGATGAAAAACAGACAAGGTTATTCTGGCAAGATAAAGAAGTAGCGATTGAGCCTAAGCTATTTGAACTGTTATTACTGTTTGTTAATAGGCCAAATACTATTATCACTCGCCAAGATATATTAGATAATTTATGGGAAAATTCACTTGTTACTGATAATGCCATCAACAAACTGGTTGCCAACCTTCGTAAAGTACTAATAGACGAGCCTAAAAACCCTCGTTACATCCAAACCGTGCCTAAACGTGGCTATCGGATGATATGTGAAGTTTCCCTCGCTGAAAGTGTAAATGCTTCAGATAAACCCCAGCTCAAGTCTGGCGGAAACAGTGATACGAATAGCGATAATAAAAATGCTCAACATAAGCGTAACCTCAAAACAATAATCGCCCTGCTATTACTATTTTCTTGCTTGTTTTTATGGGAAATCTTTAGAAGCAATGATGAAAACAGCAATAATAATCGTTATACCGTGGCGTTAACACGTGAGCACGGCGCAGAAGAATCAGCACGTATGCACCCTGATAATAATCAGCTTTATTATTTGAAGAAGGATTCAATAAACGCACGTTATCAACTGTGGGTAAAAGATATTCATACTAAAAAATTAAAACAAGTAGATAGTGGAAAAGCCAATATCAGTGAAATTATCGCCGTGGTTGCTGAACAAAATAGTGGAATGACTAACTTTTTCTACCTTGATAAAAAGCAAGACAGTTGTGGGGTTTATCAAGTCACTATCATACAAGACAATCATACTAAACAAACAAGCCAAGTTAATAAAACATTACAATGGCAACAAGAAACAAAGTTGTTTGATTGCAGTGACAAGCGTATCAAAGATATAGATTATCATGTCAGCAGAAATATGATTTATTACGCTGCACAACCCCAAAATTTTTGGCCAAATCAAATATATTCCTTTAACTTAACCACTAAAAAACATAGCTTTGTTACACAGGTTGAGCCTGTTGGTTGGGGGCATCACAGTATTGATATTTCCCCAGATGGCGAAAAGCTATTAATAATGAGTACCAATAACGACTACAAAACCCAACTACTGGCATTAAACTTAGTTACCAACGAATTAACTGAAGGGTTCAAGTTTGACTACCCCGTCTTGGAAGCTATTTGGCATCATGACTCTGAACAGGTCTACTATTACGCGGCCCCCCCAGTACATCAAATAATTAAAAGTGATCTAAATGGCAACAATGCTACTACCGTTGTCAATATATCTGAAAATTTATCGACCAAAATGTCATTGTTTCCCGATGGAAAAAATTTATTATTTAGTACCGAGCATAAAAACTTGAGTAACCGCTGGTTCGTTCCATCGAAACTGGTTAATAATATTGACAACTCAACAGTTGACGATACTGCCCCAGCCTTATTTCACCATAGTTCACAGTATTTATTTGTTTCAAAGCGTAGTGGTCGTCGACAGTTATACCTAGGTCGTTATGACGTAATGCAAGCCGAAATAGTGACTAATTTTACTCAATCTCATTGGCTGGGTTACACCGCAGTATCAACCGATGATAAAAGCGTATTAATAAATGTAGATAATGAGGTATATCTTTTACCCATGAGCACTTTAAATGAGACATCCCCTTTAACAACACTCAAAAAAGAGCAGCTAATATTTACTAGTGGTCATCCTATTATCTCACTTGATTGGTTGACAACAAGTGCTGTGGCAATTACTACTGTTATCAACGGCATACCTGAACTAATGGTCGTCAATTTACTTGACTATAAAGTGCAACAACTGAACGATAAATGGGCATATGGACTTACAGATAGTCAGCACCCTGAACATTACTATTTAATTGAGCAGCAAAGTAATACCTTATATCGTAGCGATTCATCGATATTTAGTGATGAATTTCTCACTAATCAACAAAATCTTACTAATACTCAAGTCACCTTGCCCAATGATTTTTATCACGTAAAAATAGAAGCCAATGTTTTGTATTACGGGAGTAATGAAGGTGATAACGATTACTTAAATGCCGTGCCATTAAATAATATTGATAAAGCCAGTAAGTATCTTCTAAATGATTTCAATAGCTATGACGTTATTAATGGCAAGATAATGCTAAGTGATATAGAGAGCCTTGAAGGTGATGTTCATCGCACAGTAAACTAAAAGATTATGATAATTTATTACCTCAGCCGTGAGTATCTAGTAAAAAACGATATCAGGTATATTAGTGTTTCCAAGAGCCCTATTTCCCTCAAGAAAAGCGGATATGACCTACTCTTTCTGATATCATCTTTAGCATAGATTATTAATTATTGGATACTGCTCAACTATGATTACACTTTATGGAATTAAGAACTGCGATACCGTTAGAAAAGCGACTAAATGGCTCGAAGCAAATGAGGTTGAACATCAACTTTATGATTTTAAAAAGCAGCCGTTAACCACCGAATTACTCACCCAGTTTGTCGAACAAAGTGATTGGTCATTATTGTTAAACAAACGTAGTACAACGTTTCGTAACTTGCCTGATGAGATAAAAAACAACTTAACCGATGAAGTCATGTTTGCCGCAGTACTTGAGCAACCAACGTTACTTAAAAGGCCGCTGTTGCCATTAAATGGTGAACTCAATCTCGGTTTTAAAGCAGATCAATACCAGACCATTTTCGCTGATAAATAGCTAATAAAAACCTATTTACACATATGTTTAAACACTAAGTAAAGGTAGTCCTTGTGAGTCAAATTGAACAAAGCAATGTAATCGAGTTAGCAATAGATTTAATGGCTAGAGCGTCTGTTACACCTGAAGATGCCGGTTGTCAAAAACTAATGGCGCAGCGATTAGCAAAGCTCGGCTTCACTAATGAAACAATGGTTTTTGCTGATACCACCAACCTTTGGTCAAGACGTGACAGTACTCACCCTAAAACACAAGATGACATCGTTTTTTGTTTTGCTGGTCACACCGATGTGGTGCCAGCTGGCAACTTAGAATTATGGGACACGCCGCCATTTGAACCCACGATTATTGATGGTATGTTATACGGCCGTGGTGCGTCAGATATGAAAGGTAGTCTCGCGGCTATGATTGTAGCAACAGAGAAATTTGTTCAAGACCACCCGGACCATCAAGGCTCAATTACTTATTTAATAACAAGTGATGAAGAAGGCCCTTTTATTAATGGCACGACAAAAGTGATTGATACATTAGAAGCGCGTAATGAAAAAATCACTTATTGCATTGTCGGTGAGCCATCAAGTACCCATTCGGTAGGTGATGTAGTTAAAAATGGTCGCCGTGGTTCAATATCTGCTGAAGTAGACATTAAAGGTAAACAAGGCCATGTTGCCTATCCTGAACATGTCAAAAATCCCATTCACTTAGCTATGCCAGCCTTAACAGAGTTAAGCCAGGTAGAATGGGATAAAGGTAATGATTATTTTCCCGCTACCAGCTTTCAACTTTCTAATATTAATGCAGGGACTGGTGCGACTAATGTTGTGCCTGGACATATCAATGCATTATTTAACTTACGTTATAGCACTGAACTCACTGACCAAATTATTGTTGAGCAAGTAGAGACGATTCTTAATAAACATCAACTAGATTATGATATAAAATGGACGTTTAATGGAAAGCCATTTATTACCGAGCATGTTGAATCAGAGCATGGTTTTTTAAATGCTGTAAGCCAAGCAATACTTAACGTGACGGGCAAGGCAACTCAGCTTTCAACGTCAGGCGGAACATCAGATGGCCGATTTATAGCACCAACAGGTGCACAAGTTATTGAACTTGGACCCTGTAACGCCACAATCCATCAAGTCAATGAGTCGGTATCATGCGATGATTTAGAAAAGCTCGTTGATATCTATTATCACTGTTTAGTTAATGTTTTATGTACACACAAAAAGTGTGATTAGTTAATGGCTCTATTAAAAAATGCACGATAATAATCATATCAATACCGCTCAAGTATTGGGGCAAACCGAAGCTCACTTACACTATGTAAATGAGCGAGTTGCTATTCATAAAAAAATGAAAAGTGCTTTTGATGCCATGGTAAATTCGGCTAAATCTGATGGTATTGAACTAAGAATTGCCAGTGGTTTTAGGTCATTTAACCGACAGCTTATGTTATGGAATAACAAGTTCTGCGGAAAAACGCCCATCAAAGATATGACTGGAACCTTGATAAAACCAGACAATTTATCTCCACTTGAGTTAGCTCACAGTATTTTACTTTATTCCGCCCTACCTGGTGCAAGTCGCCATCATTGGGGTTGTGACATTGATGTGTACGCACCAAACTTATTAAGTGAAAATTACCAGCTAAAACTCGAGCCTTGGGAGTACAGTGAACAGGGTCCTTTAGCAAAGTTGTCAGCTTGGCTTAATCACCATGCCCACAAATTTGGTTTTTTCTTCCCTTATGCAAGTTTTCAAGGTGGTGTTGCCATTGAGCCTTGGCATTTATCTTATTTGCCATTAGCGCAAGACTATCAACAAGCGTTTGATAGTAAAACTTTAACTGTTGCACTCAACAGCAGTAATATACAGGGTAAAGATGTCATTATTGAGAACATAGATGACATAGCAAAGCGTTATATTAACAATGTCTGCATTGCGCCAAGCAATGTTATACTGCCGAAATAAGTAATTAATTAAAGAACCTATTCACAAACTTACCAAGGGGGTAGCCCAATGGACAATTGGTTAGCTATTTTTATGATTGTAATAACGGTTGTTATTATCTTAGGAAATTTGAGTACATTTCAAAAAAGTTCG
>Ga0209395_1008080_pt1 | contig 10846 bp, 10 predicted proteins | sample GOMGulsemesocosm_3_FD_184635 | JGI IMG/M metagenome (GOLD analysis project Ga0209395, IMG submission 184635) | Methane-oxidizing microbial communities from mesocosms in the Gulf of Mexico - GOM9D Gulf of Mexico (SPAdes) (version 2) | ecosystem: Environmental > Aquatic > Marine > Cold seeps... | reverse complement strand
GGCATTGTGAAACCTCGGGCATGTGTACGTAGCAAATAAGAAATGGGCGCGTCGCGAACAAGTCGCAGCCCTATCACATTCGCGCGTCAATTGCTTTGGCTATCATTTGGTTGAAGTCTTCTTCGCCGCGCACTTTGGAAACATCATCCGCGCAAACTGTCACGCCCCAGTTTTCCGCCATGGCACAGTATAGCGGTTGCCGATGGCTGACCGCACGCCTATAGGCCCAACGAATAAACGAATTTGGATTAACTTCGATTGCTTCAATGTTGTTTTCATTCAGGTATTCTTCCCAAGCATCGCGAAGAATATCTGGCTGATAATACATTGGCTTTGGAGCTTTATCAAACCGTTGAACAATCGATTCCGTGTGGGCATCTGAACCTTCGATCCAAACCATGAGAAGGTTTTCAGACAGGCTTTTAAGGATGGCGTCATTTTCATCATGAGGGTTCACGACCTCACAGATTGATCCGCCACTATCACCGACAAAATGGCTGTAGCCATAAATCGCCTGTGCGCGATCGATGAAGTGGGCTGTATCAAGCAGCGCTGAGATCTCTGCTTGGCGATGTTGTTCTTGGCGTTTTAGGTATTCGTCAAAGGGGATGCCGCCAAGATCAGGGTTGCCAGGCTTGCCAAGATATGTGGACAGGGGGGAAAGGTTTTCAAACGTGATATTTGACGCAATATAGATGGAATCTGTACGCAGGAGTTCGGCCAAGAACGGCGCTTTCATTGCTTCGCGCTTAAAGTTATCGACGATATGTTCGCCCATATAACGCGTGCCGATCCGGTAATCGACAGAATAGTGAAACCAATTGCCGGTATCGCGTAGCATGTTGGAAATATATGTTTTTCCCAAGCCTGACATGCCAAACAACATGGTTTGCTTATTGTTGGAATTCAGCCAGTCATTGCCCGAAGTATATTGCATATTCGCCTCACTACGTCTTTTGTTGTTGGTAGCGAGCGCATTAGAGGGCGTCAATATGCCAAAGAAAAGCCCCGCAAAATAGCGGGGCTTTTTGAATGGTTGTATGAAGGCTTAGAAGCTCCAGCCAACTTTCACGCCTGCAGCCCATGCAGTGTTGTCCGTGAAGGGGACCACTCCTGAGACGATGGCATCACCCAGCTCGATATACCGCACGCCCATGGAAACCTTAGTGTTGCCTTCGGTCCAGCTTGCGCCAAGTCCAACGCTACGCTGACCAGATGTTGGCCCAAGATTGGTGCCAGTGCCATCACCTTTTTCATAACCAACAGTTGCCGCAACCGACCAATTTTCATTCAAACGCCGACCAAGACCAAGGTTATATGTTGTCGTGGTCTGGTCGAAATCAATATAGTTACCGCCACCTGGTGTGGTAAGTTCAACGCCTTCCCAATCGGCCCAGCGGATGGAACCGAATAGTAACGTGTCCTGTGCAATACCTGTCTGGAAATCGAGGTTAACACTTTGGGGTGTGTCAACGTCAAAGGCTGTCGCAACGGGAGCTAAGACAGGGTTGAGTTGCATTTCGACGCCGGTAAAGCTGTTTGAGATGCCTGAAAAGTAAGTCAGAGCGACACGTAGAGCGATCTCAGGCTTTTCATAGGCGACACCGATGACGCCACCAAGGGCAAGATCTGAAGAAGCTTGGAGGGCGGTCGGCAGCCCCGTATTGCTTGGAGCTGAAACAATAGATCCTGAAATAGATTGTGCCCGTAGACCGCCGTGTACAGAAAAGCCATTGTTTAGTTTATAGCGGCCAAGGAACATGAAACCATCGCTTTTGACGTCAGCACTGCCACCGGCAAATGCTCCGTCTGTATATGCGATCTGTGCGCCAAGCGGTTGGTCATAGATCAAAGCCAAGCTGAGTTGATCATTCAAATCTATCTTCACGCTAACGCCAAGCTGTGTATAGGCGCTGGTGGCATCGGACATGCCAAACGCCGCTGATGAGACAGAAGGGCTAACACTGCCAAAGCTCAGCTCGATACGATTACCCTCTTCAAAGAGAATGCCTACTGGAAGCCCCGAGCGATCGATACCGCCTGCAACTGCGCCCGTCGTGGTTAGGGCCAGCAGTGCTGCTGTACTCATTAGTTTGTTCATTTTTCCATCCCAGTTGTATTTTTTGTTAAGCAACATTTCGCCGGTCATGTGTTTTTGTCAATTCTTTACCAAACGTAAAGCTGGAAAACTGACTAAACGTTACCAGAAACGCCCAAACCAGGTTTTTTACGGGATTCCGTGATTATATTCAGGTAGTTGGCTGCGAAAATAATGACTGCGCCAATGATTGCGGTCCATTGCAGAGGCTCATCATAAAGAATGATTCCCACGACAACGATGATGGGGAGGCGTGCAAAGTCGATCGGAGAGACGATCATTGCTGGTGCAACAGTTAGGGCTCTTGCGATACAGAAGTGCGCGAGTAATCCGCAAATCCCGACCAAAATCAACCAAGGGGCGGTCTGGGCCGACGGCAAAGTGATGTGCCCGTCGTAACCAGCGGTCACGAGGCCGAACACCGCTTGCATAACGACCAGCCAGAACATGATTTTGGTAATACTATCGCGGGAGGTCATCTGTTTTGTCAGGATGGTGGTCGCCGCAAAGGCGACTGCGGCCAGCGCGGCGGCGATGAAACCAGCGGAAATCGTTGCCGTGTCGGGACGGGCTACCAATAAAATACCACTGAACCCAAGTGCCACAGAAAACAATCGTGTGGGTGTCATCTTTTCACCAAGAAAGAGGGCTGCGAAAATCATAACCCAAACCGGAACTGTAAATTCAAGCGCAAAAACCTGGGCCAGCGGGATTAGGGGCAGGGCGAAGAACCATAGATTCTGGCCGATGAAATGGGCCAGGTTTCGCAATACATGTTTGCGGAAATCACGCGTGTTGACCTGCTTCAGCGTGCCAACAGCGCTGCCAATTGTCAGGACAATTATAACGCCAATAATGGAGCGCCAAAACATCAACTCAAACGTATCAAGATGACCTGCGAGCGAACGCCCGGCAATCGCCATCAAGGTGAAAGAAACGATTGATCCCGACATCCAAAGGGCGGCGGTCAAAATGGCGGGGCGTTGTGTGGGTTGTGTCATAATGCGCAGAATGAGAGTTTCTGTGGTCACTGCAAGCTTATTCCAACTGGGGATCTCTGTTTTCTGCGTTGCTCAGTTTTCCAACCGACTAGGCGATCACAGTTAACCTGTTAAATCCTCAAGCTGAGGCAGGCGAAAACCTTCGCCGATCGTGATAATGTTGTCTGTGGAGATGACGATATGTGGTTCGCAAAAATCGTTACAATAAGCGCAGGAAGTCAGTACAGACGTCGGGTTATTCTGGGCGTGCAGTGATTTCGTATTCGCGTGGAATTCCAGCGGTAATTTCAGCCCAAGTTGAGGCCTTTGTACGGGTTTGATGCGCATCAAAAGACGCTTGATCGGTAAAAAGCTCCGCAACATTGAAGCGCCCCGGGACATGCGGGTCTTCAGTAACTTCAAAGGATATACAGCCAGCTTCCGCGTGCGTTAGGCGGATATGGTCGATAAGGCCCGCACGCACGGCATCCATTCGTTCCGGGGGAACCTGGATATGTCCAGTCAGACGGACTTTCATGCTGCGAGCCTTCTTAGTGTGGGGATGTGATATTCAAGGCCAGATGCCGGTGAACATCACTCCCATTCGATAGTGCCGGGAGGTTTTGACGTGATGTCATAGGTCACGCGGTTAATACCTTCGACTTCATTGATGATCCGGGTAGCGGTTTCACCAAGGAATTCATGGCTATAGGGGTAATAATCCGCCGTCATGCCGTCCACTGATGTCACCGCACGCAGGGCGCAAGCGTAATCATATGTGCGGCCATCGCCCATCACGCCAACAGTTTTCACCGGCAAAATAGCAACAAACGCTTGCCAGATATCATCGTAGAGGCCGTGTTTGCGGATCTGGTCGATGTAAACCGCATCAGCTTTACGCAGGATTTCCAGTTTTGGACGCGTGATTTCGCCGGGGCAACGAATGGCAAGACCAGGCCCAGGGAACGGGTGGCGGCCAATGAACGAAGCTGGCAGACCAAGTTCACGACCAAGTGCACGAACCTCGTCTTTAAACAGCTCACGCAAAGGTTCCACCAGTTTCAGACCCATCTTTTCAGGCAGGCCACCGACGTTGTGGTGCGACTTGATTGTGACGGAAGGGCCGCCAGAAAAACTGACCGATTCAATCACATCAGGGTAAAGCGTGCCCTGTGCCAAGAACTCAGCACCCTCAATCGTGTCCGCATATTTCTGGAATACGTCGATGAACAGTTTGCCAATGATCTTACGCTTGGTTTCCGGGTCAGATTGACCGTCGAGCTCACCAAGGAAGAGTTCCTGCTCATCCGCGTGGATCAACTGCATGTTGTAATTGTCGCGGAACATGGTGACGACTTCTTCGGATTCACCTTGGCGCAGCAAGCCGTGATCGACAAATACACAAGTCAGCTGATCTCCGATCGCTTCATGGATCAACACGGCTGCAACAGAACTGTCGACGCCGCCAGACAAACCACAAATCACGTTCTTGTCGCCAACCTCTGCACGAATCTTGTCGATCATCTGCTGACGGTAAGCACCCATTGTCCAATCACCAGAGAAACCGGCAAGCTTTACGAAGTTCTCATAAAGTTTTGCACCACGTGGAGTATGGTGAACTTCGGGGTGGAATTGCACCGCATAAAAATGACGAGAGGCATCGGCCGTGATCGCATAAGGCGCGTTGGGCGATGTCCCGTACACGTCAAAACCTGGAGCAATTTCTGAAACATGGTCGCCGTGGCTCATCCAGACTTGTTCATCACCGTCAGAGAACCAGCCATCCAAGATATCGAGGGTGCTTGAAGGTGTCACAAAGGCGCGACCAAATTCAGCCGTGCCATGACCGCTTTCAACTTTGCCGCCCAGCTGGTGCATCATCACCTGCTGACCATAGCAAATGCCAAGGATCGGAACGCCATGTTCAAATATCTCTTGGGGCACGCGCGGCGACCCTTCACGGGTCACACTGTCGGGGCCGCCAGAGAAGATAATGGCTTTGGGCGCGAATTCCTGCACGAATGCCATAGTGACATTCTGATAAGGATGGATTTCGCAATAAACCCCGAGCTCACGCAAGCGACGCGCAATAAGCTGCGTGACTTGGCTGCCGAAGTCGATGATCAGGAGGTTTTCATGGTGCTGTGTCATGTCCCGGCAATAATACCTTCCGGGCAAAGCTGCAAGTAAAGAGAAGCCGGAGGTTTAGACAAAATAATCACTGCTAAGTAGCGCACCCATACAGCTTTATACGGATGTCTAAATCCAAATCAATTTTGAAGTGAATTTCCTTGGGCTGACCTTGTCACTCGGTCAACGGATTGTCTCTTCTATGTGATTCCGTTGGCGTTTTAGGTCAGAGATTGCCTTAAAGTCGCTTTGAACATGTAAGGTTCTGACCGGAAATGGTCCAAATGTCGCTTTCGCCTGTCAGAGGCCGTATTTTCTCTCATATGCGCCATTTTCTCGGTCTAAAAAGAGCCTAAATGACATTCGGGAGAAGAACCATGGCAGAAAAAGCCCCTAGACGCGGCCGTGGTGGTGGCGGTGCAGCACGTCGCGCAGAACGCACAGCCGTTCACATCGAGACCGCAAAATACATTGAGCGCAATATTCCGAATTTTGAGATTCTGAATGAAGAAGCGCTGCAAATCATCGAAGACAATGCAGAAACCGTTCTTGCAGAGATTGGTGTGAACTTTGTTGAATGCCCCGAAGCGCTTGAACTTTGGCGTGAAGCCGGGGCCGAGATCGACGGCGAACGTGTTCGTATTCCACGTGGTCTCTGTCGTGAATTGATCAAAACTGCGCCAGCAAGCTATAAGCAACACGCCCGTAACCCAGAGAAATCTGTGGTCATCGGCGGGAATAGCCTTGTGTTTGCGCCTGTTTATGGCCCTCCCTTTGTGCGTGACGTCGACGGTGGCCGTCGCTATGCGACCATGGATGACTTTAATAAATTCGTAAAACTGGGCTATATGTCCAAGTGGTTACACCACTCTGGCGGGACCGTTTGTGAGCCAACCGATGTGCCCGTGAACAAGCGTCACCTCGATATGTTGCACGCCCATATGACCCTGTCTGACAAGCCTTACATGGGGTCTGTGACAGAACCTTCACGTGCGGCAGATTCCGTCGAAATGTCCAAAATTCTGTTTGGCGATGAATTCGTCGATCAGAATGCGGTTATGACCTCGCTGATCAATATCAACTCACCGCTGACCTTTGATCCGATCATGGTAGGTGCGTTGGATATTTACGCGAAAGCGGGCCAAGGTTGCATCATTTCACCGTTTATCGTTGGCGGCGCAATGGCACCGGTATCGGTTGCTGGCACATTGACCCAAGTTCTGGCCGAAGTTCTGGCCGGCATCGCTTATAGCCAATTGGTACGCAAAGGTGCGCCGGTGATCTTTGGTTGCTTTGTGACCTCGATCGATATGGGTTCTGGTGCGCCAACGTTTGGTACGCCAGAAGCTTCACAAATCCTTTACGGCGCAGGTCAGCTGGCCCGTCGCTTTAACCTTCCGTTCAGATCTGGTGGCGGCCTTTGTGGGTCCAAGCTTCCAGATGCGCAGGCGGCCTATGAGACTGCACACACCCATAACGCTGCGCTTCTGGGAGGCGTGAACTTCATGCTGCATTCTTGTGGCTGGCTTGAAGGTGGACTGGTATCATCATTCGAAAAATTTGTCATGGATGCGGATCAATTGGGTGTGCTGCATCGTATTGCTGCTGGTGTTGATATGTCCGAAAACGGTCAAGCCATGGGGGCACTGCGTGAAGTTGGACCCGGCGGTCACTATCTTGGCTGTGAGCACACGCAAAACAATTATAAAGATGCATTCTGGCGGACAGAGCTTCTGGATTACAAAGCTTTTGAAACTTGGGATGAAGAAGGTGCACGTGATACCGCAACTTTGGCAAAGGCCCGCGTTGAGAAATTGCTGAATGATTATCAGCAACCGGCAATGGACCCCGCAATTAAAGAAGCCCTGGACGAATTCGTTGCACGTAAGAAGGCAGCTGAGCCTGACGCCTTTATGTGATCAGGCCCCTAAATTTCACGATGTGCGGCGCGTCCGCAGGATCTGAATTTCAGCCATAAGAGCGATCAAAAGTTCTACATGACGGGCGATGCTGTAAGAGGCGTCGCCCGTTTTGCGTTTTTCCTCCATATCGCCTTCCACGGCCATGAGTTGTGTTACCGCGTGGCCTGGACCCGGCAGTCTCTCGTCGGTCACAAGACGTGTTAGGTCTCTATCCCGGATATAGTTTGAAAGTCCAAATCGTGCGGCCCGGATAAGAAGGCGTGGTCGGCGAAGATTGTTTAGAAGTGTCATGAGATCGGTCATTGGCATCCCTATTCGTTCGATTTCGTAAGTAATGCTAATTCAACCATAGCGGGTGTTGCGTTGCATCCAATTGACCGTTCGATGGGTTTCAAAACTGTTTAGAACTTATGAACAAACTGAAACGTACCTGAATATGTTAACTTACAAGTAACCCCTGCAACTTTAGGTTGTTCTTGGTTAATACCTTAGTAAGGATTTGAAGAAAGGACGTTTAAGGAATGATTAAGCAGACGGATACGCAATGTGTTCATGTTGCTGCACTTCCAGGCTGGGTTCCAGGGGCTGCGAAAAATTACTTGCTGCACACAGAAACCGGTTTGTCCATCCGCGCCCTCGCTCGTGAAACTGGGTGCCACGCGTCCACGATAATGCGCCAAGTTCGCCGCTTTGAAGTGCTGCGGGATGACATCCTAGTTGACGAGATCCTCTGCCATCTAGGCCAAACATATTTTCAGGTATCCCGCTCACCTTCTGAGCCTATTAAAAAGGATGCCACACCTATGAATATCCCCACTTCAAAAGCTGCAAAATTTCATACTGCGGGCCGTGGTACAGATAAACTTGCTGACATTAAACCTGGTGCTGTGGCGCAAACCGGCCGTCAGTTGAAGGCAACAGGGCTACGTCAGGAAAAAGATGAACGCCGGGCCATGACCCGACTGTCAGAGACAGGGGCAGTATTGGTCGTTGCAGGTGAATTGGACAAAGCGGTTGTGGTGCGTAACCTGCCAAGAGGTAAGTCAGTGCGCACGGCAGTTGTTGATCGCGAAATCGCGCAATCTATGGCCTTGAAAGATTGGATTTCATGCACGGCCAAAGGCAAAGTTATGCAATATAAAATCACAAATTCTGGTCGATCCGCCCTAAAACGGATGGTCAGTGGCAGTGATCCGGCGCAGCCTGGTTTCAATGATATGCAGGCTGCTTTTGGGGACCAACATCGCATTTGGGATGAAAAGCAGATCGCCAGCGGATGCGAGCCCGAAAAGCCGCGCCATATGCGTTATAACTTGGCTGAAAGCCCGCTGGCTGGGTTGGCACGCCGTCGCGATAAAAGCGGGGAACCTTTTCTGTCAGATGAATTGGTCCATGCTGGCGAGCGTCTGCGTGAAGACTTTGAATTGGCGCAGATGGGACCACGAGTGGCGCAAAATTGGGAACGGTTTCTGACGGGTGGTGGGCGCGGAAGTTTTGGCGCTGATAGCGGTGTTGGCAACGGCCCGGATGAAGCGCGTAGGCGGGTCTCTGGGGCGCTCGAACACCTTGGGCCTGGGCTTGGTGATGTGGTTTTGCGTTGTTGTTGTTACCTTGAAGGCATGGAAGCCGCCGAGAAACGTATGGGCTGGTCGGCGCGTTCCGGTAAGATCGTTCTGCGGATTGCACTGCAGCGCCTTAAGCGGCACTATGAGGAAACATATGGACGGTTTGGCCCGATGATTGGATAATAAAAAAGGCCCGCAAAAAATGCGGGCCTTTTGCTTAAGCTTTTGAATATTAGGCTGCGTCTTTGAGCCAAGTCAAAACTGTTTCCGGGGAAGAAACGCCGTATGGGTCTTCGACAAGGTTGTCGGCCATGCCGGGTTCTTCGAACCAAGCCTCAACAACACCGTCTTTGACAACGGCAGCATAACGCCAAGAACGCATGCCAAAGCCGAGGTTATCTTTGGCAACCAGCATGTCCATTTTGCTGGTGAACTCGCCGGAACCATCAGGGATTACTTTAACGTTGCTGATCTCTTGGCCTTGGGCCCATTTGTTCATCACGTAGCTGTCGTTCACGGACATGCAATAGATTTCGTCAACGCCCTGCGCCTTGAAATCAGCAAAGCCATTTTCAAAGCCAGGAAGCTGGTATGTGGAACAGGTAGGGGTGAACGCACCGGGCAGAGAAAAGAGTACAACGCGTTTACCAGCGAAGTAATCTGCTGTGGTTTTATCTTCCCAACGGAAAGGGTTATCGCCACCAATGCTTTCGTCACGTACACGGGTTTTGAAGGTGACGTCAGGCAGTTTTTTTCCAGCGTTCATAGGGTATCCTTTGTAGTCATTAAGGTCTGGCGATGGCTGACCAAGTTGTTTCTTTGCTGCACTTAAAACGATTCTAAGTTGCGTTCAATCGCTTGCGGCACCACGATGTCGCAACTGTGATGCAGGGCTGGTCAATCCGGCGGGAATTCGCTAGCAGTGGTGAAGCCTGATGAGGATGCCAGATATGCGTGATCTTAAAGTTCCAGCCGAACGCCACCCTGAAAAAGCGAAAAAGCCGGACAGTGTTCGACTTAAAAAACCTGACTGGATCCGGGTGAAAGCGCCTGGCGGCCAAGGCTATGCTGATACCCGTAAAATCATGCGTGACAACAATCTTGTGACGGTCTGCGAAGAGGCGGGTTGCCCCAATGTTGGAGAATGTTGGTCACAAGGCCACGCCACAATGATGATCATGGGGGAAGTTTGCACCCGTGCCTGTACCTTCTGCAATATCGCAACGGGCAAGCCGCCTGAAGCATTGGATGTGTTTGAACCTGGCCGCGTTGCTGATGCCGTCAAAAAGCTCGGGCTGAAGCATGTCGTGATCACGTCAGTAGACCGCGATGATATTGAAGATGGTGGCGCTGAACATTTCGCGCAAACCATTCGCGCGCTGCGCAAGCAATCTCCCAACACCACGATTGAAATTCTGACACCAGATTTCATTCGGTGTGCGCCTGAGGCGCTTGAAGCTGTGGTTGCGGCCAAACCTGATGTGTTCAATCACAACCTTGAAACCGTACCCGGCCTTTATCCAGAAGTACGCCCCGGCGCACGCTATTTCCATTCTCTGCGCTTGTTGCAACGTGTGAAGGAACTTGACCCATCCATGTTCACCAAATCAGGTATCATGGTTGGTCTTGGCGAGGGCCGTCAGGCTGTGATGCAGGTGATGGAAGACATGCGCGCCGCTGACATCGACTTCTTGACGATCGGGCAGTATCTGCAACCGACGCCGAAACACCACGCCGTTGATCGTTTCGTAACACCGGAAGAGTTTAAGTCATACGAAACAGCGGCTTATGGCAAGGGTTTCTTGATGGTCTCCGCCACGCCACTTACCCGATCCAGTTATCATGCGGGTGATGATTTCGCACAATTGCGTACGGCACGTCTGGAGAAACTCGGACGGGGCTAAAATATATCAACTCTTAAACCCGTCCAGATGAATTCTGGCCGGGATTTGTATTTTGATCAAAATTCGTAACGCAAAGTCAGCTCGGTGACGCCATCGCCTGAGCCGCTCTGATCGATATAACCGGCTTCAAATACAACACCATTCCAAGCTTCATAACTTGCAGTCACGCCGTAGAAGTCGACGTCGGCATCGCGCAGACTTAGGGCTTCAGCGCCGATCATTAGGCGTTCAGTGATATCGTAGTCAA
>Ga0209395_1008079_pt1 | contig 10847 bp, 10 predicted proteins | sample GOMGulsemesocosm_3_FD_184635 | JGI IMG/M metagenome (GOLD analysis project Ga0209395, IMG submission 184635) | Methane-oxidizing microbial communities from mesocosms in the Gulf of Mexico - GOM9D Gulf of Mexico (SPAdes) (version 2) | ecosystem: Environmental > Aquatic > Marine > Cold seeps... | reverse complement strand
ACTGATCACTATCTAAAGGTAATTCAGGGGAAAAAATTGATTTTGTTGGCATTGCTCTATGCGATTTAGAAAAAACGAATATTATACCTTGTTGAACTTAGAAAAATCAGTTGAGCAGAGAATAATATTGAAAAACAATCTGCAAATAGAATCTACCAGGAAATTGAATTACTTAAGAAAGAAATTGATTTAAATAAAAAAGCCGCGATAAACGCGGCTTTTTTGAAATACATTGGAGCGGGAAACGAGATTCGAACTCGCGACCCCAACCTTGGCAAGGTTGTGCTCTACCAGCTGAGCTATTCCCGCTAATCAATTTTTTTTAAAACGATATATGGAGGCTGCTGGCGGAATCGAACCGCCCTAGATGGATTTGCAATCCACTGCATAACCGATTTGCTAAGCAGCCTTAAATATTAAATTGGTATCAATAAAAAAGCCGCGATAAACGCGGCTTTTTTGGAATACATTGGAGCGGGAAACGAGATTCGAACTCGCGACCCCAACCTTGGCAAGGTTGTGCTCTACCAGCTGAGCTATTCCCGCTAATCAATTTATTCAGCTATTATAGCCTGTATAAGCAGACTGTCAACAATTAATTTAATATTACATTAAATTTGATGCTGTAGCCCAACCTTTTCTACCGCTACACCCAGCAGCATCAAGAAGCTCAAGCTCGACAAATTTTGCACCACCTAATGCTTCTTGTACACTTAATAGTTTAACCTTTGTTCCTTCTGGCATATCTTTACAACTTCCTTCATCCCCTTCTTTCTCTGATTCATCATAAGCAGCCATTGAACCAGGAACAGCAACTAATCTAATTTTTGCATTAGTTCCATAGCTATTGATCCCTTTTAAGGAATAAGTGTTCCCAATAGATAAATTAACTTGTCTAGACTGCTGAACGGGCTTATTACTTTCACCACCACCCATTACCATTGCAAGAATAACAACCACTAAACCAGCAATCGCACCAAAAAACACTTTTGGATTTGAATCTTTTAATTCCATTATTTTTGAAACTGCATTACCTTCCTCTACCGCTTCAGTCACTGTTTCAACGGCTTCTTCGACTGCTTCAGTTACAGTTTCAACTACTTCTTCAACTGAATCATTCAAGTTTTTATCATCACTCATATTTATCTCCTCTTAAACAAAAAAATTCAAAACGTAAAAATTAAAAAGGAAAATCCTATTTCTAAATTATTATACGTTTTTTTTATTATTATAATAATTGACTGCTAAAGGTACCATGATAACGAAACTTTTCAAGTCATCATTGTTATTTATAGAAAAAAACTATAAATTAAATAAAATCATAACCCTTTTTCTTAACTACCTGCTCAACTTGTTTTTCTTCAATCTGCCTGCACTCAAATTGCCAATACCCTAAACCAATATTCTTCCTATTCCCCAAAATAATAGGGAAATTTTTTTCATTCATAAAAAGCCTCAATCCATCATCATTTTTATGCATAAAAGACTCCACGATTATAAAACTCCTTTCTCCAGTCTTATCCTTAACGCCATACAATAAAGCCTTATGATGCGAATCGTCTTTATCTTTCGCTACAGCATCAAGATTAACATAGCTCACAGCATAAGATACTGAACTTATTCCAGCCAATTCAAAAACAATCTTTTCACTTTGTGCAGGTATTGTTATTTTTTTTACTATACTTAAAACACGCTTACTTTCTGGCTCCTTAGTTTTTCTAAAACTAACAAGACTACCAATAGACAAAACTCCTTCTTGTTCAAAAGTACATGCTAACTCTCTATCAGAAAAAGATTCAGCCAAAAATTCAAGCTTTTCTTCTGCTCTTTTTTTTGAATTACTTTGCAATAAATGTGTAGCATCAAGTCCAATAGCTATATACCTATCTAAGCGATCTACAAAAAAATCACCCCCAGCAAACTTCTCGCCCACCCAACAGTGCTGTAGATACATAAACAAGCTTGCTGACATTTTTTCAGATGACTTATTTTGCTTAATAAGAGAGCTAAATCGAGCTTCCTCATTATCAACATATTTATTTGATACCTGTAATGCTTTATAAAACTTCAATAAATCTACGTACATCATAGAAGAATCAGGCTGGTCCCCTTCTTTTTGCCAAAAAGGCTTAGCATCCTCATCCATTAGAACAATACACTGCCCTTTTTGTCCTTTTACAGGCTGCTTTTCAATACTTATATATTGACAAATATTACCTATGAATTTATATACCTGAGTAATTTCTTTTTGCATTAATCCTGAAGGATCAGCCAGACTTAAAAGCAAAACTTGCTTATAACAATCTTCAGATGTGCTTACTTTACTCGGTAAGCGTGTAATATCAGGCACTTTTGTTGTATCTTTTTTTGCTTTTACACTTAGCTTGTATAAGGAATGTAAATCAATCCAAACCCAATCAGGTGCAGCTCTAAACATCATATAATGAGTAACAATAATCTCACTTAGTCCCTTTATTGTGCGCTGAATTGCCAAGGGTACATTACGTGCTTTAAACCACCCGGCATCACGACGTGTTAATTCACGAATAATTATCCAATACCCTATCGTAAAACTTCTTTCTATTAAAACAAGAACATTAAATATTTTTTGTTCATTTTCCCCTTTAGGGAAGCCTGCAATCAATAAACGAGATCGTAAATAATCTTCAATAAGCAAGAAAGAGGGTCTTATTAACTCTAAAATATCAAGCCGTTGTTGGGCAGGCATATCAATTTTATTTAACCCCTCAACATAATCAAAAAGTAAACGTGTTGATAAACTAGGATTTGCTGTTGGTAATTCTAAGATCCATTGATTCACTGCATCCTTTTCATAAGGCGACAGCAATTCTGGGCTATTGCTTTGCGCCGGGATAACAAGAAAAAAAGAATTTTTCACGAACTACCTGATAGTATTTTTTTGATGAGATGACTTAAGCTTAGCCTAAATCGAGGAATTGTTTATGATGTTTTCATACACTTGCATCACCTTCCTCCTTTTTTCATCATCATGCCTTTTGATGGGTTGTAGCCTAAAACTGCAACAAGCATAAAAATACAAAAGGCCACAAAGGTATAAGTAAATGCAAAACCATTGAATTGCCCATAAAGAGCAAAGCGTATTAATTCAACCGCTTGAGAAAATGGATTAAAAAATGCAAGATGATGTAGCCATTCACTTGACTCTTTCATTTTCCACAATGGGTACAACGCTGTTGACATAAAAAACATGGGGAAAATAACAAAGTTCATAACACCAGCAAAGTTTTCTAATTGTTTTATAAAAGAAGACAACAATAGACCTAATGCTCCAAGCATTGCCCCTGCAAGTACTAATGCTGGTAATACAAAAAGATAACCTTCCCAGGGTGCCTCAATACCGTAAAACCACGCGATAAGTAAAAACACATAAACTTGCAGTATAGAAACGGCTACTCCCGCTATCAATTTACTTAACAATAAAAACCAACGCGGCAAGGGACATACCATTAAAATCCGCATACTTCCCATTTCTCTATCATAAACCATAGATAAAGAGCTTTGCATTCCATTGAATAACTGAATCATCCCCATCAAACCTGGCGTAATATACACCTCATACAATATATATGTTTCATAAGGTGGCGTAATTGCCAAACCTAATGCAGCTCTAAACCCTGCAGCGAAAATAAACAACCACACCAAGGGGCGAACCAATGCCGATACAAAACGCTCTCTTTGCTTAACAAAGCGCCAAAGCTCTCGCCCAATAATGCCACCCATGGCACGCCAATAATGAAGTATATTCATCCTTTCGCTCCTTGAGTAAGTTTTTTAAAGGCATCATTGATAGATTCTGCACCCGTAGCTTGCAAAGCATCATTTACAGAACCTTTTAATTTAATTTGACCTTGATGTAAAATAATTAATTGGTCATCAGGATAAATCTCATCAATTAAATGAGTCGCCCAAAGAACTGACAAACCATGCTCACTCACTAATCTATGCACATGCTCCACAATAGATTGCCTACTTGGAACATCAAGACCAATCGTAGGTTCATCTAATAATAATAACGAAGGTTGATGCAGTAAAGCTCTAGCAATCTCTACCCGCCTTTTATGGCCTCCATTAAGCTGCCTAACTGTTTCCAGCCGCCTATCGTACATGGATAACCTTTCCAACTCTTCTTGAATCCTATAATTAGCTTGTTTCCTATTCATTCCATGCAGAGCAGTGTGGTAACGTAAATTCTGCATTACAGTTAAATCTAAGTCTAATGTCGTTTGTTGAAATACAACACCCAATTTAGATAAAGCCTGACCTGTTTGCTGCTTTACATCGAACCCACATAAAGCAATTTTACCTATATGCGAATCATATAATCGGGTAATAAGTGAAAATAAAGTGCTTTTCCCCGCACCATTCGGACCTAATAAAATCGCACATTCAGCTGAATTAACCGAAAAACTCACATTATCCAGTGCTTTTTTTCCACTATAAGAAAAACTTAACCCTTCAATTTCTAAAGAAGCAATATCTTGTATTTTTTTATCACTCATGGCTTTGAAACAATTCCCCATGGGAACCGGCCTACACCAACAGATTTTGTGACCTTATGATTTTCCAAATCAATTATTGAGATGTCATTACTACGGCCGTTGGTGGTATATAACCTTTTTTGATCAGGCGAAAAGGCTAAATTCCACACTCTTTGCCCCACTAATAAAAACTTTTCAACTTCTAAAGTCTGAGCATTAATAACAGCCACCCTATTAGCAGGCCCTATTGCAACATATCCCCAACGCCTGTCATTATCAATCACCACACCGACAGGTTGTATTTTGTCTGCTGTAAGCCCCTGAATATCTAATTTTATTTTTTTAATGATTTTCTTTGTTGCCACATCCAATATCATTAGCGTGCCAGCCATTTCAGAAGTAACCCATAACTGAGTATTATCTGCAGTAAAATTTGCAGCCCTAGGACGCGCATCAACTAATGTATTTTCTACAATTTGATTAGTTTTCACATCAATCCAGTGAATCATATTAGTTGTTTCAGACGCACTAACTGCCCACTGGTTATCTGAACTAACAGCAATACCTTCTGGCTCTATTCCTACTTTAATCTCAGCAATTGCTTTTTTACTCACGGTATCAATCACTGTCACCAAATGATCATCTTCATTAGAAACATACAATCGATCACCTGCTGGATTTAATGCAAATGTTTCAGGGTCTTCTCCTGATGGTAATTGCCCTACCTCTTCATAAGTATCAGCATTAATAATTTTAACCGTATTGTCATCACTAGTAGCAACATACAAATACTTATTATCAGGACTTAAAGCAATACCTCTTGGACGTTGCCCAATTGGCACAGTTTTAATCAACTTACCTTCAATCGGGTCAATAACTGCTAAAGCATTATCCTTTTCTAAAGTAACAATAACTGTTTCAGCATGAACCGATAAACTCAAACAAGCACTGGCCAGCACTACACCAAAAAGAATCTGTTTCATTTTATTTATTTCCATTTAAATTATTATAATAATTCATTAATTGCTGAATTAATTTATTCACGGTTTCTTCAAAACCATTTGCCTTTTTAGTCTTCTTATCTAGAGGTAAGTCACTATTACTACCTACAATACGGTTACAACTGGATTCTGCTTCATCAAACCCCAATGTATCTAATTCAGTTTTAGGGTGTAAAAACCCATCCATCGGCGCAACAGAAACTAATGATCTTGCTGCTGCCAATAATACTGGTTGTCTTAATTGACCATTCCACGCTCTAAAAGATAAAGCTTTACCTTTATACCCCTGCAAAGCAAATTCATCACCCAACAAGTAATCTTTTATTATCTGCATTTCATTTGATTTCGTTCTTACTACAGCTTCACCTATAGATCTAGCTGCCAGATATGCACCATAATCTTGTTCTTGCATTCTACGCCCAGCTAACACTTTAAATCGATTTTGAATCTGCACTGCCCCCCATTGCTCATGTGTTTGATGCCATGCAGTTGGTACTAGACCCTGGGTGCCAATAATGGGCCGAGGAATCCAGCTTCTATAGTCAAAATACTCGCCAAATAGACCCTGTTCATCCGCAACAACCAATACATCATAATCAACGCCTTGGGTAAAAACTGGCACATCTGATTGCGCTGTTCTACGGGCATCATAGGTATGCGTCCATTGTTTTTCTTCAACTATTGTAATGCCAAACCGATTTGCTGCACGCTTAAGCGCTGTAGCATATAGCTCATCGTCAGCATCCATACCTTTGACTAAAAACCACTGAGTCCATTTCTTCTTCATCATATATTGAGCTAATGCATCAGCTCGCATTGATCGACTTGGCAATAAATGTAAAATATTGTCTCTACATTGCTGATTTCTTAAATCATCACTTGTTGTAGTCGCATCAAAAAAAAGTTTATCTTTAGCAACGTCAAGATCAGCTAACTGCTTTAATTTATTAGCCGATAAGTTTGTAATAATAAAAGGCGTATCGTCACTTACTTTTTGCTTAAATAATTTAACTAAATCTGCATCAACGGGAGCAATAATTCGATTTAATTCAAACCTTTGCCCCGTAAATTGCCCTGTTGTATTATTATCATCAGTGGCAATATTTGCCCCCATCATTCCCTGATTTTGAATAAAAGCATCTAAATTCGATAAAGCTGCTGGAATCTTTTTTTCTTGGGTAATATAGCTAATTTTAATAATTTGAATCGGTTTTGCATTTAGCAAGTTTATTTGAAACAGGCACAGTGCCATAAAAATAATTTGTCTCATTTGCTTTTCTTATTCTCGAGCTTATCTTTCATTAATAACAACTTCTATACCGTAAAACAATTAACCTTATCGACTTACTCAACGCAAAATCAACATCTTATAGCAGCTAGTCTATTTAGCAACATAAGCTATAATGGTTAAATAAATCACTAAAATCAACACCCTCTTTTTAACAGAAACTGAGTTACAACTCTTTATACTTCTTTTAAAAGAATTAATTCAATATTATGCACTCAATTCCATTATTTTTAGCCATTGTAATTGCATTTGGCTTATCATTTTTGAAACACATTTCTTTAGCAATGTACCCACTCAGTGCTTTTATTTTCTATTTTTATCTGCCAGTTCTTTATTCCTCATCAAGAATAAATATTCTTCACCATATAAAAAACAAAGAAATGTTTCATATAAAATACTACCCGATGGAACTAAGCGTATGGTTTGTAAGCACCTGCTTTTTCGCCTTTATTCTTTCCCATCTAGCTTCTGATCTACTATTTCATCATAGACAGGAGGTTTATCATTTTCTGTTTTTTCTAATATCAGCTGGATTAATTGGAATTTTATATTGCGAACGAGATGTTAGCAGATTTCATATATCATCAAAAAAAACACTTTTTGAAATTCAAGGACGCTTACTATCTTTTCAAATATTTTTTATTATGACGATTTTCTTTGTGATGAGTCATTAGCAATTAAACTTGAAATCATCTGCGCAGTAACTTCTGTTGCGCCTTGATTACTTTTTACAAACTGCTTAGCCCTATCAACAATCTCTGCTCTATACTCTTTATTTCGATATAAATGTAATGCTTTTTCAATAAGTACTTCTTTATTCTCACATTGAATTGCAGCTTTTAAATCCAATACATTTTTAGCAATATCTTTAAAGTTCACCATATACGGCCCAAACATTATAGGTACACCCATTGCAGCAGGCTCTAGAATATTATGCCCCCCAACTGGCACCATACTACCCCCTACAAAACATATATCTGCCACGCCATAGAGTAATTTTAATTCACCCATGGTATCTGCAATATAAACATCAGTTTCTGGCAAACATTGCTGATTTTCACTACGCATACAGGTTTTAAGCTGCATCTTTCTTGCTATCTGTTTTACCTGATTAAAGCGTTCAGGGTGACGAGGAACAATCATTAACAATAACTCGGGAATCTGCTTTTTTAACTGAGGATAAATATTAAAAAATATTTCTTCTTCTTTATCATGCGTACTTGCTATAAGCCACACAAATCGTTCCGTAAATAACTGTGTTTTTAACTCATTAGCTCGCTTACTAATATTATTATCCAGTGTTAAATCAAACTTTATATTACCTGAAACTTTGGTCGCATTTTCTTTTGCACCAATTTCAATAAATCGTAGTCTATCTTCCTCTGTTTGAGTCGCTATCTGACTCACGGCACTTAATGCTGGTTTTACCAGCGCTGGTATTTTTTTATATCCTTTTGCAGAATTAGCTGACAATCTTGCATTAATAATTAATAAAGGAATATTATTTTTTTTACATCTAGCATAAAGATTTGGCCAAATTTCCTTTTCCATAACAATTGCAATTTTTGGTTTAAAAACAGTAATAAATCGATTAACTACACAAGGCAGATCATATGGTAAATAGACATGAGAGACAGCATCAGCTAGCACATCTGTAACTCTAGCGGAACCAGTAGGCGTGGTAGTCGTAATTAGAAATTTATTTGAGGGGTATTGTTGCAGTAATTTTTTAACCAAGGGAAATACAGCTTCAGCCTCACCAACAGAAACAGCATGAATCCAGATCACATCATTTGGAAATTTTTCTTGATATATCGCCAGACGTTCTTTCCAGCGTTTTCTATATTCAGGTGCTTTAAAGCCACGCCAGAAAAGGCGCAACAAAATAATAGGTGTTAAAAGGTAAAACAATAGCGTATATATTAACCGCATAAAACACCTTTATTTATTGTTATTTATTCAACCATTCCATGTACAATCGAACACCTTGCTCCACAGATTTAAATTGATGATCGCAACCTGCTGCTCTTAAGTTCTCTAAATTGGCTTCAGTAAAACTTTGGTAACAACCTTTTAAATGCTCTGGAAACGGAATATATTCCAACGTACCTTTTTGATGATAAGCCAAGACTGCATTAGCGACATCGTTAAATGTTTGGCTACGCCCTGTTCCCGTATTATATATACCTGAAACATCTGGGTTATCTAAGAACCATAGATTAATGTCTACAACATCCTCTATATACACAAAATCACGTTGCTGCTCGCCATTAGCGTAGCCATCACAACCTTCAAAAAGTCGAATAGTATCAGATTCTTTTATTTGATTATTTAAATGAAAAGCCACACTTGCCATACTACCTTTGTGCTCTTCATGCGGACCATAAACATTAAAATAACGTAAACCAACTACTTGTGCAGTTAATTTAGATTGTTGTTTACGTAAATATTGATCAAACTGGAATTTTGAATAACCATAAACATTTAACGGCCCTTCATATTCTAGTTTTTCTTTGAAATTATTATCAGAACCATACACAGCGGCACTGGATGCAAAAATCAGAGGGATTTTATGCGCCTGACAATAATGAAATAAAACTTTAGTATATTCATAATTATTTTCCATCATATACTGTCCATTCCACTCTGTTGTGGTTGAACATGCACCTTGATGAAAAATAGCTTTAATCTTTTCAGCAGGAAAAAAACCTTGCTGAATTTTCTGCAAAAAATCTTTTTTATCTAGATAATCTGCAATCTGACAATCAACTAAGTTTTTATACTTAACTCCGTTTGTCAGGTCATCTACCACTATAATGTCATCGTAACCGCGCCGGTTTAAACCCAGCACTAGGTTACTACCAATAAAGCCCGCACCCCCGGTTACGATGATCATATTACTTACGCCTCAGCTGCAATCTCAATTGACATTGTTTTAATAACATCAGTATGTAGATTTACATCAATATCATAAGTACCTAGATGACGAATCACACCATCTGGCATTCTTACTTCATGCTTTTCAACTTTAGCACCCGCTTCTGTAATAGCATCAGCAATATTTTGCGTACCAACAGAACCGAACAATTTACCTTCATCACCCGCTTTATGCGAAATAACAATAGTTAACTTTTCTAAAGCAGCACCACGAGCATTAGCAGCTGCTAATTTCGCTGCTGCTGCTTTTTCTAGCTCAGCACGACGCGCTTCAAATTCTTTGATTTTATCTTCAGTTGCGGCAACTGCTTTACCTTGAGGAACAAGATAATTTCTACCGTAACCAGACTTAATAGTAACTTTATCACCTAGGTTTCCTAAGTTAGCTACTTTTTCAAGAAGAATAACTTCCATCTTTTATACCCCTTTTAAATCGATTTTCATCGAATTATAAGAACAACTATGTGTTCTTTTTATTTAAAATTTTACTTCGTAAGTCCAACCAAGTATCAAGAACCCCAACAATTACCACAATAGCGATAACATGCGGGACAAGCACCAGTGATATATACAACAAAGGAATGGCAAACCGCTTTGCTCTTACTTCTAAAAATACAGAATGTAAAACCGCCATACCAATAAAGGCATATAAAACAATAAATAAAATCGAAATATTCCAGCAAAGTTCTGCCACAAAACCAGAGCTAAGCCCTGCTATTGCAACAAGTAAAAAACTTGCTAAAGCCACTTTAGGGTTAGCCTGAAGTGATAAATATTCCGCTCTAAAACCACCTGGATTATAGAGTACTGCTTGCCACCATCTAGCCAAAAAAAGACCAGATAGCAATCCATATACTGATGCTGCTGCAATAGCACCTGTCATAAAATGAGAAAAAACAGCTATTGACTGTTTTACTTCTTCTAGAGGTACATCAGGGTTACTAGCCAACATAGGCTGAACCATCACACTTAATACTGACTGCCACAATATAGCTGCATCATTAACAAAAAGATAAAAGCCTAAAACCCCTATCATGCCAAATAATACTGCTATCTGTATTGCTACAGATAAGTGCCTTCCTTCTCTTAATGCAATTGAAA
>Ga0209395_1008074_pt1 | contig 10851 bp, 9 predicted proteins | sample GOMGulsemesocosm_3_FD_184635 | JGI IMG/M metagenome (GOLD analysis project Ga0209395, IMG submission 184635) | Methane-oxidizing microbial communities from mesocosms in the Gulf of Mexico - GOM9D Gulf of Mexico (SPAdes) (version 2) | ecosystem: Environmental > Aquatic > Marine > Cold seeps... | reverse complement strand
ACTCTGTTTAAATCTAGTTATTGATATAAAGCCTTAACGGTAAACGTTAAGGCTTTTTTATGTTCAGGATGGCCTTTCTCAGACATCCTGTCTTTCAAGGCATTAGTGCATCCTTGCACGTCAAGGGTCATGATTTTTGTTCCGGACAAATCATAAGTACCTACATCCATGTAGATAATGTCGCGGTGCCATGACGGCATGGATGTAGAAGGTAGGGCGAAGCATGGATGCCCGAGCCGAGGATGGCCTTTCTAAGACATTCTGTCTTTCAAGGCATTAGCTGTACCCTTGCACGTCAAAGGGCTAAATTTATTGTTCCTGATAAACCATAGAAGATTCTCCTTGAATACACTGTTACGTGCCATGCTAACTCTTAGGAATTTATGCCTACACTCAGCCTTACGCGTCAACGGCCATAATAAACACTCTGCTTATCTATGAGCTTTGGATTGCTTAGATAATTAATTAACTGTTAATCATTATTCCTTAGCTGAATGCTTAGTATTCGTCGTATTCTTCAGTATTGCGGGATATTCATCTTTCTATTCCTGATATGATAGACAAGAATTCGCTATGAAATTCACTAGTTAGGTGAATGTTTACTTAAAACGGATTAAAGGAAACACATATGAAACTTGGCGAAAAAATAAAACAATTACGTAATGATGCAGGGTTAACTCAACCTGAATTAGCAGAAAAATCACAAATAGAACAATCGTATTTATCAAAACTTGAAAATGAAAAGGGCACCCCTTCTTTTGAAGTGATTGAAAAAATAGCGAACGCTTTTGATCTGACCGGTATGGCATTGATAGAAAGTTTAGACATCAGTTATATTCAACAGGAGCTTACTCATATTCCAGAAATTGCGGTTCAAGCCGCAGAAAAAAATCGTTTAAAAGAAGAGAGAATTAAAAAGTGGTACTTACAGGGGGTCTTGTTAATTGTCTTTGGGCTTGGCGGTTTTTATGTTGGTAATCGCGGTATTTTTATTTCCAATCACCTCTATGAATATTCTTCTGCAGGTTTTATTGAAGCCGGTGAGCCTCTAGAAAGGTATAAAATTTCTCGTATAAGTATTATTAATGAAAGTAACGAAGAACTTGCTACTCGTATTCAGGAAAATCGTAAACGTTTAGATGAAGTGCAATTAAAGGAGAGTTCGTATCGAGGGGAGAGCTTTGTTGAAAATTATGGGAAAAAAAGACGTTTTTTCGAATTAGAGGGTGATAGGTATAGCAGTAGAATTTCACCCAAATCAAATGATGTGATTTCTCTACTTGGCATTATGTCATTTATTTCTGGTTGGTTTTTAATGTTCTTTATTTATCGCTTTGCTCGTAAGTAAAGACGATTTTAACCCCGGCCATCTTTTGTAGGCAGTTCAGTGTTATGCTTTGACAATAAAATGATCTGCTTACCCGTATTTAAAAATATGAAAAAAAGTAATTACATCACCCGAGCAGGGTGGGACCGCTTAGATAAAGAATTGAAATATCTTTGGAAAGAAGAGCGCCCGCTTATCACCAAATCTGTTTCTGAAGCCGCTGCGCAAGGAGACCGTAGTGAGAACGCGGAATACATATACGGTAAAAGACGCTTACGTGAAATAGACCGAAGAGTGCGATTTTTAGTTAAACGTACCGAAGAGTTAACCATTGTATATTATGACGCCCAGCAAGAAGGTAAAGTGTTTTTTGGTGCTTGGGTTACCCTCATCAATGAAGACGATAACGAAGTGACTTACCGGGTTGTTGGCCCTGATGAATGGGATGTTAAAAAAGGTGAGATAAGTATAAATTCACCCATGGCACGGGCATTAATTGGTAAAGTCGTTGACGACGAAGTAGTCGTGCAAACACCGGAAGGTGAACGTATTTTTGATGTTATTAAAATTTGGTATAAATAGACAGAAACAATCAAATGAAAATTAAAATTGATCACCTTGAAAGCGTAGAAATCGTTGAGCTATTGCAAGCACATCATCAAGATATGTTACAACACTCTCCAGAGACAAGTGTGCATGCCTTAGATTTAACTGCGTTAAAAGCGCCTGACGTTACTTTTTGGACTGCTTGGTTTAATAATGAATTAGCGGGATGTGGTGCTCTTAAAGCGTTGAGCCCAGACCATGTTGAGCTTAAATCAATGCGAACCTCTGGGCAGCATCTACGTAAAGGTGTAGCCGCTAAACTGCTTACCTACTTATTAGCGGAAGCTAAAGCGCGTGGTTATAAAACAATGAGTTTAGAAACAGGAACTGCCGCTGCCTTTATTCCGGCCCAAAAGCTTTATAAGCGGTTTGGCTTTGTTAACTGCCAACCATTTTCTACTTATGTAGAAGATCCCTACAGTTTATTTTTAACTAAAACCTTAGCGTAGACATATTCATCATAATGACTTTCTTGCAGCTTTTGACTCTTGGTATTTTTATGTAAAGTCGGCGTTTAGGATATATTATTCAACGTTTTTAAATTCAAACTAAAGCTTACTGACAAACCACCATTAGTGCGGTTAACTAAACGCAATTGACTGTCATGGTTACTTACTATTTCATTACATAAAGCTAAGCCAATACCTGTACCTGTTTGTTTAGTGGTAAAAAAAGGTAATAAGGCTTGTTTTTGCTGATCTTTAGTTAGTCCACTTCCTCTGTCTTCAACGGTAAAACATAAAATATTTGCCTGTTGCTTCAAAGTAAATTTAACCTCGGACAACTCTGATCCCGATTCTTTGCCATTCTTAATTAAATTGATGATCACTTGTTCAATTTGAGCGGGATCAAAACTAGCATTCTCTCTAACGACATCAAGCTGACATGTTATATCTGTTAAGGTATTAATCTGTTTGAAAAATTGCGATAAATCGACCGACTTTATTTGAGGTTGAGGTAAACGAGCAAATTTAGCATATTGACTAATAAAGTCATGCAAATGATGGGCTCTATTACCGATAGTTTCTAACACTTCATCGAGCATATGAATGTGCTCTGGTTGCTTAAGAATTTTTTGTGCTGATCGAGTAAGCGATGAAATTGGAGCGAGTGAATTATTAAGTTCATGGCTGATCAAACGAATGACTTGTTTCCACATATCACTTTCTTTACGCGATATTTCATTGGTCATATTTTTATATAAATATAAAATATGTTCTCTGCCATTAAGCATAAACTGGCGACAGTCAATATTATAAACGACGGATTTGTCATTCTCTGTATCGGTAATTAGGCCGGTTTTCTTTGCTGATGTTGCTTGACGCAATGTCGGAGATAACTTGTTTTGCAGTTGCTTGAAATTAGTCCCTTCAATTTTTTTACTTTGTTTTAATAACTGCCTAGCGGCAATATTACTATAAACAACACTGCCATCTTTATTAGTAAGAACTAAGGCGACTGGGGTGCTTTGAATTACGGTATCAAGTAATAGTTCTCGTTGAAAAATATCCATACGTTCGTCACGTAAGGTACTGGCAAGTTCGTTATAAATTAATACTAACTGTTCAATTTCTATAAAGTGTTGGTTGTGAATAGTTAAACTAAAATCACTATCATTAAAAGCACTAACGCCATTTTCTATAGCAGCTAATGCTTTTTTTAGTGGTGCAAGTTGCCAACTAAAAATAACGCCGAGCATTAGAAAAGTAATAGTGGTTAAAATAATAGGGCCAACAGAGAGAAAGCTATTATGTGCTAATAAGCTCGCTAACAGAGAACCATAAAGTAAAATAAGTGCACTGACACTGAGGTATAAACGGTTAAATACTGACTTTTTTGCCATTAAGCACAAATCTCAAATTTTTTCATACGACGGTAAAGTGCCGAACGGCTGAGCCCTAATTGCTTAGCGGCTTCAGAAACAACACCACTGGCATTACTAATCGCATTTTTAATGTCATTTTCAGTCACTTCTTCATTACTCATCGATGATACTGTATGAGGTAACTCTACTTCTAAACCTAAAACGTCACTATCAATTAATTTATTTTTTGATAACAGAGAAGCTCTTTGCATGACGTTTTTAAGTTCTCTTATATTACCTGGCCAAGCATAATGCTTCAGGGTTTGAGAAGCCATTTCGGTAAGTGTAAATTCATCGCCTAAAAAGAATTCCGCCAAAGGTAAAATATCAGACTTTCGTTGATTGAGTGACTTTAAGGGGAGTTCAATGACATTGAGTCGGTAATACAAATCTTCACGGAAGTCGCCTTTGGCAATAGCACTTTTAATATCGGCATTGGTTGCACTAATAATACGCACTTTTACTTTTAATGTTTCACTACCGCCAATACGCTCAAATTCTCCAGTTTCTAAAACACGTAATAATTTTGCTTGACCATCAAGAGACAAATTGCCAATTTCATCGAGAAATAATGTGCCTGTATCGGCTAATTCAAAGCGGCCAATACGTCGTTTAGTTATACCTGTATATGAACCAGCTTCTGCGCCAAATAATTCGGCAGCCATTAAGTCTTGTGATAACGCGCCAACATTTACTTTAATGAAAGGACCGGCTTTACAGCTTGAGTTTGCTTGTACTATTTCGGCTATTTTTTCTTTACCCGAGCCGTTCGGGCCGGTAATAAAGATAGAAACCTCGGCATGTGCCACTTGGGTAGTTATTTGCAATAAATCGAACATCGCATCACTTTGAAAGCGTAAGCCACAAAGGTCATATTTTTCGGCTAATGCTTGGCGTTTCTTATTGTGCTTTATCGCTGAACTTCGCTGTGTGTGTTGTAGTTCACCAAGCTCTAATAGATTGTTAACGGTAATAATTAATTTGTCATCATCCCAAGGTTTACCTATGTAGTCACTCGCGCCTGATTTTACTAATTCAATAGCGGTTTCTAAATGGGTCCATGCGGTCATCAAAATTATTGGTAGATCATCGAAACGCTGACGAATTTCATTAAACAACTCAATACCTTCTTCGCCAGATGTCGTGTCTTTGGTGAAGTTCATATCTTGCATAACGAGATCGAAATGATGTTCAGATAAAGCTGCTAAGCCAAGCTCTGGTGTTAGTTGGTGCTCACAATCAATATTATTAATCATAAATAATATTTTTAAAGCATGAGCGATATCTGGGTTGTCATCAATAACGAGAATTCGAGCTTTCATTGAAACGATATGTCCTTAAATATGATTGACTAAAGTATGCGCTTAATAACCAAAGAACATTATATCAATGGCTATTAAGCTAATTTTAGTACTGTTGTTATGCGCTACGAGTCACAATTGCAGGTGCAATATTGGCGGCACGCTTGGCTGGAAACCATACGGCTAGAATATTAACTGTCCACATAACTAAACCTGTTAACAATAATACACTAAGGTTCATGAAATTTTGACTCGCTTGTTCCGATAATTCAAAAGTAATCATCAGGGTAACCAAAACACCTATCGATAAACCTAGTAAGGTAATGATGCTATTTTCAGTCAAAAAGTAACGCATAATATCACTTTTCTTCGCACCTAATGCTCGTCTAGTTCCTATTTGTTTGCGTTTTTGAGTCACTTGAAAAGCGGTTAAACCTGTCATGCCTAAGCCAGTAATAATAAGTAATACCACACTGATCACTAACATGGTTAAAGCACGACTTCCGCGGCCGTCGTACATACGTTTTTGAGTGCGTTTTAATAGTTCGCTGTTATTAATATAACGACCACGCTCTTGATAGAAAACATCTATGATATCTTCCATCATTCCAGTGCCTTTGCCTGATTCTACACGAATCAAATAATGAGGTTGCTGGTTTTGGCTCCATTTTACTTGTGGTCTTATAATCGACTGGTAAGACTTACCACGGCCATTTAGACGCTCGCCGACCATAAAGTTACTGTAAATACCAACGACTTGTACGGGATCTGCATTTTTTGCTAACCAAATTGTTTGCCCTACCGCTGGCTGGTCAGCGAAAAGTGCCGTGGCCATGTCTTGGCTGATCATGACTTGCGACGCATTTTCGGGTGTTGTACTCGTTTCGCCTTTGATCACATCACTGGCGTTTAACAATCGTCCTTCAATAAGTGATAATTGTAAAACATCAAATATATTTTCATCAGAATGAAAAACAACGGTTTTATATTCTTGGGCGTCTTCTGTCGCTGCCAAGTAAACGTTAATCATATTCTCAGCGGTAAAAGGTACCGCATTCGAAGGAGCAACATTGATGACATTAGCCATACTTTTAACGCGTTCAAGGTCTTTTACCAAGGCTTGACCAACATCTTGTGTTTCATCAAAAAACTCTGGTGAAATACGAACAATGTCTTCATGTGGAATACCTGACGGCATACCCCATGCTCTCAATGTTTCAGTGGCAACTAATACTGAGCTACTTAATACTCCCATGGTAAAAGCGATTTGAATTACCATTAATATCGTTAGGAATTTATTTTGTTTTAAGCTAAGAAAAATTGGCTTAATGTCCATGTTTTTCTCCTTATTGTGATTTTAATTGGCTAGCTGGCGGTGTATTACAAAGACGCCAAATAGGGTAAATACTCGTGACAAGGGTACATACTATGCCGGTAATAAATGCGTTGGTAATCATGGTAAAATCTAAAGCATAGAGCGGCTGTAAATCTTCGAGTTGACGAGTGTAATCAGACGAATAAAGTGCGATCTTCATCATGCCTAACAATCCAAAGTGAGCAACGACAATACCTAACAAGCCACCCAGTAAACCAATGATAACAACTTCAATAACATGCTGAGCAATGATGGTTTTCTTTTTTGCACCTAATGCTCTGCGTAAACTAACTTCTTTGGTTCTGCGCATAAACTTAGCTAATATAATACCTACTGCATTTAACAGGCATACCGCAAAAAACAGTGTTGATATTAATGAGAAAACATTCATGAAATCATTACGACCATTGATAAAAGTAAATTGGTCGTTAAGGTTGGTTACATAGGTTAAAATTTCACGTGGAAAGCGGCCTAATGCTTTTTGTCCTTCAATATAATTATGCAGTTGCTGACTATAGTTTTCTACTTGATCATCAGGTATCTCAGCCCAAAAAGTAACCCAAGCACACTCTGAATTAATTAAACGTTCAGTATTTTCATTACGAAAACTTCTTGAAATATCAGCATTACCAGCCCAACATTCAAAGCCAGCACGGCGTGGTAATTCATTTTCCATGGCAAAAGTATAAGGAATGAAAAAATTATCAGGGCGAGCGGAACTAAAACTACGATCATAAAACTTACGGGCTAAATGCCAAGTATCTAATACTCCGATAATTTTAAGTGTATGGGTACCAATACGAACATTTTCACCAACACTGTTTTTACCACCAAAAAGTTGATCATTCATTAGCTTACTAATAACAATGACGCCTTCGCCACTGTTTTCTACTGTCTTATCCCAGCCATTACCGTAAATAAAGGGTGGTTCAAACATGGTAAAAAAATCACTACTGGTTACTGCAGCAAATGTTCGCAGTGGATTAATGTTTTCATCTTCAACATTTAAAATGCCGTAAGTTGACCAATTAAAAGTTTGCTTAACGCCGGGTAAATCCATCGCCATCAAATTAAGGGTATCTTTATAAGTGGTATCGACCATACGTGATTGATGTGCGACTTCTTCTGCGGTAATTTCACGATTGTCCATTTGTACTAAAAAGATATTTTTACTTTTATGGGCTAAAGGGACTTGTCCACCCTGGTAGCTCATTGTTTTAACTGTAGTGTAAAAGCCTAAACCAATGGCTATGGTCAAAATGGTTAAGAAAGTCAGTGAAGGTCTGTCTTTCAAGCTTTTTAACGCAAGCTGAAAATTATAATAAAACATACTTAGCTCCTATGCGCTGCGGATAACGTCATTAGCAACGGCTTTTTCAATATCGCTAACTTGGCCATCAAATATTTGAATATTACGATGTGCTCGACGCGCTAATTGGTCGTCATGTGTCACCATAATAATAGTCGTGCCTTTGCTGTTAATATCTTCAAGCAATTCCATGACTTGCTGCGCCATTAATGAATCTAAGTTACCGGTTGGTTCATCGGCTAATAAAAACTTAGGGCTACCGGCAATAGCGCGGGCAATAGCAACACGTTGTTGTTGGCCACCTGATAATTGAGTTGGTAAGTGCTTCATTCTTGAAGCTAGACCAACGGTTTCAAGTGCATGCTCTATACGCTCTTTACGTTCTTTGGCACTCATGCCCCGATAGCGTAATGGAACATCAACATTGTCAAAGAGGGGTAAATCAGGCAAAAGATTAAAGCTTTGAAAAATAAATCCGATTTTTTCATTTCTAATTTCTGAGAGTCTATCATCGCTTAATCCTTTTACATTTTGACCATCGAGAAAGTAATCACCTTCTTCGAATGTTTCTAAAGCACCTGCTAAGTTTAGAAACGTTGTTTTACCTGAGCCAGAAGGGCCTGTCACTGAAACGAATTCACCACTTTTTATATGTAAATTAACGTTGCGCAGAGCATGTGTTTCAACTAATTCTGTGCGGTATATCTTGCTAACATTTTCCATTCTTAACATAGTGTTTTCCCCTAATTGGTCAGATAAATTTGTTCACGATTATTAAAGATATCAATGCTTGATATCACAATTTTGTCACCGGCTTTTAAACCCGTTAATACTTCAATTTCTCCAATACTACGCGCACCTAGTTTTACTTTTTTACGGGTAGCGTTATCGTTGTTAACGATATAAACAATGCGTCCACCGCCACTTTCTACAAAAGCACCGCGACGAATTTTTAAAATGTTTTCTTTTGATTCTATTAAGATACGCGCACTAACACGTTGGTTTTGGCGTAAGTTGGCAACGACATCGTCATTGAAACGTAAACGACCGACCACTTGTCCGTTCGTTACTTCAGGTGAAATCGCCACAATTTGTCCTTGATGAGTTTCGCCGTTGAAGCTAATTTCACTGGCAAGGCCTACCCCTAAATCATCAGCAAAGCTTTCTGGAATATTCACTTCAACTTCGAAGGCACTTAAATCAATAACCGTAATAAGTGAGGTGTTTGCAGGTACGCTGTCTTTTTCACGAATATTAACGCTACCAATAATACCGTCGGTTGGTGCCATTAGTACTAACTCGCTGACTTGACGCTTTAAGTCGTTAACAACAAATTGTTGTCTGTCTAATTGTGATTTTTTACTTTTAAGTTCAAATTCCATGCTTTCTTTTTGTAAATCAAAATTTTGCTTAGCGTGTTGGTGAGATAATGAAGCACGTTTAAATTCAGCTAATTTTTCTTCATGTTCTTTTTTGCTGATTAGGGCGCTTTTAATACTGGTATCTGCGCGGTCTTTATTTACTGCTGCCGCTTCTAGATTCACTGCCGACATTTCAATAACTTGTTGAGTATTTAATTGCGTGCTTTTAATTTCGATTTTATGACGACCAACGGCCAACTCAAGCTGTTCCAGAGTCGCTAATTCTTGTTCGTAACGGTTATTTAATTGTGGGCTATTTACCTCAGCAAGTATTTGACCTTGTGTAACTTGGTCTCCGGCTTTAATGAATAAGCTAACAATACCTGGCGCAGTGGCATAAAGGGTTGGGCTGTTAGCTGCAACTACTTTACCTTGTACGCCAATATCTCGTTGTAAGTTACCTTGTTGCACAGTAGCAAAGCGTAAACGTTCTTTTGATACCGTTAGGTCTGAAGAAAACATACTGTTAAATTTAGGTAGTACAAAAATAATAAAAGCAACAATAATGCCTAATGCTATTAATCCTTTTAAAACGAGTGACTTTTTAATGCCACTTTGTTCAATTTGAGTATCTTGTCCTGAGGTGTCTCTTAACATATCTATTTCCTGTGCTGAGTTGTTGATGTGTTGAACACGCAACTTAGGTGTAACTTAATTGTAATTAAGTACTGTTTAGCAGGAATAGTGCCAATCGTTATGTTATTGATCTTTAGCGTGTTCTTGTGTGTGGTGGTGTGGGCGAACAGTCAGTGTTCGGGGGAATGATGTGGGCGAACAGTTATAAAATTAGTGAGTTGTCTGGAATTTTGTTAATTGTTTAATATTAAATGAGCATATATTTTTTCTTATACACGCCCATTTATTATTCAGGATATCTGGCAATAATCGCTATAAATATTAAACCTTTCTATTTTACTATGCGACTTAGAACAGGCGTTTGGCAAACATCTAATACCGGCGGTGGTTTTTTATAGAAAAATGCAGCTTCACGCTTTTTACGGTTTGTTATCATTTCGCTGAATTTCGGATGCTCTGTGTTTTTGACTTCAATGTTTATTTGTTGATCTTTCGGCACATCGCTCATCATTTGCATGCTTATCATAGGTGTATGGTCTTTTTTAGCGATAGGTGTTTCACCTTCGATAACAGCCGTTCTGCTAATAGCTTGAACATTATTCATACCATAAACAACACGGCCAAAAATCGTCATTATTCGATCTAAGTAGCGTGGTGCTTGACCATTAATAATATAAAAATGACTTGATGCTGAATCAGGTGTATTACTACGAGCCATGGCGATAACACCAGGGCAATGTGTTAACCAAGCCTTTTTCTCACTAGGGTTATGAGCTAAAGCAAAGCCGTCTTTGAAACCTGTTTGCTCAGCAAATAAGTCGTTGTCTTGAATTTTAGTAAACTGCCATTGTTCGTCAGTTGTAAAGTCGCCTTCCATTTTTAACGTTGGTACTAATTTATCTGCTCGACTATCATTTTCTGGGCCGCCTTGAGCAACAAACCCGTCGATTACTCGATAAAATTTGTTGCCATCATAATGACCTGCTTTAGTAAGTTTTATAAACTGTTCAACATGTTTAGGAGAGAATTGCGGTGCAAGCTCAATGACCACTTTACCGTGTGGTAGCGTAAG
>Ga0209395_1008072_pt1 | contig 10855 bp, 6 predicted proteins | sample GOMGulsemesocosm_3_FD_184635 | JGI IMG/M metagenome (GOLD analysis project Ga0209395, IMG submission 184635) | Methane-oxidizing microbial communities from mesocosms in the Gulf of Mexico - GOM9D Gulf of Mexico (SPAdes) (version 2) | ecosystem: Environmental > Aquatic > Marine > Cold seeps... | reverse complement strand
AGGAGCCTTAGTGACTTATGATAGCCCTCGTTCAGTTAATGCTAAAGGGCAATATGTACGTAGTTTAGGATTAGCTGGCTTATTTGCTTGGGAAATTGATGCTGATAACGGTGATATTCTTAATGCCATGCATGATGGATTAGCTGGAGGCATACCGGTAAACCATAAACCTGTTGTCAAACTTAACAGTACTTTCACCGTTAAGTCGGGAGAGCAGTTAATTATTGCAGCAACTGCTACAGATGCAGATAATGATCCCCTATCTTATGCTTGGTCATATGAACCACTTATGGCATCGGGTGGTAATACTGATACCTTAACAGTGACCGCCCCCAACGTTACAGTAAATAAAGATTATAGATTAACCCTTATTGTTAGCGACCAAAAATCTACTGTCACTAAAGAAACTGTTGTAACCGTACTCGCTGAAAATACCGGTAACGAAGCGCCAGTTATTTTACCTATTGCTAATGTAAGTGTTGACGAAACAAAAAGTGTCGCTATAAACGTCTCAGCAACTGATGCCGATGGCGATTCACTAGCATACACTTGGGATGTTCCTGCTGGTTTAACAATGCAAGGTAGTGGCAGCGATATCATACTTATTGCGGCTAATGTCAGTGCAGATACCGATTATCAAGTTACGGTTAATGTTTCAGATACGAAAGTTACAACTAGTGAAAGCTTTACCCTGACGGTGAAAAACACTGATGTTGATACAGGAAATACTACTTGGGATGCAAGTAAGGTTTACAATACCGGAGATAAAGTAAAATATAACGGTGTTGAATATCGTGCAAAGTGGTGGTCAAAGGGGAATGTGCCCACGGCCGGTAATCCATGGGAAGAAGTTATTGCTGATGATGGTCAACTTAGAGCATGGAAGTCTTCATCAATATATAACAGTGGTGATAAAGTAAGCCATAGTGGCGATGAATACCAAGCTAAGTGGTGGACAAAAGGTGACGAACCGGGTGCTGCTAATGTTTGGAAAAAGCTTAACTCATAACAAGTAAATTAAAGGTTGGGGCGCCAATAGTTAATCGTAATTATTGGCGCTGGCTCTTTAGGAGTTAAACTCACCGCATTGAAAAGCGTATCTGTGAGAGAAATAACACGAATACAGATATAAGAAAGCCCTACTATTCACTGAGTAGGGCTTTTATTATCAAGAGGCTTTGTCCAAGTATGGCTACTTTCATTACTTAAAACTTCACTTTTTGTTGTTGGCAAATAGTGGGTCACACCGGCATTATTAATCTATACCCGGCACCATAAACAGACTCTATAACGGTATCAACAATCCCCAATGAGTTAATTTTTTTACGAATGTTTTTCACGTGTGCATCAACCGTTCGGTCAGAAATATCACGCATGTCGGGGTAGGCTAAGTCTAAAATTTGTCCTCGGGAATATATGCGTTCTGGTTGCTGATAAAGCAAATTAAACAGACTAAATTCTAAATGGGTCAGATCGGTAGATTTGAGCTGATAAGTTAATTTTAAAGTATCAGCATTTAGCTTTAAAACACCCTCGATTGGTTTTTTATTTGTTCGCTTCAAAATAGCTTTAATACGTAACATTAACTCCATAGCACTAAAGGGTTTGCAAACGTAATCATCTGCTCCGGCTTCTAGGCCAACTAATCGATCTATTTCTTCCACTTTAGCAGTAAGCATAATAATAGGCACATCTGAAAAATTTCTAATTTCCTTGCAGCACTCAGTACCACTTTTTACCGGCAGCATTAGGTCTAATAATATAAGGTCTGGTTGACCTTTTTGCACAGCATCAACAACAAACTCTCCTGTTGTTAAGTGAGTTGTATTATAGTTTTGTGCGTCAAGAAACAGTAATACGTTTTCCGCTATCTCTCTATCATCTTCAACTAACAAAATATGTGACATTATTTACTCCACCCAAAGTGGTAACTTAACTGTAATTGCTAAGCCACCTAGTTTACTGTTTGTTGCAGCAATACTTCCCTGATGTGCTTCAATGATACTTCGACAAATAGCAAGCCCTAGGCCAGATCCTCCTGTTGCTCTGCTTCGTGAAGATTCTATTCTAAATAATCGTTCAAATATTTGTGTTAAATTTTCTTTAGCGACACCTGGTGAGCTATCTTCGATACGCAGACTTAAGTTATTACCCAAAATAATAACAGATATAGCAATTGTCCCCGGCTTATCAGTATAAGCAATACTATTATGTATTAAGTTACTTAACAGTTGCTTAATTTTATCATCATCAAATTTCAAGGATAAGTCTTTATGAATATTAAGGTTTTCCTGCCAAGTGAAACCATTATTCTCAACGGTTTCAGCAAATTCTTTCAACCAAGCAGTTAGCGTTTCGAAGCAATTATACGAATGAATATTTAGGTTCAGTGCACCTATATCTGACTGGGCAAGTTGATAGATGTCACTGATCATATGATTGATCTCTCCTATTTTTTGCAACAAGCTGTCATAAGAGGCATCAACATCTTTTACCAAATTATGCTGTAGCGCTTCAACTTTTAAATGCAATACCGATAAAGGAGTGCGTAACTCGTGAGAAACGTCTGCGAGTAACTGGTTCTTTTTCTCGACTAATTCTGCCATCAAGTTGGAACGCTCATGTACTAGTTGTTGCTTTTTTTTCTGTCGATAAATGATAAAACTGACGCTTAATAAGAGGAACATTAAACCTGAAAACCATAAGTTTCGTTCATAATCTTTTTGTTTCAGTTCAAGTAACTGTAATTCATTGTCTTTCGTCAATAACTCTATTTGTTTTTCTTTTTTAGCGGTTTGGAATCTATTTTCTGTTTGTTCATTCTTTTGAGAAACTTCGTTTTTTCTATTGCTTTCATTAAGTTCTGCTGAAATTAATAAATGTTGATAAGCACTTTGATAATCTTTATTACTAGCGTAAATTTGTGCTAACGAGCCTTCAATTTGCTCAACTGCTACATCATTATTAACTAGGTTTGCTTTTTCTAGCGCAAGTTGTGCAAAATAGAGCGCTTTATCATTATTTTTTAGGTACAAATGAGACATGGCAAGACCTTGAGCAACGTTATGGATCTCATTATCACTTTTTACTTCTTCAGCAGATGTCATGGCTTTTGAATATTCATCTATCGCCAGTTGATATTTTTTCTGTTCTAGATAGATATTACCACTAGTAATTAGTTCATCCCTTAAATGAATATCTTTACCGCTACTTTTAAGTATTGTTATCGCTTGTTGAATTGCCTCCTGCGCTTCATCTAGCCGATTTAACTTTCGAAATGTCCGCGCTAAAATAGTTTTTGCTTTAGCAATATAGAAGGTGTTATTCGTTTTCTCATGTGTGCTTAATGCACTTTCTAGATAGGGGATTGCTTTCTCATAATTCTCCATCAAAGAATAAATTTCGGCTATTTGTGCTTCAGTAACGGCAACCGCAGTCTCTTTATTTATCTTTAAATTAAAATCTCTTGAAGCAGTTAAATATTCTAAAGCAACATCTAAATCTCCTAATTGGGTATAGATCATCGCTAGATTATGTAAAGAAGTAGCTTCATCAGCTACAGCCTTACCTAGTCGCGAAAACTCTAAAGCTCGCTTAAAGTAATTTAGAGCAGTTCCGCTATCCCCTGTATATAAAGCAACAGCTCCGAGGGCAGTAACAGCATTATGCTGTTTTTTGTAACTACTCGCTTCCTTTCCTTTAGATAAGGCAATTTTTGCATGTTTTTGTGCTAACTCATATTTTCCTTTGGTGATGTACACCCAAGCGATATTAGTATACAAATCACTTTCAGTGCTTAAATCTGTATGCTTTTTTAAGAGGTTTATAGCTAAGCTAAAATAATGTAGTGCGGTATCTGGATTATTTTGTTTTTCTTTATAAGTGATTTTGGTATACGCTTTCAATAAAGCAGTACCACTGAGATCTTTAATTTTATTTTGATGTTTAGCAATGTTTTCATCTAACTTGCTTTGTTCACCATTTGATGCGATTGCTAAAATGGGAAATAAGAAGAAAATTAAAATGGTTAAAATATATTTTTGCATTTCTCGGTTTACCTTAGCCTGTTACAGCTCTTTTATAAATATGTGCTTGAATCCCTAACAATTACATAGATCGTTTCATTACAGAGTTTATCCTTAGGTGCAACTCTTTAATATTAAAAGGTTTTGAAAGAATATCATCTACGCCTAGCGAATATAACTCTATGACATTCTTTGGTGATTTGTCAGCTGTGATGACAATGATAGGTAAATCAGAAAATAACCTAATTTCTTTACAAACTTCAATTCCCGATAAAAATGGTAAGGATAAATCTAATAACACAATATCAGGGGACTTATCTTTTACTAAGTCAGCAGCAATATCACCTCTTTTACAAGATGACACCATAAAGCCTTTTGCTTCTAATAAGAGTGTAGCTGGTTTTATTATCTCTATTTCATCTTCAATGATTAAAATGTGATTCATTTTCTTGGCAAGGTGATTATTTATCAATAAAGCATTCAATCACATAATTTAGAAGACAATATGAATTCTAGTTTTTTTCGTTATTAAATATCATGACCTCCTTCGCATTCACTTCACATTTAGCCTTTACCCTCTCAATAAAATAGCTGCCACATTAAAAGTAATTTGACAGTGCTCAGTGTTAGACATCATTAAAATATCGAGGTATTCATGCATTCAAAAAGTAATCAGCGAGCTTTATTCCATCACAATTGGTTTATGAAAAGTTGGCAGGCATCAAGGCGAGCATTGCTGGTTAGTGTCTTGGGTTTAGCTTCAACCTCAGTACTTGCCACTGATGAACAATTAGCGCTTAGCCAAGAGCAACAAAATTTAGTCGACTTATCGGCGAATGATAACGGCTTTATGATGGATACCGATAATGCCGATTATTCAACTTACTTTAACGGTGCAAATTACTTAGCAACCACAGGGCTAGGTTATGCAGGTATGAGTACATTAGGCACTTACGGCGTTTTTTATGTCGTCGACTTTGCTGGTGTTATTGTCGGTGAAGCCTTAGAGCGTACAGGTCATGCTGATGTTGCCGCCTACTTTCCCAATAACAATGCATTTAATATAAATATCCATGTTAGCGATGACGAGTTTACTGATGCTTTAGAAGTCGCTTGTGACTGTAATATTGACTGGGGCTTATACGCCAGCATATTGACCGATGCCAGTTTTACCATGACAGATAAGATGTTTAGTACACCAACCTCTATTGTCACCGCTGTATTTGCCCCACAAGTATTTGCTGAAGACTTACTGCAAGATGGTGCTAGCTTACTGCTGAATAGTGGTTACGATGGGGAACTTCGTGAAACACTTGAATTGATTGATTCTGCTTATGGTGATTACAACCATTGGCAAGATCATGAATTTGCTGAAGTCACCAACCATAATCACACTGACTTATTTACCTACCTTTATGTACCGAATCCAGATAGTCGAAAATTAGCAGATGCCAATGGTGAATATTCGGTGCATGTAAATCCTCAAGTATTACTTGGCAATGGTTATACATCAGGCAATATCGCATGGGCAAATTGGGACAAGCTCACCGTTCATGATAATCAAGGTGATTACTTCATTAATAATAATTGGTTGAAGTTCGAAACGGGTAATAACCTTTTTTCAGGCTGGCGTGGTAATACTTTCCTCGTGGGCAATACTACCGTTTATGCTGCTGGCGCTAATGACACTATCATTAACTCTCATTACGCAGAGGGTGCTGGCGGAAAGGACATTTTTGACAACGTATATGAAGCTTATGGACAAAATGGCAATGATTATATTCGTGGTTCATTCCGTGCCTACGGTGGTAACGGTAACGATATGATTGTTGAAGCGCGCCGTGGTGAAGGTGGTGACGGTAACGATACCATCATGAATTCTGGTAGCGGCTATGGTGGTGAAGGTAATGACCAATTGTTCAATAACTGTGGCTCTTATGGCGGCCCCGGCGACGATTATATTGTTGGTAAGCGTTATGCCTCATTCTCTTGTAAGTTAGAGGGCGGTGATGGCAACGACCATATTAAAGTCAAACGTGGTGATAACCGTGTTTCTGCAGGTAGAGGTAATGACTTAGTAGAAGTCGCGATTGAAAATAACACCATGTTGTATGCCGGTACAGAGAAGTTAACCTCTAGCATTTATGGTAATGGCGGACGAGATTCAATAAAAGTAACACTCTCTCATCAAGCTGATATTAATGTAACCCGTAATAATGCTGGCCGTTATACCTTTAAAGGCATCTATATTGAAACCACCATTGGCGATTTTGAGGATCACCTGTTTATTTTAGACACAGAATACAAGGTCAATGCCAGCCCTATCAGGCATGACCTGGAAGTTATATCGAATCGTAGCAGAAGGCATAACGCACACTTCATTAGTGGTAAAGGCAATGATTTAATTCGTGCCGGTGCTGGCGATGATCGTATTAATGGCGGTGAAGGTAACGACATTATTGATGGCGGTACAGGTAACGATACATTAACGGGTGGCCTAGGTGATGATTTGATTGTTCCTGGCGCAGGTAGCGATATCATAGATGGCAGTGATGGTATTGATACCATCACTTATGCTGATGAGACAGCAGGTATTGAAGCAATTTTTTGGAAAAAGTCTGTCACTTCTTTAGCGCGTAATGAAGTGGATACTATTGAAAATGTTGAAGGTATTATTGCCACTGAGTTTGACGATGTCATTGCAATGGCGGGTGCTGTCAATAATATCGTTAGCGCTGGCGCTGGCGACGATATCATTCACACTTTTGGTGGTGATGACTTTATTAATGCAGGTAATGGTAATAATCGCGTTTTTGCCGGTAATGGCATTGATACCATTGATTACTCGTTATCTTCATCATCAGTCAATGTGGACCTAGCTAATGAGCAAGCAACGCATGGCCAATTTACCGATGAATTAGAAGTGGTTGAAAATGTCAAATCATCTCGCTTTAATGATGTGATAACGGGTAGCGACGTTGATAATGTTTTTTACGATATTGACGGTGCTGATAGCTACCACGGTGGTAATGGCAACGATACGCTCGATTATACTCACAGTGCTACTCAACATGGTCTAGATGCGAATTTATCCGCGAATCGTGTACATGTACGTGATGAAAACTACCATATTCAGCAAGATAGACTTTCAAGTATCGAAAGCTTAGTCGGTACTGCTTTTGAAGATTATTTAACCGGCGATAACGGCGATAACACGCTAAACGGGGCTGATGGTAATGACTATCTATACGGCCGTGAGGGTAACGATACCTTAATTGGCGGTGCGGGCCACAACACCTTAAATGGCGGAGCAGGCAACGACACCTTTATTATTGACCGCTTATCTGACAATCGTAATTCAAATGTGATTGAAGATTTTCAAGCGGGCGATACGTTGAAGTTAGACGCACAAGCATTAGCCATTTTCCCGACTATTTTAGGCACAGTAGATTACGGTGTAGATACTCACGGGGATGAACGTGAATTAATATTCGAAAATGATCAACTGATCTTACGCTCGGAAAATTCTGATGTTGTATTGGCAAGCTTTAGTTCAGCACAAAATGCTCAAGCCGTATTAAACGCCATTGAATTTGATAAGTTAATTCCACAAGACCTAGAAGCAATTACCTTTAGTCAAATTAACGGCCAACTAAAACAAATATCTATCGCAGAAGATGGCACCACTTGGGGTGTTTCAGCAAATGGCAATATTTATCGACGTGATGGCAATAGCTGGACCAAAATAGCAGGCTCATTAGATAACATTTCGGTCGGCTCTGCGAATCACGTTTGGGGCGTCAGTAGCAACAATAAAATTTGGAAGTTTAACGGCAGCGGTTGGAATCAGGTCGGTGGTCTATTAAAACAAATTTCTGTTGGCAGTGACGGTAGTGTTTGGGGGGTTAATGACGCTTGTAAAATTTTCAAAAGACAAAACAATCGCTGGGTACGTAAAAACGGCTGTTTAACACAAATATCTGTAGGCTCTGCCAGTCATATCTGGGGAGTTAATGCTGCAGAAGACATCTATCGCCGTAATGGCAGTAGCTGGCAAAATGTTGCAGGTAAGATGGCTCAAGTTAACGTTGCAGCAGACGGTAGTGTTTGGGGGACAGATAATAGCGGCAATGTAAATTTCTACTATAACGAATGGCTAAAAGTAAATGACAATGTCAAATATGTGAGCGTCGGTAGTAGTAACCAAGTACGTGTCATTAATAAAGACGATCGTATTTATCAAGCAAACATTGATAATGGCGTTGTCGGTACCCGATCATTAATCGATACCCATAGCGGCCCATCGCATGTGAAAATCAGCCTTAAAACCTTCGATAATAAATATGTTGTCGCAGAAGGTAACGGTGGTGGCAATGTTAATGCAATTCGTACGGCAGTGGGTCCATGGGAGAAATTCACCTTAATCAACCATGATACCTCTACCTGTATTAATGATGGAGATCGTGTCTATATACGCGCCGGTAATGGCAGGTACTTTGGTGCAACTAACCCTAATGGTTATTTAGATGCAAAGGGGAGTGGTAAAAACGATTGGCAGCGTTTTACCTTTAAAAACTTAACTGACAATGTTGGTTGTTTACAAGATGGCGATCGAATTGCACTGAAAAGTTTTCATGGTCGTTGGGTAAATAGCACGGACAATGGTGGTGCCAATGCACAATTAGTAAGGTTATCTTTCCCAGGTAAATTCACTTTAAATTTCCGTTAAGCTAGGGTTAATAGAATCAAGCTCCGATGATCTTCTATCATCGGAGTTTTTTATGTAGATTTATTAGCTATACCCTTTACCATTGATAGTGTTCGACTTCAGTGATCATTTTAATGGTAACTCCTTCACATTCACTTCATATTTAACTTATATAATATTCACATTATTTAAACTGATATTAATCAGAATAATTTACCCTTAAGCTAATGGATTTTATAAAAATGAATAAACTAACTAGAGCAACCTCGATCATCATTTTGTTGTTTTCCTCGTTACAGTCTCATGCTGGAATTATTACTTGGGATTACGAGTTCGAGGTTAGTTTTGTCGAAGATCGCACAAATGGATCATGGCTTAATCCTTTGACTGCTGGCGAGATAATCACTGCAAGCCTTAGCTTTGATAGTAACACTCCAATTATATCTGACAGTGTAAGCCAAACAGTTTTTGATGTAACTAATGCTACTTTGGATATTACTGTGTTAAGCAGTGATCTCTGGTTAAATAATTTAACTTCCCCTGTCGCTTGGACTACCCATTCGAGTAGCCGAGAGTCAGGTAATATTCGCTCCTCATATTCTGTTGATAATGCGCTAATTGGTGACATTAATTGGGAAGCGATTATCTTTAGCTTTAAGGATGGTAGCCCTACTCACTCATATACCAGTTTCCCTATTGACTGGAGTAGTGTGTCAGCTAGCTTTACGTACCATAGAGATCTAGATGCCAATAGCAGTGGCTCAGAAATTTATGTTACAGGAGAAATGATTTCAGCTGTGCAACGAGTTTCAGTACCTGAACCCTCAAGTCTGTTTATATTCTTTCTTGGGCTGATACTACTTTATAACCAACGTAAAAAAGCTTAACCTGCATCAGCTTATACGGGCGGTAGTATGTCAAAAATTGAAGGCGAAATACAAAAGCACCCTGAATATGAGCAGGTTTTGCAAGAGGTGCTCAAAGGACAATATCAAATTGTATTATTTGAGCAAGTAAGCGAAAATGCAGACAATATTACGAATGCTCAAGCCCTTTATATACAAGCTCGTTTGTTACAAATAGATAACTTACGAAATGAACTGCAATTAAAATATAAACGTATGTCTAACTGAAGTTAAGGGGCTGTCTAGAACTGTTGAGTTTATATTTATTAAATTCTCCAGAGAAAAGGTTATTATTCTTTTATCAGGTTCACAATATTTAAGAGGTTTTTTAATGAAATTTAGAGGGAAGGTAGCGATAGTTTCTGGTGGCTCTACAGGTATTGGTTTATCTACCTGCAATGAGTTATTCAAGAAAGGGATTTAGTTAAAGCAAAACTTGGTTATATCTTAAGAAAATGGCATTGGACAATCGCATGATCCTTACTCCAACACTCCTGCATTTGAATAACACTGTACACCACAGACCCCATAGGAGGTTATCAATCGTTCTGAAAATTTTGATTTTAGTTTTACCAAACAACCCTTTGACATCCCCTTTTGACGATACATAGATGACTGGGTATATGATAATGGCAATACCGGTAACTTAGATGAATGTAGTGGTGCAACAGATATCAACGGCGTTTATGGTTATTACATTACGCAAGAATATCCCTATGGACCCATCTGTACTTTCGGTATTCATGAGCCATCGTTTGGTTAAGTTCTGCCACTGCGTTGGGATGATGAACTGGCTGATCCATCCGCTACCACTGATGAATTTGGCGATAAAATTAACGGCCATTAAACGATATGGTTAGTTCATGTGATAGTAACGCTAGTTTATATTCAATTTGATCTTAATTTCCTATTTAATCCTGAATCGTTATTTCACTTATGCCGATAGAAATTGTAGGGGAAGGTTTAGCTTTTATTATCAAAGAGTTCTATGGCTGTCGAGATCTAAAGTTAATAAATTAATTTCCCGTAATATATATTCCAGCTATTCATCGTCACCTAAAACTGAACCTTAAATAATTCCTTAAGGTTCAGTTAAGTTTCATCATTGATACTTGCTTTTAAGAAATCTGAATTGATTAATTAAAAGGGTAAAAAATGGAACAACTATTCGAAGTCTTAGATAAGCGTGCAATAAATTTTCCTGACCAAAATGCATT
>Ga0209395_1008071_pt1 | contig 10855 bp, 4 predicted proteins | sample GOMGulsemesocosm_3_FD_184635 | JGI IMG/M metagenome (GOLD analysis project Ga0209395, IMG submission 184635) | Methane-oxidizing microbial communities from mesocosms in the Gulf of Mexico - GOM9D Gulf of Mexico (SPAdes) (version 2) | ecosystem: Environmental > Aquatic > Marine > Cold seeps... | reverse complement strand
AAGTTTAAGTGGATTAAGTCATCAGGAAACAGCGCGCCGTGGTAATTATTACGGCATGGCAGGTATGGCTATTGCCATAATTGCTACTATATTAAGTGATTCAGTTCATTCCTATGTCATCTTAATTACCGCCCTAGTAATTGGTGGCTTTATAGGTACTAAAGCCGCATCAAAAATTGAAATGACACAAATGCCCGAACTGGTTGCTATTATGCATAGTTTAGTGGGGCTAGCTGCTGTATTAGTGGGTTATGCTAACTTTATCGACCATTCAATTGGTTTGGAAGGCATAGAAAAAACTATTCACTTAATTGAAATCTATATTGGTATTTTTATTGGATCCGTCACCTTTTCAGGCTCAATCATTGCCTTTGGGAAATTATGTGGAAAAATAAAAGGCCAACCCGTTCTTTTGCCAGCCCGACATTGGCTTAACCTAGCTTTATTAATAATGACCATTTGGCTAGGTAGTGTGTTTCTATCTAATGCAGCAGTCGGTGGAGGTACTCTCCCTCTTATCATTATGACTTTAATTGCCTTAGCATTTGGAGTGCATATGGTAATGGCAATTGGTGGTGCTGATATGCCCGTTGTTGTATCAATGTTAAACAGTTATTCGGGTTGGGCCGCTGCCGCAACAGGGTTTATGTTAGGCAATGATTTACTTATTGTAACGGGGGCTTTGGTAGGTAGTAGTGGTGCTATTTTAAGCTACATTATGTGTCGCGCCATGAACCGTCATTTCCTTAGTGTAATAGCAGGAGGCTTTGGATCAACATCTGATGGAGACGCTGCAATTGTTGAAGGTGAAATAAACCCTATAGATGTAGCTGAAACCGTTCAACTATTAGCCGATGCAAAAAACATAATGATTATTCCTGGCTATGGAATGGCTGTTGCACAAGCTCAGCACACCGTAAATGAAATGACCAAATTGCTTAAAAACCAGGATAAAACAGTTCGTTTTGGTATACACCCCGTAGCAGGCAGAATGCCAGGTCATATGAATGTATTACTAGCAGAAGCCAAAATACCTTACGATATAGTTTATGAAATGGATGAAATTAATCAAGACTTTCCTGATGTAGATATTTCTATTGTTGTAGGGGCAAATGATATTGTTAATCCATCAGCTTTAGATGATCCTAATAGCCCTATTGCTGGTATGCCAGTATTGGAATGCTGGAAAAGCTCAACAACTATTGTCTTAAAGCGTAGTATGGCTGCGGGCTATGCTGGAGTTGGCAATCCCTTGTTTGTCCATGAGAATACTCGCATGTTATTTGGTGATGCTAATGAGAGTTTACAAAAGGTTCTTAAAGCTTTAAATAATTAAAAACTCAATAAATCTTGACGGCTAATTATGTTCAATTCTCATCAGCAGTCATCTAAAAGTAGAGACAAGGCATGCCTTGTCTCTACATCCCATCATTAAATTACTTTAAAACTATAACTCTCTAGTTGCACTAAAAACAATATCAGGCCAACGCTCTTCAGTCAGTTGTAGATTTACCCGACTATTAGCTAAATATACTAAATACCCACCACCATCTTCTGCTAAGTTATCAAATGCTTTGATTTTAAACTCTTCTAACTTTTTGGGATTATCAGAAGTAATCCAACGTACTGTATTAACAGCAATATTATCGTAAATACATTCAACATTATATTCACTCTTAAGTCGATGAGCTGTTACATCAAACTGCAACACACCAATTGCACCTAAAATTAAATTATTGTTTTTAAGTGGCTTAAATAACTGAGTTGCACCTTCTTCTGTTAATTGAACCAAACCTTTTTGCAAGGCTTTAGCACGTAAAGGATCTTTAAGTACAACACGGCGAAATAATTCAGGGGCAAAAAATGGAATACCGCCAAATTTTAAAGTTTCACCTTCAGTAAAAGTATCGCCTACTGTGATGGTGCCATGGTTATGTAAACCGATGATATCGCCAGGATAAGCAACTTCAACACTTTTACGTGAATCAGCCTGAAAGGTAATTGCATTACTTACCTGAATTTTTTTGCCTAATCGCACATGGTTTACTTTCATGCCCTTATCAAAGGTACCCGAGCAAACACGTAAAAAAGCAATCCTATCTCGATGAGAAGGATCCATATTGGCTTGAACTTTAAATATGAAACCAGTGAATGCTTCTTCTGTAGGAGAAACCTCACGTTGTTCAGCATTTCTAGGTTTTGGATAAGGTGCGTATTCAGCAAAGGCATCTAATAACTCAATAATTCCAAAGTTATTAATTGCTGAGCCAAAAAATACAGGGGTTAAATCACCTTTTAAATATTGGTCTAAATCAAACTCATGACTAGCACCTTGTACCAGTTCAATTTCTTCTCTTAATTCTTCTGCCTGATCACCCAATAGTTCATCTAGTTTAGGGTTATCAAGGCCTTTAATCACTTCAGCTTCAACAATTTTCCCTGCATGTTGTGCACTAAACAATAACACTTCATCTTTATAGAGGTGATAAACCCCTTTAAATCGTTTACCCATGCCTATAGGCCAAGTCATAGGAGCACATTTAATATCTAAAACAGATTCAACTTCGTCTAATAACTCAATAGGTTCTTTGCCTTCTCTATCAAGTTTGTTAATAAAGGTTAAAATAGGCGTTGTCCTTAATCGACAAACTTCCATTAGTTTAATAGTTCTATTTTCTACCCCTTTCGCGACATCAATGACCATTAATGCAGAATCAACCGCTGTTAATGTTCTGTAAGTATCTTCAGAAAAATCTTCATGCCCTGGTGTATCTAATAAGTTTAAAACACAATTGTTATGCTCAAACTGCATTACCGAGGTCGTTACAGAAATACCCCGTTCTTTTTCCATTTCCATCCAATCAGAGGTTGCATGACGCGCTGCTTTACGGCCTTTTACTGATCCAGCTAACTGGATAGCACCACCAAAAAGTAATAATTTTTCGGTAATTGTTGTTTTCCCGGCATCAGGATGCGAAATAATAGCAAACGATCTACGGCGCTGCATTTCTGAGAGTAATTCTGACATTCGTTGAATAATCTGTTGATCTAAAATAACCGCGAATTATAACTGATTATAATAATTAGAGTATTTCTAATATAATGCGTAAAAACCATACAACAAGGAATATTTATGACTTTTATTACGCGTAGTTTTTTAACTTTAGCCCTTTTATCCCTAACGGCTTGTTCTAGCATGTATTACAGCGCACTGGAAGGTGTTGGAATACCAAAAAGAGAGTTGATGATTCACCGAGTAGAAAAAGCACGTGATACTCAGGAAGACACCAAAGAACAGTTCAAATCAGCCTTAACGCAGTTTACTGAAGTTACCAACTTTAATGGTGGTGATTTAGAAGCTATTTACAATAAACTTAATGACGAATATGAAGATAGCGTTTCACAAGCAGAGCTAGTCAGAAAACGTATTTCTGATATTGAAGATGTTTCAGAAGCATTATTTGAAGAATGGGAAAACGAAATCACTCAATACAGCAGTACCTCATTAAAACGAAATAGTCAAAGCCAGCTCACTTCTACTAAGCGTCAATACAAACAACTTATTAGAGCGATGGAACGAGCAGAAACTAAATTAGAACCTGTTTTAGCTGTGTTTAAAGATCAAGTCCTTTACTTAAAACATAACCTTAATGCTAGAGCCATCTCTTCACTTAAAAATGAACTTAGTGGAATACAATCTGATGTTTCTAATTTAATAGATGCAATGGAAAAATCTATTAATGAAGCAAATACTTTTATTCGCTCAATGGAAAATAAATAGCTTACGGATATATCTATAAATAGAGATTAGCTGACGACAAAACTCTCTGTTGATATATTTTCAAAGAATTAACTTGTTAACTTTCGGCTTTTTGACAAAGCAGGCAACATAATAACGTTGCCTGCCTCTGGGTCAGAAACCTACTTTAAATTCATACAGTTTGCATAATACGTCACGGAAGCAGCCCAGTCCGAAAAGACACCTAAAACACCCACTTCTTTTGCTAATACATCAAGCAACTCCAATGCATTACCATCAGTATCGATAATGTCATTAGTTGTTTGATAGTACCAACCTCCGCCATTTTTTAATAATCCAGAACGTTCTAATGTCCAAGTAATAATATCCAGGCCTGCAGCCTTAGCATTCATTGCATAAGTAGAAGGTGCAATTTCTCCATCGCTAATTTCTACTAACATCCACATAGGAGGAGCAATAATTCTCACACCTTTAGAGACTAACTCTTCCATACTTGGCGACCAAGTTGAAGGATCCATATGATCAAAATTTTCATCATCATAACGCCCATCTAAATAAACCGCCTGTTTAGCAAATTTTGGCTCATTCGCTATCCAGTATTTGACATCTTCAATATTGAATGACTGGGCAAATACATCAGAGGGTTTCACGCCCGCTTGTTTATATTCATCTAACATTTTTTGAGCGTAATCCTGTTGAGTAAAACCATCAAAAGGCATATCTACACTGGCAGACTTCAACTCAGGAGTCATCTTTACATTTAATTTTTTAAACAACTCAATACTTTCTTTATGTGTCAGCACTGTACCATTGGCTGAATATAAATCAGTACGAAATGCTGGTGTTGCATTCAAGTATTCTTCTAATGTTGCTGCCTTTGGGTTTGTAGCATCCATTTTGCCTTTTAAAGTTTTAAACTCAGCGACTGTAATATCGCTAGTACAACATTTCACATTGGCATAAGGTGTATCACTGTTAAAGTCTGGCTGAGTAGAACATTTCGCTGCCAGTTCTGGAACTTGCAAAATATTAGTTGTCGCATGCAAATCACATTGCGAATGACGACAAACTAATTCTTTATCTTTAGTAAAAGTGACATCACATTCAATAATACCTGCTCCCATACGAGCAGCTGCTTCATACGATTCTTTTGTATGTTCTGGGAATTGTAATGCAGCTCCGCGATGTCCGATTGAAAAATCAGATTTGTAAAAAGGACCTTTACTGCATGCTTTTAACTCCTCTTTTAAATCACTTTTTTCCATGTCATTGACTAGAAAAAAAGGTCTGGGACCAAGCTGAACAGAAACATCCGAATGTTTCGCTTTACCGTGATACTTTTCTGACTGATCTGCTGAAACAGCAAAGGACGATAAAGTAGTAGCAATAATAGCCACTAATGTTATTGGTTTTAATACTTGCATAAATAACTCCTAAGTTAACTGTTAATTAATATTATTTTTTGTAAAACAAAATGGCGAAGTAACGGACAGACTATTGTCTAAGTTGCCCGATACCTCAAACTTTTAAAATACTTATTTCATTGGTAGGAGCTGTTCTGCTACCACCTCTCCTTTTGCATTAATAATTTGTACGGTCATATCTCCATTAGCGGAAACTTCCACCGCGCCAATAGAAACTGGGCTTATTTAGTTTCTTTGTCCTTATTACTCTGAGTTTGTTTATCCATACGACCTAGCAAATTGTCAATATCAACCCAAACTAAACGATGATCTGATGCAGGAAATGGATAGTTACCCACTAAATCAAAATCAGGGTCTGTAGATAAAGGCCAGAAAACACCTGCTTGTTGAACAGTTAACCGAATAGAAGGCAACACATAGTCAACTCGAATATTTCCGGGGGCTCCATCGGCAAAATCGGCTGTATCAAAGTCTGAGGCATTTTTCTGAGTATCATTAGCCCTCCCCTGATTAACAGCAGCTTCCACAGCACCTTGACTGACTGGGGTAATAGAGGCATTAATTGCAGGGCTCAACAATAATTGATCAATTGCCATTGCAGTGCTATCTCCATCTACAGGATCAGCATTCATATCACCCATAATGATGAAATGCGCATCTTCATCAAGTCCTCCTGTTTGACCTGCATCATCATAAATATATTCTGCTTTATCTAAAGATACATAATCAGCCCATAATCGGATTTCATCATGGTTTCTTTTACCATTCCTATCTTCAGGGCCATCAAAAACAGGAGGTGTTGGGTGACTGACTAAAGCATGAACAATATTGCCGCGGATGCTTAAAGGAATGTCCCAATGACTTTTAGATGACAAGCGGAATTTAGCTAACGCCCCTTCTGAGTACCAATCATTTATTTCAGCAGTACTTGAATCGTCGGGTAATAACGCACCAGGCATATCTTTCCATAAAAAATTCTGGAAAGTACGTACTTGATGTTTTTGAATCGGGTATTTTGACAAGACCACCATGCCATATTGACCTGGATAAAAACCAAAGCCATAAGCATCATTCGGCCCACCGATTGAACCATTACCATCCAGATCTATACCTGATTGAATGCCTGTATTGGATTCGGCAAAATACACATGATTATATATTTTAGGATTGGCTCCATTTTGAGAAACCTCAAGATAGTTCTGTTGAAATAAATCAATAGCCACCCCCATTTCGTCATAATCAAATTCATTTAACAAAATCACATCCGCATCAGCACGTTGAATAATCTCCGCAACTGTTTTAGCCTGTTCATTGTCTGCTGTTGATAAATCAGTAATCAATTGACCTTCTGCAGAACGATTTAATGACACATTAAAAGTTGCAAACCTAACAGGATGCCTTACATCTTTAAGGTTAAAACTAGCCAATAAAGGGTCATGATCACTCGCTTGACGAGCAAACTCAGTATTAACATGAACGGCATCAAATACAGCTCTTCCTGCTAATTCTGGCGAAACAAGAATATGATCAAGTGCTTGTGAATTACCTTGAAAAATATAGGAATAGCGCTCAAGCAAAGGCAGTGATTCCATCAAATTAGTTAATAACGCTAACTCATGGCCTTTTAAAGCCCATAAAGGGGAATTAAACTGAAATTCATTCAAATCACCCAATACGATAACCTTAGCTTTTGCATCTTCTGCCATTAAGCCAGCAACATATTCACTAACGATTGTTGCTTGTGCTGTTCTGATATCTTCCCTTGCATTTATGAACGGTTGCACCTGCCCAAAAATGAGAGTGCTACCACCTTTAGATGAAAAGTGATTATTAATGACAGTTACTTTTTCATCATTAAACATAAAATCAGCAACTAATGATTTACGTGAATTGATAAATGCATCACCCGTTAAAGATAATAAGGAGTTTTCGACTAATTGAACTCTGTCAGAGTTATATAAAAAACCAACTCGAATATTAGCGCCTGGTTGGCCGCCATCCTGATTATTATCTGGCGCAATATCTGCAAATTGATACTCAACACCTCCTATTTCAACAATTGCATTGATCAGGGTTTGATAAGTCAACGAAGCGTCGGTAATACCATCATTAATGCTACCGCTGTTATCTTGAATTTCCTGTAAGGCGATAATATCGGGTGAATTAAGCGCATTAACTATATTTTCAGCCAATCGATTAAATTGTCCGTTAGCAATATCTGCGCTACCATCTTCCTCATTAGGGTCAAGGTTTAAAACATTGTAACTAGCAACCGTCAACTGACCTTTTTTAGCAACAATTGAACTAACTTCAGCTTCAAGTTCACTTGCAATTACTGTAAATGCTTGTGTGGCTTTAAGCTCGTAGTTTCCAAAGCTGTAATTGATAACACCAACGACATTGCCCAGACTATCACCCACATTCACCTGCTCAGAAAATTCTGGAATAAAGTCATTATCAATCTGGATTTGAATACGTTCTGGATTGTAGTCATCAGGCTGAATAGTAATGCCACCCCGTAGATTAATTCCACTCGCAAACTGAGCATTTTCTGGTGCCACAAAGATTTCATTAAATCGATTAACTGGACTAACTGCTTGTGCATTTAACACAACTACTTGCATGCCTTCTAATGATTCATAAAAATCAATACCATCAGTTGTCGGTTGATAATTTAAAAGGTTGTCATCGTCCACATTTTTAGTGGGAGGCATTAAACCGTCTTCACCAATAATTAAGGGGACAACAACATAACCAGTCCCCGTTACAGTAATCTCTGCATTAACTAATTCAGTGGTAGATAAATTCTGGCTGCTAGTTCCACCAGGAATATATTCATCAACAAAAGCTTCAATTTCCACTCTATCTGAAACAACAACACTTGGGTATGCTCCAGTAAAAACAAAAACTCCATCAGATGTTGCAGAGTTTCCATCACTATCTTCAACTAAAGTCTGCAAATAAAAGCCATTAGATTCAATAGCTGTAACCGTACCTCTGGTTTTAACTTTCTGTCCATCATAAGGTGAAATATGCCCTTCCCCTTGAATGACAGAAATACTAATAAGGTCTAATTCTGGTGGTGGAGGGGGAGTCTCTCCATCATTTGCAGCACCAGGGGTATCTTTACCTCCAACGGGATCAAACGATCCAATAAGCCAGTCACCCGTAATATCAGTTTGTCGATAAACATGAGCAGGAACAAAACTGCCATCTGGGCCAATCTTATTTGCAGAGTAAACTTTTTCACCAGCAGTATGTGATTCAATCAGTGCGACTGAATCAACAATTTCTGTCCATGGTGCAGAGTCTAAGACTCCATCATCATTAGTATCCAGATCAACCCCTTTTGAGGCTGTAAAATTTCTAACCAGTAAATGAGTGACATTATCACTATTTTCAAAATCAACAGTGCTGGTTAAATCACTACTGCCGAAGGTAAATGAAGCCTCGCTAACCACAAAAAAACCTTTACTGTTCAGTCTTAAACTATCAAGGTTAATAACCGCCTCAACCGTACCACTCGCAGTAGCTCCGTCACCAATTACAATATAACTTAATCCATCCAGGGACTCATTAGCTATACCAGCCAGCTCTACATATTCATCAGTATCAGTGCCCGGCTGATCTATTCGTACTTCATTGATATTAACCGCAAATACCTGTTGAGCAACCGCTGATAAAGCCATTGCCAATAATGAGCGTTTAAAGAATTTCATTATTCATCCTCTCAAGAATTGAAAGGTAAATTGTCTAGTAGTCAGATGACAATGTGATGAAGGTTTTATTACCGAATTATTAACACGGATCAATATTCAAGGCATCTCAATAGAATATAGAGTGGCTTGCCACTCAAGTGCTGCTTTGTTTTGTGGTCCTGCCATTTTATACTTATCTGTCATTAATCAGCCTCTGATTAAGATGGTTATAATTTAGCGCAGAATAAACTGTCGCTATATTTCACCTTAATGGAGCTTAAAATTTACCTGGGTTTCGGTCAATTCTTAGAGGCTAACAGTTATAACTTTTCTATCAGATAAGTTTCACATTTTTTCCTTAAAGCCTTATTGCTAGTCAATATTAAAGAGAGTAGCATGAAATAACAGGTAATTATTTAAGGGAAATAAAATGACATACCAATATATTCGTTTCTTTTCTGAGCTTGGTATCAAGGATGTTGATAGTGTTGGTGGTAAAAATGCTTCTCTTGGTGAAATGTACCGAGAACTTATTCCCCACGGTGTCAAAATTCCTAATGGTTTTGCCACTACTGCAACTGCCTATCGCTATTTTATAAATCATAATCAGCTTGAACTTCCAATTTCTGAAGCTTTATCATCACTGAATATAAAAGATACAGAAGATCTAGCTGCAACAGGTGCAAAAATCCGACAATGGATATTGAACGCTGAAATACCTAAAGATTTTGAAGCGGAAATACTACAAGCATACAAACAACTAGAATCTGAATACCAAACTGGCGTTGATGTTGCAGTACGAAGTTCAGCGACTGCTGAAGATTTACCTGATGCCTCATTTGCAGGCCAACAAGAAACACACCTGAATATTAGCGGCACCACTCAACTTATCCATAGTTGCCGTCAGATCTTTGCATCTTTATTTACTAATCGCGCCATCTCTTATCGTATAGACACGGGATTTGAGCACATGTCTGTTGCATTATCACTCGGCGTACAAAAGATGGTTCGCTCCGATAAAGCATCCTCAGGTGTAATGTTTACTATTGATACTGAAACAGGTTTTCGTGATGTGATTTTAATTACCGGATCCTGGGGGCTAGGTGAAAATATTGTACAAGGTACCGTTAATCCAGATGAATTCTATATATTCAAACCAACATTAAGGTCAAATCATAACCCTATTATTAAACATCAGTTAGGCAGCAAAAAGATCAAAATGATTTATGCTGATGAGCATACAGTGGCAGGCTCAACCCGCAATGTAGAAGTGAGCCGAGAACAACAAGAACAGTTTTGCATCAATGATGATGAAATTATTGCCTTAGCTAAAATGGCCGACACTATTGAACAACATTACACCCAAAAAATTGGCCGCCCAATGCCCATGGATATTGAATGGGCTAAAGATGGTAATAGTGGTGAATTATTTATTCTACAGGCACGACCAGAAACAGTTGAATCTACAAAGTCCTTATATGCTCTAGAAAATTATATTTTAGAACAACGCAGTAAGGTTCTGATTAAAGGTAAAAGTATTGGTAGCAAGCTGGCCACAGGAAAAGTAAGGATTATTTTAGAACCCAGTCAAATGCATGAATTGCGTGCAGGTGAAATTCTGGTAACTGATATTACAGACCCTGACTGGGAACCAGTTATGAAGATTGCCTCGGCAATCGTAACTAACCGAGGCGGCCGAACTTGTCACGCGGCTATTATTGCTCGTGAACTTGGGATTGCAGCCATCGTAGGCACTAATACTGCCACTGAAAAATTGCAGACAAATACTGAGGTTACAGTTTCATGTTGCGAAGGTGATACAGGGTTTGTTTACCAAGGTATTTTACCTTTCCGTACTGAAGTTATAGATATTAATAAAATCCCACAGCCTAAACAAACCAAAATCATGTTGAATTTGGCTAATCCTGAAATTGCTTTTGAAACAAGTAAATTACCAAATTCAGGCGTTGGGC
>Ga0209395_1008069_pt1 | contig 10856 bp, 7 predicted proteins | sample GOMGulsemesocosm_3_FD_184635 | JGI IMG/M metagenome (GOLD analysis project Ga0209395, IMG submission 184635) | Methane-oxidizing microbial communities from mesocosms in the Gulf of Mexico - GOM9D Gulf of Mexico (SPAdes) (version 2) | ecosystem: Environmental > Aquatic > Marine > Cold seeps... | reverse complement strand
ACGTGGCCGACACGATAATTGCCAAATTGAGATTGGCTCGCCCAGATATACCTATTGCTAGCGTTGAGCATAGCCCTGTTGAAGGGATTTATAGACTCGATATGGGCCGAGGAGGGGTGGTATACGCAAGCGCAAACGGTGATTTCATTTTTACGGGTAAGATGCTGGGAGTTGAACCCGGCCAATTTGTAGATGTTCAGGAAGTGTCTATGAGGCCTATCCGTAAAAAGAAGCTGGCCGATGTCGCCTTGTCAGATATGGTGGTCTTTCCTGCTCTGGGCGAACGCAAAGCGTATATCAGCGTATTTACCGATGTGGATTGTGGCTATTGCCGTAAGCTACACAAAGAAATTCCCGAGTTAAACGCCAGTGGGGTTGAGGTTCGCTATTTGGCATTTCCTCGTGCGGGTATTGGCTCTCGCTCGCATAAGAAAATTGCCTCAGCGTGGTGCTCCGATGACCGCCTTGATGCGATGAATCGCTTAAAGCGAGGCGAGGCTATCCCCGAGATTGATTGTCAGACACCAGTTGCTATGCAATATAACTTAGGTAATGAAATCGGCGTGACTGGCACTCCGGCGATTGTATTGGCAGATGGTACGGTGTTGCCGGGATACATGCCTGCAGAGGCGCTGATTAGTCGCCTAAAGCTGTAGCGCTTCCATAGAAATAAGTGTCGAGAGGCTCACATAGTGGGCCTTTTTTTGTATTGCTGGCTCAAAATCACGGTGTTTGCGAATTTCTCTAATTTTGCCGGTAAATTTGCCCCTAGCATCGTCTAAGTTCCCGTATAATGTGCCGCTAAGATTGACAGTGAAGGGGGGCGTCAGTAATGTTCCCTTTTTTCAGCTACCGGCGCGACAGCCGCTCGGGGCTTGATGATTATTGAAGTGCTACAAACAGGGGAAGAGAAGCTTGAAACCGGTGAAAGTAGGTCTGTGTGGGTTGGGTACCGTAGGTAGCGGTACAATCAATGTTTTACGACGCAATATGCGTGAAATCAGTGCCCGCGCCGGTACCGAAATTATTATCGAACAGATTGGCGCTCGCCGCGATAATAGTGCCTGTGATACTTCTTCAGAAAATGTGACGCGTGACATCTTTGAGGTGGCTCGCAACCCAGACGTAGATATCGTCATAGAGTTGATTGGCGGCACGACTGTCGCCAAAGAACTAGTAGAGCTTGCGATTGATAACGGTAAGCACATTATTACCGCAAATAAAGCCATGATTGCTGAATTTGGCAATGAGCTATTTACAAGAGCCGAGGCCAAAGGCGTCACTATCGCCTATGAAGCAGCGGTTGCTGGTGGCATTCCGATCATTAAAGCCCTGCGCGAAGGCTTGGCTGCTAATAAAGTAGAGTGGCTAGCTGGGATTATTAACGGTACCGGCAATTTCATTTTGACCGAAATGAAAGATAAAGGCCGCGATTTTGCCGACGTGTTAAAAGAAGCCCAAGATCTAGGCTACGCAGAAGCTGATCCTACCTTTGACGTAGAAGGTATTGATGCAGCCCATAAATTAGTGATTTTGGCGTCAATTGCTTTCGGTATGCCGCTTCAATTCGACAAAATTTTCACGGAAGGCATCAGCACTATTGAGCCTCAAGATGTCACTTACGCTGAAGAGCTTGGCTATCGCATTAAGCATCTAGGCATCGCTCGTCAAAGTGATCAAGGTGTAGAGTTGCGAGTGCATCCAACCTTGATTCCAGAGAAACGTTTAATTGCCAACGTAGACGGCGTCATGAACGCGGTTTTGGTGAAAGGCGATGCGGTTGGTCCAACACTTTATTACGGCGCCGGTGCCGGTGCAGAGCCGACGGCGTCTGCCGTAGTTGCGGATTTAGTCGATCTAGTGCGTAGCTTTTCTGCTCCACAAGAGAACAAGGTTGCTCATCTCGGTTTCGCACCTGACAGCTTGACTGAATACCCAATCATTCCAATGAATGATGTCGAGACCGCTTACTATATGCGTATGACCGCGAAAGATCGCCCTGGCACATTGAATCAAGTGACTAAGGTATTGAGTGATACCGGTATCAGTATCGAAGCTGTGATTCAAAAAGAGCCAACCTCAGGGGAGTCAGCAGTTTCGTTGATTCTACTGACGAGCAGGGCGCTAGAAAGACAGCTGTTGGCCGCTATTGAGAGCATTGAGGCTCTCGACGAGATTGAAGGGCAAGTTGCCCATATACGCGTTGAATCATTAGGTTAATGTTATTTCGGCGCCGGTAAGCGGCGCCGATGAGTAATAGATTGAGGTTATTGTGAAATATATCAGTACTCGTGGTGATGCAACGCCACTGTCGTTCGAAGAGGTTGTATTAACCGGTTTGGCTCCAGATGGCGGGCTCTATGTACCGGAAACTCTGCCGACGTTTAGTCAACAAGAGATAGCCTCTTGGGCTGGTTTAAGTTATCAAGACTTGGCTTTGAAAGTTATTTCTCCGTTTGTTGATGGTGAAATCCCAGACGCTGATTTGAAAAAAATCATTGACGATTCCTACTCAACTTTCCGTCACGATGCCATTGCACCAATGGTGCAAACCGGTCATAACGAGTGGATTTTGGAGTTGTTCCAAGGGCCGACCTTAGCATTTAAAGATTTTGCGCTGCAGTTTCTAGGTAATCTTCTCGATTACATTTTGAAAAAACGCGATCAAAAAGTTGTGGTGATGGGGGCAACCTCGGGTGACACGGGTTCTGCAGCCATCGAAGGTTGTCGTCACTGCGACAATATCGACATCTTTATTTTACATCCGCACAATCGAGTGTCAGATGTTCAGCGTCGCCAGATGACCACCGTGCTCGAAGATAATGTCCATAACATCGCGATGGAAGGTAACTTCGATGACTGCCAAAACATGGTTAAAGCCAGTTTTGGTGATCAATCATTTTTGCCTGAAGGTCGACAATTGGTCGCGGTCAACTCGATTAACTGGGCCCGTATCATGGCTCAGATCGTCTACTATTTTTATGCAGGTTTGGCCTTGGGCGCGCCAGCTCGCCCAGTGGCATTCTCTGTGCCTACGGGTAACTTTGGCGATATTTTTGCAGGTTACTTAGCCAAGAAAATGGGATTGCCGATCGATCAATTGATTATCGGTACCAATGCTAATGATATCTTGCACCGTTGCATCAGCGAGAATGACCACTCGAAGAAAGAGTTGATTCATTCGCTGTCTCCCAGTATGGACATCATGGTATCGAGTAACTTTGAGCGTTTATTGTTTGATCTCTACGGTCGTGAAGGCAGCGAAATCAAACAGCTAATGGAAGATTTCAAATCGGGCTCTATGTCATTAAATGACAAAGCGCTATCGACTGCTCGAGAGTTATTCACCTCTTATCGCTTAGAAGACGATGAGATGATCGATGTCATTCGCGACGTTTTTGAAAGCACTGAATATTTGTTAGACCCACACACCGCTATCGGTGTTCAGGCTGCCCGCAAAACTCGCCGTCGTCAGGATATTCCGATGGTGTGTTTGTCTACCGCACATCCGGCTAAATTCCCCGAGGCAGTACGCAAAGCAGGTCAAACTGAAGATCCATCGTTACCACACCATATGACAGATCTGTTCGATCGCGAAGAGCGTCTGAATGTGTTGGATAATGATATCGGCGTTGTTCAGCAATATGTTGCAGACAATGTTCGCGTTTAAGTGAGTCTTTAATAGCCTAATGTCGTTTAAGAATCGGCTTATGGTTTAGTTATTTAAGAACCCGCTTTATGGCGGGTTTTTTATTGTCTTAATTTTATAGTAGATTTAAATCGTGGCTATAGCGCTTTAATCAGCTTGGAAATCTTATGGTAACTACTATCGCACGACGGTCTCAGCCGCAGGCTGATGTTTTGTGGCCTGAAACACTGCATCCGCGCCTACAAGAAATATACGCGGCACGTGGAGTCCAGTCTGCCGATGAGTTGGAGCGTTCGCTGCAGGCAATGTTGCGACCGCAACAACTGAAGGGTTTGGATGAGGCGGTTCAGCTGTTAGTGGAAGGTGTCGAGCAACAGCAATCGTTACTAATTGTTGGCGACTTTGATGCAGACGGCGCAACCAGCTCAGCGTTAGCGATGCTCGCGTTGCGTGATATGGGGGCGGGCGATGTTCAGTACTTGGTGCCCAATCGTTTCGATTTTGGCTACGGCTTAACCCCAGAGATCGTCGAGGTCGCTAAGGCGCGAAACCCCGATATGATTGTCACGGTCGACAATGGTATTTCTTCTATTGAAGGGGTGGCTTCGGCAAAAGCAGCGGGCATAAAGGTACTGGTTACCGATCATCATTTACCGGGTAGAACACTTCCAGAAGCGGACGCCATTGTTAACCCCAATCAGCTGGGGTGCGAGTTTGCCAGTAAGAACTTGGCTGGCGTAGGTGTTATTTTCTATTTAATGAGCGCGCTGCGATTGGCGTTGCGCGAGCGAAAATGGTTTCAGACAAAGGGTATTGCCGAGCCGAATATGGGCAGCTACTTAGATTTAGTCGCGCTTGGAACCGTCGCCGACGTGGTTCCTCTGGATAACAATAATCGAATTTTAGTGCATCAAGGCTTACAGCGTATTCGCGCGGGTCATGCTCGTGCTGGAATCTTGGCGTTATTGGAGGTCGCGGGTAAGGCGCGCCATCGATTAGTCGCCTCTGATCTGGGTTTTACCGTTGGGCCTCGATTGAATGCCGCTGGCCGTTTAGACGATATGTCTCTGGGGATCGAATGTTTGCTGTGTACGAGCCCCGATTTGGCTAGAGAAATGGCCATTGAGCTCGATGATCTAAACAAGGATCGTCGAGCGATAGAGGCTGGTATGCAGCAAGAGGCGCTAAAGTCACTTGAAGGCATTTCACTTGACGGAGATGCTTTGCCTTGGGGTGTTTGTATCTATGATCCGCAGTGGCACCAAGGTGTTATTGGCATTTTGGCGTCGCGTATTAAGGAGCGCTTTCATCGTCCCGTTATCGCCTTTGCCGATGCCAATGAAGAAGAGATAAAAGGTTCTGCTCGATCTATTCCCGGCTTGCACATTCGCGATGCCTTAGACGCCGTAGCCAGCGCTCATCCAGGCTTGCTGACCAAGTTTGGTGGTCACGCAATGGCTGCAGGAATGAGTCTTAAGAAAAGTGATTACCCGCGTTTTCAGAAGGCATTTGATGAGGTAGTGCGATCGACCTTACGGCAAGAAGATTTGCACGCCGAAATTTTGTCCGATGGCAGTTTAACCCGCGAAGAACTCAATTTACCGCTGGCTTATACCTTGCGAGAAGCGGGGCCTTGGGGGCAGCATTTTCCCGAGCCGATTTTTGATGGTGAGTTTTATCTCGTTCAACAGCGCATTGTCGGAGAAAAACACCTCAAGCTGGTACTGGCATCAGATGCGAATCATCAACATATCGTCGACGCTATCGCTTTTAACGTTGACCTTAACGTTTGGCCGAGCCATCAAGCCAAACAGGTGCGATTGGCGTATCGACTCGATATCAATGAATATCGCGGTCGTGAATCGCTGCAGTTAATGGTCGAATATATCGAGCCCTTATAGATGTTCTCGCGCTCAATGACGGACATTGGTCACTTTCGCGGCAGGAGTTGGTAGCTGCAGCTGTTTGATCATCGACCATAACTCTGGCCATACATTGTCAAGCATTTTAGGCTGGCCCGCCGCGGTGGGATGAATGCCGTCTTTTTGCATAAGTTCTGGATGAATGGCGACGTCGTGTAAAAAGAACGGCACCCTACTGATGGCTTTTGCATCGGCGACCATTGAATAACTCTCCGAAAACAAGCGGCTGTAACGCGGCCCGTAGTTCGGTGGGATTTGCATGCCTAAAATCAAAACCTTGGCATTATTTTGTTGACTTAAATCAATCGCGTTGGCTAGTTCTTGTCGCATTTTTTCAATCGGGTAACCGCGCAAACCGTCATTACCTCCAAGCTCTAGGATGACGATACTGGGGGTGTATTTCGAGAGCAGCCGATCGAGGCGATTGACGCCGCCTGCGCTGGTCTCTCCGCTGATACTGGCATTGATTACTTCGATCGGAGTGTCGTGCGCTTTTAATCGCTCTTCAAGCAACTTGACCCAACCTTGAGCCGTATCAATACCGTAACCCGCACTGAGGCTGTCACCTAATACCAATATAGGCTTCATCGGTTTGTAGTCGGCTTGGCTGATCACAGGCAGAAAAAGTAGCCATATCAGTAGAGCTCGGTAGATGCGGATTTTATTGGGCATTCTGAGCGTGTCCTGCGTTTGTAAGTGGTAATGCGTCTAGGGCGATGAATTGAGACAGATTTCGTCCGTTTTAGGCTATCCTACCTGAGCTAACGGCCCTATGTAGCCCTATAAGAGTAAAGTTCTGTGAAAGCTTTGGACACCGCTGTCGTCGACAACAACAATGTCATGCAGTACACGATCAACGCCAAATTGCTTCACATAGAGTCGTCTTATGTTAAATGCTCAGTCCCTGACTAAAAAAGTGACCACCGCAGCCGGTGAACTTGTCATTCTAGACGAGGTCTCTTTGCAGCTCGAAGCAGGAGATAGCCTCGCTATTACCGGTGCTTCAGGCTCAGGAAAATCCACCCTACTTGGCATACTTGCCGGATTGGACGAGCCAAGCTCAGGGCGCATTTCGTTAAATCAACATGAACTCACCGAGCTAGGCGAAGAGGGACGAGCCAAAGTTCGAGCAAATCACGTGGGCTTTGTTTTCCAGTCATTTCAATTATTACCAGGGCTTACCGCGCTTGAAAACGTCATGATGCCATTGGAGCTACACGGTATTGATAATGCGAAGGGCAAGGCAGAGTTCTTTCTAACCCGAGTGGGCCTGAATGAGCGCTTAAACCACTATCCGCAACAACTCTCCGGTGGTGAACAGCAGCGAGTCGCGATCGCTCGCGCTTTTGCCAGTGAGCCCGATATCTTATTCGCTGATGAGCCGACCGGAAACCTCGATTCAGCGACTGGAGCTCATGTCATTGAACTGTTGTTCGAACTGAATCGCGAGCAGGGCACGACCCTGATTTTGGTGACTCATGAGCAGCGTTTGGCAGAACACTGCCAGAAGCGCATTAATCTTGAAGGTGGCAAGGTCGTTGAGCGCCATTGTAAGAGCAGTACAACTGCTTGCGAGGCTATTTAGCCGTGTTGGCCTTAAAGCTCTTGTGGCGTAATTGGAAGGCGGGTGAAGTGAAAATACTCGCCAGCGCGCTAATTCTCGCCGTCGCCGTTGTCTCTTGTATTTCCATTTTTACCGATAGGCTTGAACAAGCCCTAATCTCTCAAAGTCACACTTTTTTAGGCGCTGATAGAGTTATCCGCAGCAGCCAACCGATAGATCAAACTTGGCGACTACTCGCCAAAGAGCACAAAATCCAAACCGCCAATACCACCCAGTTTGCATCGATGGTTTTTAGTGCAGAGAAAATGCATTTGGCCGCGGTAAAGGCCGTTAGCCCCGGCTACCCCTTACTGGGTAATTTGACCATCAGCCAGCAAGCCTTTGCGACCGATCCGGCTGTTATTAAAATTGCACAAAGTGTGCCTGCTGCTGGAGAGATTTGGGCCGATTCGCGATTGCTGCCATTGCTGGGTATTGAGTTGGGAGGCTCTCTGAGTGTTGGGGAAAAGGAGCTGACACTTACTCGGGTAATTATCGACGAGCCCGACCGAGGCAGTAACTTTTCGGCCTACGGCGCACGCGTGATGATGAACGAATCTGACTTGGCATCGACGAAGGTTATTCAGCCTGGCAGCAGAATTCGCTATCAGTGGCTACTGGCCGGAGACGAATCACAGTTAAGTGTTTTTTTGGCACAATTGAAACCGTTGATGACGCCACACGAGACCATTGTCGATGTGGAATCAGCCCAGCAAGGTTTAGCCAAAACTCTAGATACTGCCCGAAAATTTCTACTTTTATCGGCCATGATTGGCGTGTTATTGGCGGGCGTTGCCATCGCCATCGCAGCACGGCGTTTTGCTCAGCGACATGTTGATCAGGTGGCTTTACTCAAAAGTTTGGGCGCCAGTAGTACTAAAGTTCGTCAAATCTACGCGATCCAACTGATTGCCTTGGGCGCTATAGCGGCGGTTATAGGACTATTAATCGGCCAGGCTCTGCAAATGGGAATTGCCTCGGCGGTGGCGTCGGTGTTTCCAGTAGCGTTGCAAGCCGCTAGCTATACTTCTTACCTGCCAGGCATTATCACAGGTGTCGTGTGTCTGGTCTGTTTTGTCGCGCCGCCACTGTGGCATCTGCCAGTGATTCCGCCGATAAAAATTCTACGCCGTGAACTAGAGGTAGGAGGCGTCGCGTTCTACTGGCAGGCCTCACTGGGTTTATTGGCCATGATCGTTCTGGTGGCAATCTTTAGCAACGATGTTTGGCTCAGTGCGAGCATCATTAGTGCAATGTTGGTGTTAATGGTTCTGACTGCAGTATTCGCAGTGTTGTTACTGCGTTTAGGCAGTAGAGTCGGCCGCAAGGTGGGCAGTGTGTGGCGCTTAGCGCTTGCTAGCTTGAATCGAAATGCTCAGCAAAGTGTGATTCAAATGATGGTGTTTGGTTTGGCGATTATGTTGCTGCTGACATTAACCAGTTTGAGAACCACGCTAATAGAAGATTGGCAGCTGCAGCTACCGGCTGAAACACCCAATCATTTTTTCTTGAATGTATCACCCGCAGAAAAAGACTCTGTACTCAAACTAATGCAGCAGCAAGGGGTTGAGTCACAGCACCTATTTCCCATGGTGCGCGCACGATTGACCCATATTAATGGCATAGAGCCTACCGATGAGGTTAAACAGCGGGCAGAGATGTTGCGCCGCGAGGCCAATTTAAGTTGGGCTGAAACCCTTGGTGATGACAACAGAATCATTGACGGGAAATGGTGGGATGAATGGCAAGAGCCTGGCGTCTACGGCATTTCGGTTGAGGCGCAAGCAGCTGAAGAACTCGGTGTTAGTTTGGGAGACGATTTAACCTTTAGTGTCGGCGGGCTAATGCTTGATGCTCGTGTGGCCAGTATTCGAACTCTAAAGTGGGATTCGATGAATCCTAATTTCTATTTTTTAATGTCCCCTGGTGCATTGGAAAACTTTTCGCCAACCTATTTAACCAGCGTCTATTTAGATCCCGAGAACAAATTATTCATCAATACCTTGCTCGAACAGTTTCCGACGATCGTCGTGATTGAGATGGATCGTGTGATTGCACAGATTCAATCGATAGTTTCTCAGGTTAGTGCGGGAATCGAATTGATGTTGTGGCTGGTCTTGTTGGGTGGGTTTATGGTGATGTGGGCGGCCGTGAGCGCCACCATGGACGAACGCAAACAAGAAACGGCATTGTTAAGAGCGTTAGGCAGCTCACGCAACCGTCTATTAGGCAGTCTGTGGATTGAATTTAGTCTGTTGGGAGGCCTAGCGGGGGTGATGGCAGTGTGTGGGGCCGAGGTGTTGCTGTTGTCTATTCAGTACTGGGTTTTGGATATGCCGCTGCAAGTGCACTTTGGTTTATGGTTGTGGGGTACTTTGGGGGCCATGCTTCTTATCGGTGGCTTAGGGGTTATCTCTTGCCGCAGGGTAATCACGACTTCGCCAGGGCTTATTCTGAGAGAAGTTGGCTAAAGCGGTAGATTTGATGAGGCTTTTGGTCAAGATTCGACAAGGCTCTGCTGCCTTGCTTTTGGTACACTGGTGTTATCCGATTTACTGAGAACTAACTGTGTCTGAAATTACCCGGCCGAGTAAAGCTGAGCTTACTGCATTTATGCACACTGAGTTTCCGCAGTGTCCAATTGATATCGAATCCCTTGCTCATCACCAATGTGTTGTTCGTCGCAGTATTGGGGTTCAACAGTTGAGGCCGGGCGGTACGGTCTCTGGGCCTGTCTTGATGGAGGTGGCCGATGCTGCAATGTACGTTACCATCTTGTCAGAAATTGGACTGGTTGCACTCGCGGTAACGACAAACCTCAACATTAATTTTTTGCGTAAACCCAGCGCAAATTCTGACGTTATTGCACAATGTCGATTAATTAAACTGGGCAAGCGCTTAGTGGTGGGAGAAGTCACCTTATTCTCCGATGGTGATGAAGACCCTGTTGCTCACGTGACCGCGACTTACTCCATTCCTCCTCGGTAGTATTATCCTCCTTTAATTACCGAGCTGGTTTTATCATAAGTCTCTTCTGCGTTAAGTTGAATATCGCTTCGAGCTTAACCAGTGAGAGATTCCATGCGTAAACACAGAACCTCTCGCTGACCAGCTACTGCAACTGAGTCTTTGTCATAGGTTCGCTTCAGCATACTCGGCGAGCAGTGATCGGGGCACGCCTTGTAGTTTTATATTGCCTCCATGTTCGAACCCTTTGAAACGCTCGGTTAAGTAAGTTAAGCCAGAACTGGTGGCGTTGAGGTAGGGCGTATCGATTTGAGCAAGATTGCCAAGGCAAATAACTTTTGATCCGTTGCCTGCTCGCGTCACAATAGTTTTTATTTGATGAGGGGTTAGATTTTGAGACTCATCAATCAATATTAAGCTATGTTGAAAACTCCGTCCGCGAATATAATTGAGCGATTTAAAGTGCAGCGGAACCTTATCTAGAACATAGTCGATACTACCGGAGCAATCTTCATCATCGCAGTGCAGCGCTTCCAAATTGTCGGTAATCGCTCCCAGCCAGGGTCCCATTTTTTCAGCCTCTGTGCCGGGTAAAAAACCGATATCCTCATCTAAGCCTTGGGTGCTTCTGGTTGCAATGATACGCCGATACTGATTAGTGGCGACAGTCATTTCAATGGCGGCGGCTAGCGCCAAAATGGTTTTTCCTGAGCCT
>Ga0209395_1008066_pt1 | contig 10858 bp, 10 predicted proteins | sample GOMGulsemesocosm_3_FD_184635 | JGI IMG/M metagenome (GOLD analysis project Ga0209395, IMG submission 184635) | Methane-oxidizing microbial communities from mesocosms in the Gulf of Mexico - GOM9D Gulf of Mexico (SPAdes) (version 2) | ecosystem: Environmental > Aquatic > Marine > Cold seeps... | reverse complement strand
ACCAATGTCGTAAAAGGGCTGGAGCACTAAATCGCTTTGCGATAATGGCGCTGTGTGGCTTGCGTTGAGCTGAATAGGGATTTGTTGCGCGGGCTTTGGTGTCGGGTGTGTGCTGTTGGTCGAGGTGATTTTGCCTCGATTGACAGAGGGTTTTCCCATGAACATCCAGACTCCCACGACAACGACGCCACTTCGAGCGCGCATGATCGCGGATATGACGGCGCGCAATCTTGGCCCTGCATCCCAGACCAATCACTTGCGCGCTTGCAAGCGTTTTGCTGCCTGGCTCAAACGATCTCCGGATACGGTCACGCCTGACGATGTGCAGGGTTTCCAGCAGTATCTGATCGAGAGCGGTACGAGCATCTGCACCCGGAACCAAACGATGACGGGCGTCAAGTTTCTGTTTCGGGTGACCTTGCGGCGGCATGATCTGGTGGCTGAGATCTTCCACCTCAGAGAACCGGACCGTGTGCCGCTGGTGCTGAGCAAGAAGGAGATCAAGCGCATCCTGGCCATGGCCCCAAGCCTAAAGGCCAAAGTGATGTTATCCTTGGCTTATGGCTGCGGCATGCGCGCGGGCGAAGTCGTTCGGCTTAAAGTCGGCGATATCGACAGCGCTCAGGAGATCATCCGCATCGTGCAGGCGAAGGGGCACAAGGACCGCAACGTGATGCTGCCGTCGGATATCCTGGGCCTGCTGCGCGAGTGGTGGACGGAACGTCCAACTGGCCAGGACAAGAATGTGCTCGCACCCGAGCGTACGCTTTTTCCCGGATATCGCGGCAAGCACCTGTCGGCCCGTCAGATTTCGCGATTGTTCAAGGAGGCGGCGCGGGCCGCCGGGATCACCAAACACGTGACGCTGCACACATTACGCCATTCCTTTGCGACCCATCTGCTGGAGCGTGGTGTCGATATCCGGGTCATCCAGGCGCTGCTGGGTCACTCCAAACTCACGACAACGGCACGGTACGCCCGTGTCGCCACTGGGATGATCGCGGCGGTGGACAGCCCACTTGATGATTTGAACAGGGTTAAGCGCAGGAAGGGCAAAGCTGGATCTTCGTAGACCGCCATGCCTGGTCCATCGTTGGAGGTTGCAGATATCTTCCGCGACCATGGCGCTGCCTGGCGCACGGCTAATCAAGGACATATCGGCCTGGATCAGATGAAGGTGATGAGTGCAATCGAGCGCTGCAGAACGGCGGCGCTTGGTGGGCATGTGGCGCGCTGCGAAGACTGCGCCCATGAACACATCTCTTACAATTCGTGCCGCAACCGTCACTGTCCTAAGTGTCAATCCGGTGCTGCCAAAACCTGGTTGGCAGCCCGGGAGGCCGAGCTGCTGCCCGTGCGGTACTTTCACCTCGTATTCACCTTGCCAAAGCCCATCGCCGATATCGCGCATCAAAACAAACGAAAGATCTACAATCTGCTGATGCGAGCGAGCGCGCACACAGTGATCAAGATTGCCGCTGATCCGAAGCACCTCGGCGCGCGGATAGGCATCGCATCGGTACTTCATACCTGGGGATCGGCCATGACGCACCACCCCCACGTCCACATGATAGTACCGGGCGGCGGCTTGTCTGCAGATCGGGCAAAGTGGATCGCCTGCCGCAAGAACTTCTTCCTCTCCGTCCGTGTTTTGTCCAGATTGTACCGGCGTCTCATTCTGGAAGGGCTGGTAAAGCTGCACAAAGCCGGGAAACTGCGGTTCTTCGGCGATTATGCAGACCTCATCGACCGGGGCGCTTTCAATGCAGTCCTCGCCCCATTGCGTAAAATCGACTGGGTGGTTTATGCCAAGGAACCCTTCGCCGGACCCAAGGCGGTGCTCGCGTATCTGTCCCGCTATACTCATAGGGTCGCGATCTCCAATAGCCGCTTAATCCGGGCCGAGGCCGATCACGTCACCTTCCGCGTCAAGGATTACCGCGTCAAAGGCTCCCGCCGCTACACCGCCATGACGTTGACAACGGCCGAGTTCATCCGCAGGTTCCTGATCCACGTGCTGCCAAGAGGCCAGCATCGCATCCGCCACTACGGCTTCTTCGGAAATGGCAACCGCGTGGCCAATATCGCCAAAATCAGGGAATTGCTCAGAGCCAAAGTCCCGAACCCAACTCATAACGCTGACGATCCTGCCGGGGGCGCCGATGACCAACCCCGAACACTCGCAACCCCCTGTCCGTGTTGCGGTGGACGACTGATCATCATCGACGCTTTCGCGCCACAACAGCAGCCCAGAGCACCACCTTCCGCGTGGAGGTCCGCCGCATGACATCCGCGCGCACCTCACGGGTATTACCGCTCATTCCTGCCGCACCCTCACGCCACACCAGCGCGCGGCTCAGCAGACCTGCGCAAATCCATAAAACCGTGGTGCAAAAGGTGTCCAAGCCGTTGGGAAGCAACGCATACCGCCCACAAACCCGCAAAACACGTGATGAATCTGAGCGCCCGAGCCCTGCAAACGCATCCTGCCCAGCCAAATCCAAAGCAGCCGCGACCCGCAAATCCCCATAGATCCAGCTGATCCACACCAAACCAACCCCGCGATTTCCCGCTTCAGCGCTTCTCCGACGCCAGGCAATGTTCCGCGCTACTCAGCCGCCCAGCCTGGCGTCCGAGAAACCTGCATGGAACCGGCCATTAGACGCGATCACCACCAACGGCAGCAATGCGCAGTTATTGTACTTTGCAAAGTCTGACCGCGGCTCGCCCTGATAGGACGCGAACGGCCCAAACCTGTCGTTCGAAGCAACCGCGTGTGTTGCACTGCAGCGTCACCAAAGCGGCCATTCTTCGCGACCGTGGCATTTCTTCCGACCCGGGGTCGGCTGTTGTCGACAAAGCCGTCACCGGTCAATCCAGAGTAAACATCTGGGCTCAAAGTTTCACAACTTTGCAGAGCTTATCTTCGTTAGAATAGGGACTGGATTGGCTGGCTTTTAGATAACGTGGCGACCTTTGCGCCTTGCCGGCAACATCTTGTAAACGACCGTGTGGTCGTAAGGGGTGACCTCCAGGTGGCCCTCGTCCAGATCCTGAAAGTAATACGAAAACCCAAGTTCGTGGCCCCCGGATATCTTTTGGCAGGGGTTCAATAGCTGCGGTCTGTTAGCGGGACCTTATGGATTTCCTCCTGGAGGATTCGGATGAATGCTTTTTCTGCGTGGTTCAACCGGGTGCGGGGATTGGTGACCAGGCAGACCTCAAACACCGGAAGATCATCGAAAGCAGTCAGTCTCCAGAGACGTCCCTGGTCCACAAAACGTTGCGCGACATGTACCGGATGCGGGCCGATACCAATACCGATTTCGATGAAACGCCGTATTTCTTCCAAGTGGTAGGACCGACCGACAGGCGAGGACGTGATGCCGTATTCCTTTCTGGCTAGGGTGAAGTTGTGTAATTCTCCCCCGACGATATCAGTTGGGAAGGTCACATAAGGTTGGTGACAAATCTCTTCCAGCGTGATGTCATTGCGACCAAATAGATCGCTGCCATGGCCGCAATACAGTGCAAAACGTTCCCGGTAGATCACCTCATATTCCAGGCCAGGCGGGCGTTCCGTGACAAGGGCCAGGCCACAAGACGCGTTTTTGCGTTTCACTGATGTGATCACATCTCCCGATGTCACGACTTTGATCGACAGTGTCGCTTTGGGGTGGGATTTGTGAAAACGCACAAGGGCCGCCTCAAAGATCGGACTTTCCACATGGGTGGGGGCCTCAATTGAAACATGACCTGTTACCTCGTCCCGCACAGTACGCAGAACGCCCGCCATCCGTGAAACCGCGCTGTAGATTTCCTGACATTCCTCATAAACAATCTGGCCGGTTGGGGTGAGGGTGAATTCGGACGCACTGCGATCCACTAGGGTACAGTCCAGATGGGATTCGAGGCGCTTGAGAGAGTTGGTCACCGCAGGCTGCGACACAAGCAGGCGGGATGCGGCCCGGGTCACGCCTTCTTCTTCTACGATTATCATGAATGAAAACAACAGGTTCCAATCAAGATTTCGGCAGAAATGTTCGATATCTGTGCGGTTCACTTCTCATAATCCACGGTTATGTTAACATAATTACTATGAATTTGATTTATAGTCAGGTGGCTGTTTCAGTGTAAAGGCGCGATTTTGGGAGGAGAGCGTGCATCCTGCAGACTACTTCCCGCGAAATGGAACGACGCCTGGCGCGTCAAACATAGGGTAATCTTGATGACTACACTGAAAGACTTTGCAACCGCGACGGCCATGGGCCTTTGTCTGACCAGCACCGCATTTGCTAACGACATCACATTGAAGCTGGCTGGCGTTGTTCCGGTTGAACATTTCGGCAATGAACTGCTGTCGCAGATTGAGGCAGACATCGAAGGCGCTGGCGTTGGCATTGACGTCACTGTTTTCCCGGCCGGTCAGCTGGGTTCTGGCGAAGAGTTGTTTGAAGCTGCGGCGCGGGGCAATGTCGATCTGGTGCATGCTGTGGTTTACGCGCACAACGACCCGGTGCTTGAGATCAACTCTCTGCCATTCCTGGTCAGCAACTGGGACGAGGCCGAAAACGTCTATCTGCGCAAAGACTCCGCATTCAACACCATCTTTGCCGAACGTCTGGCGGCGCTTGATCTGCATCTGCTAGCGAACGCACCAGAAGGTTTTATCGGCGTTGTTGCGAACAGCATACCTGAAGATGCTGCTGGTACGGGCGACAAAGACATGAACATTCGTGTCTGGAGTTCACAGGTTATCAAGGCCACGGTAGAAGCCATCGGCTTTAACGCGACCACCATGAACTGGGGCGAAATCTTTCCAGCGATCCAGTCGGGCACTGTAGACGGCGCGATCTGCTGTACCGCGCAGCTGGCCTATAGTGCGTTTGCAACGTCCAACGTTGGCAAAGCCTATCTGCCGTATAATGCGGTTGTTGAAAACACCACCTATTACGCATCGCTTGATACCTGGAATGAGATGACCGAAGAGCAGCAAGTTGTTGTTCAGGCGGCCTTTGATAAGGCAGCGACTGATTATGCAGCGTGGGGCCGTGATAACGAGGCTTCTTATCTCGGGAAACTGACCGAAATGGGGTACGAGGTTCTGGAAATGAGTGCAGACGAACGCGCTGCGATTGCTGACAAAGTACGCAGCAATGTCTGGCCACAGATTGCGGAAATCGTAGGTCAGGACGTAATCGATGCTCTGAAGAACGACATGTAATCAAATGATTTCAATCGCAGGCGGCCAGATGTGCCGCCTGCCTCTTTTCCGTTGTGATTTCTAAAAGAAGGACGGCCCCATGCAAGATCTGCATCCCCATCTGTCGCAAGGGTTATCGCGGTTTGTCGATCGGATGATTGCGGTCAAAACCTGGTTTCTCGTATTCAGCTGTCTGATCATGGCTGTGACCTTCTTTTTTGTCGTTATTTTCCGCTATGTGCTGAACTCCGATCTGTTTGCCTATGAAGAATGGCTGCTGATCATCTGTTTCTGGATGTATTTCGTCGGTAGCGCTGTTGCTACCCATGACGGATCACATGTGACGGCGGACCTTCTGTCCTATATCATCACTGACCCGAAAAAAGCCCACATCCGGGCGCTCATTATCGGGATGATCGAACTCTTTGTGACCTGTTTCCTGGTTTACTGGGCAATGTTGATGCTGATTGATGAAATCGACAGTTACCCGCGCTGGCGCACGACGATTGCTTTGCGCATTCCTTTCCTTGTGCCCCGTACCGCGATTTTTGTTGGCTTTGCCATGATGGCCTTTTACAGCGCGCTGCATCTTTGGGCGCTGTGGAAAACCGGGCCAACGGACAAGGCCGGCGACGCGACAAATTCTGAGGCTGGCTAAGCCACCTTTCCCCCAATCCATCGAAAGGATCTGACGTGATTATCCTCGGAAGTATCATTCTTATCTGCGCGCTGCTGCTGATTGGTGTTAGCGTTCCCCTGGCCTTTGGCGGCGTGTTGATCTTTATTTCCGTTTTTGGCGGGCATGATGTGTCGGGTTTTATGCCGACAGGTCACTGGAAAGTCAGCTCGCTTGTATTGCTGGCGATCCCACTGTTTATTTTGGCCGGTGCCATTATGGAACGGGGCCGGATCGCTGCCCCCCTGGTTTCTCTGGCAGAACTTATGGTGGGTCATATCCGTGGCGGCCTCAGCGCTGCTGCGGTGGTGGCCAGTGGCATCTTTGGAGCGATTTCTGGGTCTGCTGCGGCGACACTGACCTGTATCGGCTCCATCATGATGCCACATCTGCGCAAAGCCAATTACCCCGAGGGTATGGCCGCTGCTCTGATCGTTTCGGCAAGCCCGCTTGGTCTGCTGATCCCGCCAAGTTCGTCCCAGATCCTGTATGCTTGGACAACCCAACAATCGGTTCTAAAATGCTTCCTCGCGACGGTTGTTCCCGGGTTGATCCTGATCGTTATGCTCTGCATTGTGAACTTTGTCATGTTGCGCAAGGTCAAGGATCTGAAGATCGGACGCGTTGATGGCAATTTCAGTGTTGAATTCCGGGCGCGTGGTCTGAGAGCCATGCCAGCCCTGATGATGCCTTTGATCATTCTGGGCGGCATATACGGTGGTTTCATGACCCCAACCGAGGCCGCTGGCGTGGCTGTTGTTTATGCGATCCCGATTGGTTTCTTCGTGTATAAAGGGCTGACAAAAGAAAACTTTTTCCCGACCCTGCGCTACGCTGGCACAACTATTGGTGTGGTCATGATGATGGTCTTTATGGTGCTGATCGTCAGTCAGTTCCTAGTGTTTGAAAACATCCCGGCTATGGCAAAAGACCTGATCTATTCCGTGTCAGACAATCCGATCATCATTCTTCTGATGGTGAACCTGGTGATGATCCTTATCGGCATGCTGATGGATGACATTTCCGGCTTGCTTTTGTCTGCGCCACTGCTTTTGCCGATTGTGGAAAGCGTCGGCATGGACCCCGTGCATTTCGCCGCAGTTCTGGGGGTGAATCTTGGTATGGCGAATATCACGCCGCCAACTGCGCCGCTGCTGTATCTGGGCGCTCGGGTGACGGAAACGCCAGTCAATAAGATGATCAAACCAACTTTGCTGATGATCGCCTTTGCCTGGCTGCCCACCCTGATTCTGACAACCTTTATTCCCCAGATTGCCCTGTGGTTGCCCACAGCAATCTTTGGTTAAACCCTCGATAAGAGATCTTGAAAAATGTCTAATACGGCCCCCTCTGCACTGGCGATGGTTCCCTTCGTCAGCGTCGATAACATGATGCAGCTGATCCACCAGATTGGCATTGAAGATATGCTGTCCGGGATCGCGGATTATATTGAGGAAGACTTCAAGCGCTGGGAATTGTTCGACAAAACGCCGCGCGTGGCGGCGCATTCGAAAGAAGGCGTGATCGAACTGATGCCGACCTCTGACGGCACGACTTACGGGTTCAAATATGTGAACGGCCACCCCAAGAACACCAAAGAGGGCCTGCAGACGGTGACAGCTTTTGGCCTTCTGGCCGATGTTTACACTGGCTACCCGGTGCTTCTGACGGAAATGACGGTTCTGACGGCCCTGCGAACAGCGGCGACCTCTGCGGTGGTTGCCAAGCACCTGGCACCGGCAAACGCCCAGACCATGGCGATGATCGGCAATGGCGCACAGTCTGAATTCCAGGCCCTGGCGATGAAGGTGATCTGCGGTGTCGATACCTTGCGCCTTTACGACATTGACCCGGCGGCGACACAGAAACTGGTACGCAACCTAGAAGGCCGGGGCATGGTGCTGCATCGCTGCGATACGGCGGAAGAGGCCGTTCAGGGCGCAGATATCATCACCACCTGCACCGCGGACAAGCAGAATGCGACCGTGCTGAACGACAATATGGTTGGCGCAGGTATCCATATCAACGCGATTGGTGGCGATTGCCCGGGCAAGACTGAACTGCAGTCGGATATTCTGAAGCGTGCAGATGTCTTTGTGGAATATCCCCCGCAAACCCGGATTGAAGGCGAAATTCAGAATATGCCGGAAGATTTCCCGGTGACAGAGATGTGGAAAGTGATCTGTGGCGAAGAAAAAGGCCGCACCTCCGACCGTCAGATCACCCTGTTTGACGGTGTAGGTTTTGCGACTGAGGATTTCTCTGCCCTGCGCTATATCCGTGATCAGCTGGACGGCACAGGCCTGTTCCAGCAGCTTGATTTGCTGGCAGACCCCGACGATCCACGCGATCTGTTTGGTATGGTCCTGCGGTCGCAGCCGAAACAAAAAGGTACTGTATGATCAAACTGTCCCAGGACCAACTGACCTATCTGACCGCACTGCGTCAGGATCTGCACCGCCAGCCTGAGGTGTCGGGCGATGAGGTTCAGACGGCTGCACGTATCAGGGTGGAATTGAAAAAACTGGGTGCCGATCACATCTGGGAAGGGTTTGGTGGCACAGGCGTAGCAGCAGAGTTCCGAGGTCTGGAAGATGGTCCCACTGTCATGTTCCGCTGCGAACTTGACGGTTTGCCCATCACGGAAATTTCCGATCTGCCCTATAAATCCCAGGTACCGGGCAAAGGTCATCTGTGTGGTCATGACGGCCACATGTGTATGGTCCTGGGGCTTGGCATGGGGCTTGCGCGACGTCCGGCGTTTGGTCGTGTCATTTTGCTGTTTCAGCCTGCCGAGGAAACCGGATTTGGCGCACAGGCAGTGATTGATGATCCGAGATGGCCTGAGATCAAGCCTGACTACGCCTTTGCCTTTCACAATGTTCCTGGGCATAGGTTGGGCGAAATTGGCCTGCGGTCCGGGTCTGCCAATTGTGCGTCACGTGGCATGCAGATCAATTTGGAAGGCAAAAGTTCACATGCCGCCGCGCCTGAAGATGGGATCTCGCCGGCACCCGCGATCGCACAGTTGATCCAGACCTTGCCTGCCCTATCTTCCGGCACTATCTGTGACGAAGATTTTGGGCTCAGCACGCTTACCCATGTGAATATTGGCGAGCCGGCATTTGGCATTTCCCCCGGCACAGGCGAGGTGCGTGTCACCCTGCGCAGTATGACTGATGATCGCATGGCATCCTTGATCGATGATGCTGGAAAACTGTTGGATGCGTGCAGAGGCCCATTGCAGACAAATGTTTCCTGGCATGACGTGTTTCATGCGGTGACCAACAGTGACAAGGCGACGGCTATTGCGCGGGCAGCCGCAGACAATATAGGGGCAATGATACGAGAAATGGATCACCCCATGCGCTGGTCTGAAGATTTTGGTCGGTTTGGCCAGGATGGGGCAGAGGCTTGTATGCTGTTGTTAGGCGCAGGTGAAGCCCATCCACAATTACACAACCCGGATTATGATTTTCCCGATACTCTGCTGGCCATAGGTCCCGCGGTTTTTCTGGAGATCGCCCGGCAGATACTGGGTAAAGCGGCCGGATAAACTGTGATGACGGAACCTGTGAAAGCATCCTGGTGCGAAATTTACCCGGATCGTATTGCCAATAATCTGAAGATTGCCCTTGATCTGTTGCCTGACGGAACTGGGTTCTGTGCCGTGTTAAAGGCTGACGCCTATGGGCACGGGATCGAGGCGGTTGTTTCTGTTGTTGTCGCCGCGGGTGTAGATCATATCGCGATCACCTCAAACGCCGAAGCCCGCGCGGTGCGTGCGGCTGGTTTTACCGGCAATTTGTTGCGCCTTCGGTCTGCAACGCCGGTTGAAATTCGTGACGCCCTGCAGGACAGTGTGCAAGAACAGGTCAGTTCACCGGAAGCAGCTGCAGTCTTTTCAGGTCTCGCCCAGGAAGGGCACTCAAATCCGGGACTGCACCTGGCTCTGAATGCCGATGGCATGTCGCGCGACGGGCTGGAACTTTCCACATCTGAAGGTCAGCAGGCCTGCCTGCATATTCTTGATCTGGTTGGGACTGATATCAGGGGCATCTGCACACATTTTCCGTCAAACACTCCGGAAGACCTGCGTCACAGTGATCAACGTTTTCAGGCAGATGTCCGCTGGGTCATTGAACGTTCTGGGCTGAAGCGATCCGATGTGCTGGTGCATGCGGGTAGTTCCCTGACACTGGGGTCACGGCAAGCTGTAACAACGGATATGTATCGGTGCGGCGCCGATCTTTATGGCATTATCAACCGCGAACTGGGGTTTCGTCCGACGATTGAGCTCAAAGCACATATCACCAGTATCGGCACCTATCCGGCGGGCAGCACAATCGGATACGACCGCGCCGCGACTCTCGATCAACCCCGCAGGCTGGCAAATGTATCGCTTGGTTATGCAAATGGGTTTGGTCGCGACAGTTTCGGGCGCGGGGAAATTCTGATCCGGGGTCAGAAAGTTCCGATTTTGGGAAAGATATCCATGAATACGATCATTGCGGATGTCACAGACCTGCCCGAGGTGCAAAGCGGAGACCAAGCCGTGGTTTTTGGTCAGCAGGGGCAGGGTTGCATTGATATCGTTCGGTCGGAACATCAGTTCAGAACAATCGTGGCGGACCTTTTCGTAGATTGGGGTGGCCGCAGTCCACGGGTTTATCTTCAGGGAGATTGATCACAGTTGCATGCAAAAGCTTTCATCAGACTTTCTGATGAAAGTACCGCAACATCTTTTTGAAGATGCCTGACCGCCACAAGAGATTGAAGCAGTTGTCAACCTCGATGAATTGGGCCGCTATTTATGTTGCGGTCAAATGACCTGTAAATGGCAGCTTTTCATAATCCCAATCAAGGAATGCGAACGCTTGGCGAATGTCTGGTGTCCGCCCTTTGTGCTCCATATCCCGCTTCACGCTGCACCCAGCACGAATGTCGTAGAAGGGCTGGAACCGGCCATTAGACGCGAT
>Ga0209395_1008065_pt1 | contig 10859 bp, 5 predicted proteins | sample GOMGulsemesocosm_3_FD_184635 | JGI IMG/M metagenome (GOLD analysis project Ga0209395, IMG submission 184635) | Methane-oxidizing microbial communities from mesocosms in the Gulf of Mexico - GOM9D Gulf of Mexico (SPAdes) (version 2) | ecosystem: Environmental > Aquatic > Marine > Cold seeps... | reverse complement strand
ATCAGGGCTTATGTATTCTGCAGCCGCAGAGGGGGTTGCAGCTCTGTAATCGGCTACCAAATCACTGATTGAGAAGTCAACTTCATGTCCAATAGCACTGATAACGGGAATGGGGCACTTAAATATGGCCCGAGCCAGTTTTTCTTCGTTGAAAGGCCAAAGATCTTCTAAAGAGCCTCCCCCGCGAGTAATAAGAATTAAGTCGCAATCAGTTTGCTCAGCGAGTTGTAAGGCGTGTATTACCGTGCCACTCGCTTGTGCACCTTGTACTTGGCTTGGGATAATAGTGACAGGGAGTGCTGGGAATCTTCTTTTGAGCACACTTAAAACATCGTGTATAGCGGCACCTGTAGGGGAAGTGATGACACAAAGATGTTTTGTGAGTGCGGGTATTTTACGTTTATAGCTTGAGTCAAAAAGCCCTTCTTTGAGTAGCTTTGCTTTAAGTTGTTCAAAAGCCAGTTGTAATCGCCCTGATCCAGCCTCTTCCATGGAAGTGCAAATGAGCTGATAATCTCCGCGTCCTTCATATAAGCTGACTTTAGCTTGTACGACGACTTCATCGCCTTCTTTAGGGTTGAAGTTTAAGTGTCTATTGCTGCCTTTAAACATAGCGCAACGTATTTGGGCTCTTGGGTCTTTGAGGGTAAAATACCAGTGCCCAGAGCTAGGTTTTGCTAAATTGGAAAGTTCGCCCTGTACGCGGATGCTTAAAAACGAATTCTCGAGCATGGATTTAACTTGCCGGTTAAGCTCAGTAACTGAAATAGCGCTGGTATCAGCGCCGGTGTTTCTGCGGCTGCTAGTGGTTTGGGCAGATGAACTGCGCATATAATTAAATGTATTCATAAGATTATAATAAAGCAAATTGGGGTATTAGTTGATACAAATTTAATAAAGAAGTCGCTGAAGTATAACTTATCAAATGAAGTATATTCTAAGTCGGGTTTGATAGGTCTTTGATCTTTCGCTATTTGTTTATCTTTAATTGGCGACATGCAAAGTGCGTCAATATTAGTTGGCTATCTTTGTGGAGGCTTAGTTGAATTTGAATGACTATTGGGTCGTTATTTCGATTGTTTGCGTGGTTTGTTTTGGGTATAATACAGCGCTTATTTTTAACCGTTCATTTTACCCTGGTGGGATAGTTAATTATGTTGCGAATCGCTGAAGAGGCTCTGACCTTTGATGATGTCTTATTAATACCTGGTTATTCAGAGGTATTGCCAAAAGATGTTTCCCTTGTATCACGTATCACTAAAAAAATTTCTATTAACATTCCGCTAGCATCTGCTGCTATGGATACCGTTACTGAATCCCGTCTAGCTATTGCAATGGCTCAAGAGGGGGGGATAGGTATTGTTCATAAGAACCTAACGCCAACTGAGCAGGCGCTAGAAGTTGCAAAAGTTAAGAAATATGAAGCGGGTGTTGTCAATGATCCGATAACTTGTCATTCGCAAATGACGGTTGGTGAGTTGAGGAAAATGGCCGACTCTCTTGGATTTTCTGGTTTTCCTGTTGTTGATGATAACGTTTTAGTGGGTATTGTTACCAGCCGAGATATGCGCTTTGAAAACTACTTGGATGCTAAAGTTGAGTCTATTATGACTCCCCAAGAACGTCTAGTGACAGTGGCTGAAGGGGTTGATCAAGAGAAAGTACGTAACTTGTTACGCAAGCACCGTATCGAAAAGATTTTAGTTGTCGATGATGCTTTCGGTCTGAAAGGCATGATGACAGTGAAAGATATGTATAAAGCGCAAGCTTTTCCCAATGCCGCTAAAGATGCCGACGGTCGCTTGATTGTCGGTGCTGCTGTTGGTACGGGTCCTGAAACACCTGAACGCGTTAAGTTATTAGTTGAAGCTGACGTTGATGTTATCATTGTTGATACGGCGCACGGGCATTCAAAAGGTGTCATTGATCGCGTTGCTTGGATTAAGACTAATTTCCCACAAGTACAAGTGATTGGCGGAAACATTGCAACTGCAGAAGCGGCTATCGCTTTAGCGGATGCGGGTGCTGATGGCGTTAAAGTGGGTATTGGCCCTGGATCTATCTGTACTACACGTATTGTTTCAGGTATTGGTGTTCCTCAGATTTCAGCGGTAGCTAATGTCGCCGCAGCGCTTAAAGACCGAGATGTACCACTAATTGCAGATGGTGGTATTCGTTTCTCTGGTGATATTTCAAAGGCTATTGTTGCTGGTGCCTCTGCAGTCATGGTTGGTTCTATGCTGGCAGGTACTGATGAGGCGCCTGGTGAAGTTGAGCTTTTCCAGGGTCGTGCTTATAAGTCATACCGTGGTATGGGCTCTATCGGTGCTATGGCGCAGAGCTCAGGATCATCTGACCGCTATTTCCAAGATGCCGCTGAAGGCGCTGAGAAGTTGGTGCCAGAAGGGATCGAAGGACGTGTTGCCTGTAAAGGAACTATGAAAGGTGTTGTTCACCAGCTAATGGGTGGGTTAAGAGCATCTATGGGTTATACCGGAAGTCCTGATATCGATACGATGAAAACAGAGCCTTCTTTTGTTCGTATAACGAGTGCAGGAATGAATGAGTCTCATGTGCATGATGTAAGTATTACTAAAGAGTCACCTAATTACCGAATTTAAATTATAGATTCGTCAAAAGTGGGGTGCTAAAGCACCCCGCTTTTTTTTTTGGCTAAGCCAAATGTTCGACGATGGAGTACCGAAGATGAGCGCAGATATACATTCACAGAGAGTTTTAATATTAGATTTTGGCTCGCAATACACCCAGTTGATTGCTCGTAGAGTAAGAGAAATTGGTGTGTATTGTGAGATATACCCATGGGATTGCGCCGATGAAGATATTAAAGCTTTCAATGCGAAAGGCTTTGTCTTAGCGGGAGGCCCTGAATCGGTAACAGAAGGTGAATCACCCAGAGTATCGCAAGTTGTTTTTGATGCCAATGTGCCTATTTTGGGTATTTGCTATGGTATGCAAGCAATGGCTGCTCAGTTAGGTGGTGCGGTTGAGGAGTCTTCACTGCGTGAATTTGGTTACGCTAAAGTGAAGCTTTCTGATAGTTGTAGTGATCTTTTTGAAGGCTTGCAAGATCAATTGGCCAACAATGGGGCTTCGCTGTTGGACGTCTGGATGAGCCACGGTGACAAAGTGGTTGCTCTACCTGAAGGCTTCGTCGTTTCAGCATCCACAGAGTCAGCGCCGATTGCTGCTATGTGTGACCCGGTTAGAAAATACTATGGTGTGCAATTTCACCCTGAAGTGACTCATACTAAGCAAGGTGGCGCTATATTAGAACGTTTTGTCATTGATATTTGTCAAACACAGGCGCTTTGGACTTCGGCAAACATAGTGACTGATCAGATTGAAAAAGTACGTGCTCAAGTCGGTAATCGTAAAGTACTGTTAGGGCTTTCTGGTGGTGTTGATTCATCGGTTGTGGCAGCGCTATTGCACAAGGCGATCGGAGATCAGTTAACCTGTGTTTTTGTCGATAACGGTTTGCTTAGGAAAAATGAAGGCGATCAGGTCATGGATATGTTCGCTGATAACATGGGTGTACGCGTTATTCGCGCAGACTCTAGCGAGCTTTTCTTGGGGCGTCTTGAGGGGGTCAGCGACCCAGAGAAAAAACGTAAAGTGATCGGTAATACTTTTATCGAAGTCTTTGACGAGCAAGCTAATTTGCTTAAAGATGTTGGTTTCTTGGCGCAGGGAACTATCTATCCAGACGTGATCGAATCGGCGGCAGCAAAGACCGGTAAAGCGCATGTGATTAAATCGCACCACAATGTGGGCGGGTTACCCGATGACATGGCTATGGAACTTGTTGAGCCGCTGCGCGAGCTGTTTAAAGATGAAGTGCGTAAGTTAGGCGTAGAGCTTGGGTTGCCTGAAAAGATGGTTTATCGTCATCCTTTCCCGGGACCTGGTTTAGGTGTGCGTATCTTAGGTGAAGTAACAACAGAATACGCTGATATCCTTAGAGAAGCGGACGCTATCTTTATGGAAGAGTTACATGCAGCGGGCTGGTATGAAAAAACCAGTCAGGCGTTTGCTGTATTCTTGCCGGTAAAATCAGTCGGTGTAGTTGGGGATGCTAGGCGTTATGAGTACGTTATTGCATTGCGTGCAGTAGAGACAATTGACTTTATGACTGCGCGCTGGGCGCATTTGCCCTATGAGTTATTAGAAACTGTGTCGGGTCGTATTATAAATGAAATTTCAAGGGTGTCTCGTGTCACCTACGATGTTTCAAGCAAGCCGCCAGCAACGATTGAGTGGGAGTAAAGGCGAGTTAGCCTCGTTTTATTATGCTCTCAAATTCTCCTGAATACTGGATGCAGCAAGCGCTAGAGTTGGCGCGCTTTGCTGCTTCTAAGAATGAAGTGCCAGTGGGTGCTGTTGTTGTCTTAGACGGAGAAATTATTGGTCGCGGTAGTAATGGGCCGATTGGGCGTTGTGATCCAACCGCCCATGCTGAGATTCAAGCTCTGCAGCAGGCGGCAAAAGCCATTGGTAATTATCGTCTGATAAATGCCGATTTATACGTCACTCTTGAGCCCTGTGCTATGTGCGCAGGTGCTGTTGTTCACTCTCGTGTGCGTTCTCTTTATTTTGGGGCGTTAGAGCCTAAATCGGGAGCGGTGTTGAGTAATCTTCAATTACTTGAGCAAGAATGCATGAATCACAAAGTGTCTGTGCATTCGCAGGTGTGTGATAGCGATTGTTCTCAAGTGATATCTGCGTTTTTTGCCCGAAGAAGGGCAGAAAAAAAGCAGCTTAAAAAAAAGCAACAAGAGAGCGCTAGCTCAAGTTAAAGTGTTGAAGGCGCGCTTTGCTCTTCCAGATCTTTTTGTTTATCAGCTTCAGTATCAGATTTTTTAATCGGCTCTTGAGTCGTTTCTTTCAGTTGCTGTTGCTGAATTTCCCATTTTAAAACCTTGAGATATTCACGGATATTTTTAACATAATTGACCGGTTCGTACCCTCTGGCGTACCCGTATTTTACGGTTTTGTAAAATTCTGGTTTAGTTAGTAGCGGTAGTTTTGTTTTTACATCATCCCAGCTATCCGGATTTAGTCCAGCGCGCTTGGCCAAAATTCTTGCATCTTCTAAGTGTCCAAATCCGGTGTTGTATCCGGCAAGTGCTAAAAAGGTGCGATCAGGGTCGGTAATTCTTTGCGGTATCTTCTTTTTTACATTTAGTAGGTATTGTGCGCCGCCTAGAATGCTCTGTTCTGGGTCCGTTCTATCTGTGACGTTAACTTCTTTTGCCGCGGCTTTGGTTAACATCATAATGCCCTTAACGCCAGTAGGGGAAACTGCCTTTGGATTCCAGTGGGATTCTTGGTAGGCAATAGCCGCTAGTAAGTGCCAATCGGTATCAGTGTTTAAAGCAGCTTGCTTGAAAAATGGTTCTATATCCGGCAGGCGTGTGTTGAAATCGTTCTTGAAGGCGATCGTATCAAAAAAGTTTAAAGGGTTGTCGTTGCTATAATATTGCTGTTCGAGTTTTACGATGGTACTTTTGCCAGTTTCTGAATTCAAATAGAGGTTGATAGCATCGATTAAAGAGCTGTCATTTTTATTGGCGACAAGCCAATGAATGCCTTGTGCTTCGCCTAAATTAAAAGCTGCTTTTAAGCCGGGGAAAAACGGACCTGTTGCATTGAACTCCGTTAGGCTGATAACAGCAATATCAGTTTGTTTGTTTAAAATAAGCTCTAATATTTCATAGGTGGTTAAATCAGTGGTGCTGGTCCAGCTCAAGTCAGGGTGTTCGCGCTGTTGTTCTTGTAAGCGTTGCTCTTGGGGGGAGTTAGCTTTAACAATAATACTGCGGTTAATGATATTGCTCATTTCTCTAGGGTATTTTTTTCCTCGCGTCTCTCTGTAAATGACGACTGTTTGATTGTTGGTGTAGCGGGTGCTCTTTTGAAGTTTGTTGTTAGTCGATAACGTGGCTGAGCGGCCGGGGATGCTGATGTGACTATCCCTGTTGAGAAGGTCTGTTTCAAGGTTTGTTGGAGTGTTTTGAATGTTTAGACGAACAGTGACCCCCAAGCTTTGTGCAAACGCACTAACAAGGTCGTATTCGAACCCGGCAGGTAGGCTTTTGGATAGAAAGTAAGTGTCCTCGGAGTTGCTGGTACTGATCCTCAGTTCGCCTGATTTTATGATTCTCGATAGCTGGTCATTTTGATCCATCTTTTGCATTAGCATGAATAGAAATAAAATGCTTAGTAGAAAAGCTAAAAAATAAAATGAACGGGATTTATGAGTCATAATGAAGTAATTCTAGTACTCTAAAGGTTGTGTCTAAGGTAAAATATTGAGCTTCTTTTCTGCCCTATGTTTTGCCCATGAGGATCAATCTTAAAATGCTTATTTTGCGTGGTGCCCCCGCTCTTTCAAATTTCCGTAAAGTAAAATTGTTGAAGACTTTACAGCAACAAGTAGCTGCAATCAGTGGTGTATATGCTGAGTACATGCATCTAGTTGAGTTGCGCGAATCCCTTAGTGAGACAGATCAAGCCAAGCTTGAAACTATACTCCAATATGGACCAAATGTAGCAAAAGAAGATCCTACAGGTCAAATGCTGTTTGTTACACCAAGGGTTGGCACTATATCGCCTTGGTCATCAAAAGCGACAGATATAGCGGTTAACTGCGGTCTACAAAGTGTTGCGCGCCTAGAGCGAGGAACCGCTTTTTATATTCAGGCTAATCGTGAGTTAACACAAGCAGAGCTGCTGGAGGTGGATGTGCTTGTTCACGATCGTATGGTCGAGCAATTATTTCCAGCAGTTGAAGCTGCAGGTGTTCTCTTTGAACACACTGAGCCTGAGGAAATGAAAAGGGTTGATATCATAGGTCAGGGCAGAGAAGCACTAGTAACAGCAAATACAGAGCTGGGCTTAGCGCTTGCGGATGATGAGGTTGATTACCTAGTGGCCAGTTTTGTTAAATTAGGCCGTAACCCTTCCGATGTAGAGTTAATGATGTTTGCGCAGGCAAACTCAGAGCATTGTCGTCACAAAATATTTAATGCATCCTGGGATATTGACGGGCAAGCACAAGATAAATCATTATTTTCAATGATCCGTAATACTAATGAATTAGGTGGGCAGAACGTACTTTCCGCCTATAAAGATAATGCCGCTGTCATTGTGGGTAGCGAAGCGCCTCGTTTCTATCCATCTCAAACAGGTCATCAGTATAGCTACAACCAAGAATCAATTGAGATTCTTATCAAAGTTGAAACGCATAATCACCCAACAGCCATCGCGCCTTTTTCAGGCGCAGCAACGGGATCTGGTGGAGAGATTCGTGATGAGGGTGCAACCGGGCGTGGTGGGAAGCCAAAGGCGGGCTTAACAGGGTACAGTGTTTCTGACTTGAATATTCCAGGTTTCGAGCAGCCTTGGGAGTCACAGTATGGCAAGCCTGGGCGCATAGTTTCTGCGCTGGATATTATGATCGAGGGGCCTGTCGGTGGCGCTGCTTTTAATAATGAATTTGGTCGCCCGGCGTTAACGGGGTACTTTAGAACGTTTGAGCAATCTGTTAATGGTGCAGGCGGCGAAGAGATGCGCGGCTACCACAAGCCAATTATGATTGCTGGTGGTATGGGAAATATAGCGACAAATCATGTAGAGAAAGGTGAAATTGAAGTAGGTGCTCAGTTAATTTGTCTGGGTGGTCCAGCAATGCTTATCGGTTTAGGTGGTGGTGCTGCTTCCTCGATGGCATCGGGAAGCTCTGCTGAAAATCTTGACTTTGCATCGGTACAGCGTGGAAATCCCGAAATGGAAAGGCGTTGTCAAGAAGTGATCGATAGATGCTGGCAAATGGGTGAGTCTAACCCTATTGCTTTTATTCACGATGTAGGTGCGGGCGGTTTATCAAACGCATTTCCTGAGCTTGTTAAAGATGGGGGTCGTGGCGGTAACTTTGAATTACGTAACATTAATAACGATGAGCCTGGAATGTCGCCATTGGGTGTCTGGAGTAACGAATCTCAAGAGCGTTACGTGCTTGCAGTGCAGCCAGAAAACATGGCGTTGTTTAAGGCTTTGTGTGAAAGAGAGCGCTGCCCGTTTGCAGTGGTTGGGGAAGCGACACAAGAGGACCACTTGAGATTAGGGGATACTCACTTTGAAAATGAGCCCGTTGATTTGCCGATGGAAGTGCTTTTTGGTAAGGCGCCAAAAATGCATCGCAGTGTTGAGCGTGTTGCTTATGAAGTTGAAGATTTTGATACAACTGATATCGAAATGGCTGATGCCGTTAATCGTGTTTTAGCGCTGCCCGCTGTCGCTTCTAAGTCATTTTTGATCACTATTGGCGATAGAACAATTACCGGCCAAGTCGCTCGAGACCAAATGGTTGGTCCCTGGCAAGTACCAGTCGCCGATTGCGCAGTGACGACAGCTTCCTACCAAGGTTATAAAGGTGAAGCAATGGCAATGGGTGAGCGTACGCCGTTAGCACTTGTGGATGCTGCAGCGTCTGGGCGTATTGCCATTGGTGAGACCTTGACTAATATGGCGGCAGCTGCAATCGCTGATATCAGTGATATAAAGCTATCTGCTAACTGGATGGTGGCTGCGGGTCACCCAGGTGAAGACGAAAAGCTGTACGATACTGTAAAAGCAGTTGGTATGGAGCTATGCCCAGCACTGGGGATAACTATCCCTGTGGGTAAAGACTCTATGTCTATGCGCACTCAATGGCGAGAAGAAGGCGAAGATAAAAGCGTAACTTCGCCAATGTCAGTGGTTATTTCTGGTTTTGCGCCTGTCACCGATGTGCGTAAATCACTGACGCCGCAGTTGCGTACGGATTTGGGTGAAACTGATCTCATATTGATAGATTTAGGTGCGGGTAAGAATCGTCTGGGTCTTTCTGCACTGGCACAGGTTTATAACGGGGTTGGTAAAAGTGTGCCCGATGTTGATGATGCGGGCATGTTGAAAACCTTTTTCTGTGCTATTCAGGAATTAAACAACCAAGGAAAGATTGTTGCATACCACGATAGATCTGATGGCGGCTTATTGGCAAGTGTTGCAGAAATGTGTTTTGCAGGACACGTGGGTGTTGATATTAATTTGGATATGTTGGCACAAGATAAAGATGAATGCTTAGCGGCTTTGTTTAATGAAGAGCTAGGTGGCGTTATTCAAGTTGCTAGAGAGAACACGATTGAAGTGTTAACTGAGTTAAATGCAGCGGGCCTTGGGGATATATCAAGTGTCATTGGTTCCCCTAATTGGGATGATGAGCTACGTATTCATTTTGATGAAGAAGAGATTTTTAGTGAGAAGCGAGTTGCTCTACAAAAAACATGGTCTAGAACATCTTATGAAATTCAGAAACTGCGCGATAATTCTGAATGCGCTGAGCAAGAGTTTAGCTTGATTGATGATGTGCAAGACCCGGGAATGACACCAAGTTTGAGCTTTGATATCAATGAGGATATTGCAGCGCCTTATATAGCGACAGGTGTTAGGCCAAAAGTGGCAGTGCTTAGAGAGCAAGGCGTTAATGGTCAGATAGAAATGGCGGCAGCATTTGATAAAGCTGGGTTTGATGCTATTGATGTACATATGAGCGATATATTGGAACAGAGATTGTCTCTTAAAGATTTCCAATCACTGGTCGCCTGTGGTGGTTTCTCGTATGGGGATGTTTTAGGTGCTGGTGAAGGCTGGGCAAAATCTATTTTGTTTAACGATGTCGCAAGAGATGAGTTTGCTGACTTCTTTGCAAGAAAAGATACTTTAGCGTTAGGTGTCTGTAACGGTTGCCAGATGATATCCAACCTGCAAAGTATGGTTCCGGGTTCACAGCATTGGCCTAAGTTTGTACGTAATAAATCCGAGCAATTTGAAGGACGTGTAGCATTAGCGCAAGTTCAGGAATCTTCTTCGGTCTTTTTACAAGGCATGCAGGGTTCGATGATGCCGGTCGCAATTGCTCACGGTGAAGGGCATGCTCAGTTTGATAATGCTCAAGCACTGGTTAGTGCAAATGACGCAGGTGCTGTTGCACTGCGCTATGTTGATAATTATGGGAATGTCACTGAGCAATATCCGCAAAATCCAAATGGCTCACCAACTGGTATTGCGGGAATGAGTTCAGACGATGGACGAGTGACAATTATGATGCCGCATCCAGAGCGTGTGTTTAGGGCGGTACAAAATTCTTGGGCACCAGATGAGTGGCAGGAAGATGGTGCTTGGATGCGTTTATTCCGCAATGCGCGAGTTTGGTTGGGCTAGTAAGTAGTTGTTATGATTAAAATCAAAAGCCGGCGACAGCCGGCTTTTTTATGCACAGGATGTGCGGTATAACGCGGTGACATGGATGTCAAAGAGCGTATATGTCTGAGTTTTTTTAGGCCAAAAAAAACCAGCGACTAAAAATGAATTTTAGTGCTGGTTTTTTGTATCTCTTAAGCTATTAAGAGATGGCTTGAGCTATTAGCTCTTGCCAGAGATTTGAACGTCTACACGACGATCAGCGCGTAAGCAGCTGATAAGTGCAGCGCCAGTTCCAGAGCACTGTGCTACAGGTGCAGATTCACCCTGGTAGTCAACAGAGATAGAAGAAGGCTTAACGCCAGCTTGTGTAAGAGCGTTTGCAACATTTACAGCACGACGCTGTGAAAGGTTCATGTTGTAAGCGTTATCGCCGATTGGATCAGCGTGACCAACTAAGCTTACGCCTGGCGCTGTTGCAAGACCGGTGATGTAATCAGCGATTTGAGAAACATTGCCAACAGTAGCGCTGTCGAAATCAAAGAATACAGCGAATTTCTTAGCTGCATCAGCTGCTGCAGGTGTAGCAGGAGATC
>Ga0209395_1008063_pt1 | contig 10862 bp, 11 predicted proteins | sample GOMGulsemesocosm_3_FD_184635 | JGI IMG/M metagenome (GOLD analysis project Ga0209395, IMG submission 184635) | Methane-oxidizing microbial communities from mesocosms in the Gulf of Mexico - GOM9D Gulf of Mexico (SPAdes) (version 2) | ecosystem: Environmental > Aquatic > Marine > Cold seeps... | reverse complement strand
GCATCCCTGCGGTAAATACTAAAAAATCATCCCTGATTTTTTCATTGGCCAATTTCTAATTTAAGGCGATAAAGAACGGGAGTTACCGCGCTTCATCGGCGGTATATGCCTTAACTGACTTGCATTAAACACTGAGTGTCCGTTTTATTTACAATAATATCATAATTCATATATCAACATAATCACCAACCAATTTAAATAATTAATAAACAACTGGTTAGGGCTATAAAAATTATTGGCCCTATATTTGCTATATTACTATTTCATTTCAAAGTAAGGGACTATTATGAAAAAGACACTGCTAATAGCTAGTTTAAGTTTGGCCATACTTTCAGGCCACGCCACCGCATTATCCATCACCACAACCACTGACGCCCAATTATTAACTGAGACCTTAGTTGGTACCAATGTTATGGTCGATTATTCAACCATTAATTATATTGGCGTTGGCAATCAAGCCGCTATATTTAGCGGTGGTTTTGTGGCTGGTTTAGGCGTCGATCAGGGAATAATGTTAACCACGGGTAACGCTTTATCTGCGCTAGGTCCAAACTCTCAAACCATGACCAGCACAAAACTCAATACCGCAGGTGATGCGACATTAAGTAATTTAGTTAGCGGATTAGAGACTTTTGATGCAAATTCTTTAGAGTTTGAATTTACCACCAGTACTGGCGATCTATTTTTTGATTTTGTGTTTGCCTCAGAGGAATATAACGAATACCTAAGTTACAGTGATCCTTTCGCGCTATTTATCGATGATGTTAACTATGCAATTGCGCCAGATGGCCAAGAAGTTTCAGTAGGTTCGGTTAATTGTGGCGACAATGGCTTGGACAACTCAGGGCCCAACTGTAGCTCATTTAACAATAACTTAGATGCCAATGGTAACGTAGCTAGTTTTTACAATATTGAATATGATGGCTTTACCGATAAATTTCAAGCCAGCATTATGGGCTTATCGGCTGGTACACACCATATGCGCTTTGTTATCGCCGATGCCACTGATGATGAATATGACAGCGCGGTATTTATCGCTGCGAACTCGTTCTCTGGCGGCGAAGAAAAAACCGCGCAGGTGCCAGAGCCAGCAACACTCTCACTTTTTGGATTAAGCTTATTAGGCTTAAGGGTGTTTGCTAAAAAACGTCACCACTAGAAACGTCACTTGTGGTTATGTAAAGAAACGGCTTACTCGCTAATGAATAAGCCGTTTTTATATAAGCAACATTGAGTTAAACGCAGCTTACTTAATCACTATTCTTGGTGAGCGCATCACTATTTCATCATTTAATTCAATGCCAATGCCTGGTTCCTCTGATACTTCAAAAAAGCCATTTACCGGCTGTGGATCTTGCAAGCATAACTCACGATTCCATGCTTTAATTGCATACGTATGGTGCTCATGGATCAAAAAGTTGGGAATAGCCGTTTCTAAATGTAACGAAGCCGCGGTAGCAACAGGGCCGCCACAAACATGAGCCTGAATTCTAATGTCGAAAATATCAGCGTAATCACATACTTTTTTGGTTTCGGTAAAACCACCACACAGGCCAATATCTGGCTGTAGAACATCAATACTCTGATCTTCAAGGTATGGTCGAACCCCCCAGCGGTTATACAAACGCTCACCACCGGCAATTGGCACTTTGACTTTGTCAGCTACCTTGCTATGTAGAGAATGATTAAGGTAATTAACGGGCTCCTCGTAATACATACAATCAAATTCTTCGGCAATTTCACCCAGTTGAATCGCGGTAGTAACACCGGGTAGACTATGACATTCAAAGATAATATCAACCTCATCACCAACGGCCTCACGTATCGCCTGCATTCGAGCGCGATACAGCTTCATTTCTCGACGAGAAATGATCTTGGTTCGCTCGTAATAAGTATTGCCGTCTTTGTCATACATGATCGGATCAACCTTAACCGCATCATACCCCTGTGCTATGGCCTTTAACGCCGCTTGGGCATATTGCTCAGGTTGCGACAACGCTTTAAATTCACTGTCCCAGTCAAACTGTAATTGCGAGGCATAGGTTCGTAATTTTGAGTTGACCTTACCGCCGAGCAATTGATAAACAGGAACATTAAGCGCTTTACCTTTGATATCCCATAATGCAGTATCAATTGCACTCATCGCGGCATAAACAACCGGCCCGCCACCTAAGCCCCAAAAGCTTTCACGCAACATTCGAGCCCATAACATTTCGGTTTGAAACGGATCATGGCCAATCAAGAATGCTTCGGCCATTTCTTTAATCATATGAGCTGCAGCACTATGACCTAAATCATAAGCTAAACCTGCTTCACCGACCCCACTGATACCTTCATCAGTATGAATGCGCACAAATACCGGATTCCAGCCGGCACGATCTGGACATTCGATGTCAAAAACTTCTATCGAGGTCACTTTCATTGTCATTTCTCCCAGTTTTTCCCGACTTAATTAACAAAATCCGGATCTAATTTATAAGCTTTTCTTAACATTGCAGGCCACGCCAGTTGACCACCCGTTGAACCGGTATGGACTACTTTGGCTTGAGCGTAAATATTATCTAATATCGGTTGTGGCACTAATTTGGCGCTTTGCCCTGCCCCTTGAATCAATAATTGAATTTCACAGGCACGTTGCAAGTCATACATGCGCATAAAGGCATCGCCCACTGTTTCCCCCACAGTTAAACCACCATGATTAACCAATAACAAATGATTGTTGATGCCCAAATCGGTTTGCAGGCGCTTGCGTTCATTGTCATCAACAGCAAGCCCCTCATATTCGTGATAACCCAATGACGATAATGAAAACATCGAATATTGGCTATAAGGTAATAAACCTTCGGTTTGAGTCGCCACTGCAATCGTCGCATTGGTATGTAAATGAATAACACAGTGGGCATCATCTCGCGCCTGATGCACTGTACTATGAATGGTAAAGCCAGCAGGATTTATCTGATAGGGCGTGTCGTCTAAAATATTGCCCATTAAGTCGACCTTGACCAAATTTGACGCCGTTATCTCATCAAATGCTAGTCCAAACGCGTTGACTAAATAATGATCCGTACCCGACACCTTCGCTGACAGGTGGGTATAAATAAGATCGTCCCAACCAAAGTGGCAAACTAAGCGATAACACGCCGCCAAATCGACTCTGATTTGCCATTCGGACTCACTGACCTGAGATTTAAGATCTAATTGTGGTAACTCAAACACGGCAACTCCATTTTTATTAATAAAGGGATTAAGGCAAGAACAATGTTAACGCAATGTAACCTGATACAAAAATATCACAATCAGCATGATTTAAAAGTGAAAAATCCAAGCTATCACCAAATAAATTGCTATATCACATAGCTAAAACAACGGATGTGACTACCTGCTGCTTAAAACCACAGCCCACACTTGTGAACCAGTCTATAAACCTGATGTAGATCATTGAATGACAAATTTAAACTGAACTTAAAAAAGCAATTGATCAACATCAAGAAAACCAAACTAGAAGCCATTATGCTGGGCGCAATTCAGATAATTCAGATACTTAAATTAAGGACGTCTCATGCGTTTAAATAAATCAATCACCCAAGTTGCAGCATCAGTATTACTAGCAACTTTATCTAGCGCTCCAGTATTGGCCAATCAGGCTGGCGATATAATCGTTCGTGCAGGTATTACACATGTAGCACCAGCGAGCAATGATTCAGCTATTTATGCCAATAGTGCCCCTCTTGGTGCTACAGCATCAGTCGAAGATGACAGCCAGCTAGGTTTGAATTTTGTCTATTTCTACAGTGACAAAGTAGCCGTTGAATTACTGGCGGCAACGCCATTTAGCCACGATATTAGCATCAGCGACGGCACAGATGCCGCAAATTTAGGTAGCACTAAGCACTTACCACCAACCCTTAGTGTGCTTTACTATCCTAACGAGCCAAGTTCAAAGTGGCAGCCATATTTAGGTGCTGGTATTAATTACACCGTCTTTTTCGACGATAAATTTAATCCGGCACAAACGGATTCTGCACTTAATTTAGAAAATTTAAATCTTAAAAACTCTTGGGGCCTAAGTGCACAGCTTGGCCTTGATTATCACCTTGAAGATAACTGGTTAGTTAATGCATCGGTGCGTTATATCGATATCGATACCACAGCAACATTTACCGCGGTAAATGGCACAGTACCAGGCAAGGTTGATGTCGAAATCGACCCTTGGGTTTATACTTTAAGCCTTGGTTACAAGTTCTAACCAATAGCGTCTAAAAATATTATTCGTGATAAAGCGCCTAAACGGCGCTTTTTTATTTCTGTTCACTGGGCAGGAGCGTTACAATAGCGCTAACATTTTTTAGGCCACTGATTAATCACCCAATGAACACATTATTTGAAGTAAATAGACTTGAGTTAAACCTTGAACGCTTTCCATGCTCTAACGATGAAAATCTGCAAGCATGGGACAGTGCCGATCAGTATTTACTGGAGCACATTGAGCAACTCGAGGTAAAACCAACCACGATCCTTATTATCAATGATACCTTCGGTGCCTTAGTTTGTGGCTTGACTCAATATCAACTCATTGCACAATCTGACTCATACATTGCCAAACAAGCCTATGATTATAACCTTGAGCGTAACCATTTAACGCCACAACTTGAACATGTAACTGAGTTAAAGCAAATAACCACCGCCCCAGACCTAGTCATTTTAAAGTTGCCAAAAAGCAATAGCATGTTGATTGAGCAATTACGTCAGTTAGCCAATATCATAAGTTCAGACACAGTAGTTATCGCTGCGGCCAAAGCCAAAGATGTTCGTAGTTCAACCTTAAGCCTATTTGAAAAACATTTAGGCAGCACCACTACTTCGCTGGCCAAAAAGAAATCTCGCTTAATTTTCTGCCAACCAAGCACTGCTAAATTAAACAAAGGGCAAAGCACCGAATTAAAAAAATGGTCGATTACTGCACCAGATTTAACAATTAGTAATTTACCCGGTGTTTTTGCTCATTCAGCACTCGATATTGGCGCACAGTTAATGCTTGATAATATCCCGACCAATATTGGCGAGTCTCATGTCATCGATTTAGGTTGTGGTAACGGCGTATTAGGGCTAGCCGCCGCCGCTATCAATCCTCAAGCTCAAGTTACTTTTAGCGATGAATCGTTTATGGCGGTTGAAAGTGCGCGCTTAAATGTTATTGAAAATATCGAGCAGCCACAACGTTGTGATTTCATGTGGAATGATTGCCTAAGCGATGTTGAATTTGACTCGGCTGATTGGATTATTTGTAATCCTCCCTTTCACCAGCAACAAACCATTACCGATCATATTGCTTGGCAAATGTTTAACGATGCTTACCGAGTATTAAAGCGCGGTGGCACTCTAAGAATTGTTGGCAACCGCCATCTTGGTTATCATATTAAGCTGCAAAGAATTTTCGATAATTGCATTACGGTTGCAGCGAACGGAAAATTCGTTATATTAGATGCTATAAGACGTTAATACTCATAAGGAAAAAATATGCATAGGCTGATTGTTCTTTCGCTAATACTGCTACTCAATGCTTGCGCTAAGCTGCCAAACTCCATGGTATTAGCGCCGAGCTTTGCACCAGTTCAACAACAGCCTAGCATTCAACGTGGCTCGGTCGACCTGCAAGTTATTGACAACCGCCGCGAGCGCCATGTCTTGTTACTTACAGGCAGCAACGACCAACAAAATTTAATTAATGCCAGCCAACAACCTCAGACTTTGATCAACGAGTCGCTCAAGCAGCAACTTAATCAGCAAGGTTACAATCTATCACCAACCGCTAAAAACAACATGACGGTCAATATTGAGCAGATGTTAATCTCATTAACTCAACATAGCTTAAAATACACCAGTACCAGTACTATTGTGCTTATTGTAGATATCAACAACGGCAAGCAAACGCTAAGTAAAACATTTAAAACGGCCGGCCAGTCCCATGGTGTCTTAACCGCAGACATTGCCGTGCTCGAACGGATATTTAATCAAGAGCTTACTGATTTACTAATAAAGATCACTCAAGACCCTCAAGTACAAGATTATTTGGCTCATTAACTTAGAGCTATTACTAAAACCAAGAATTGGAAACCCACTATGAAAAGCATTTTCTTGACGCTATGTTTAATATTAAGCACTAGTGCCTTGGCCCTAGGCGAGGACATTCAGTCAAACAATCTATTTCCTCAGGTAAAATTAGTAACCAACATGGGCGAGATTGTAGTTAAACTCAATCGTGGCAAGGCGCCATTAACAGTTAATAATTTTTTATACCTCAGCCAACAGCAAGAATATGACAACACGATTTTCCATCGCGTTATTGCCAACTTTGTTATTCAAGGCGGCGGAGTAACGCCACAAATGGAACAAAAAGATGATAAAAATCAAATAGCCAATGAATCTCGCAATGGCTTAGCTAATGACTATGGCACCATTGCTATGGCGCGTAAAAGAGACCCGCATTCGGCCTCACGTCAGTTTTACTTTAATGTAAACAAACAAGGAAATAACAATTTAAATCACAACTCTCGTGGCTGGGGCTATACTGTATTTGGTAGCGTTGTTTCAGGGATTGAAGTGGTGGAGAAAATCTCAAAAGTTGACACAACTATCGACTCCAATTTAGGCTGGCGAGATGTCCCAAGGACCAAAGTCTACTTAAAAAAGGTATTGATCGTACCCCAGAATTAACCAGCAAGAACACAGGAGATATACCACCTTGAGTATTTATATCATGACGGCAGAGACTTTTATCAAACAAAAGGCAAAACCTTTAGTGTTTTATGTCAATCAGTTGTTGGCGCATGCTATTCCCTTTAGCGAAGTTAGACTAATGATTTGGGATGTCCTCGAAGAATGGAATAAACTCGATATCGACGATTCCCAGCCCAGTGATTATGAGCTGGTATTTTGGAATGTGCTTTATTTACTGCAGTGCTGGCCTGAAGAAGAAGAGTACAGCCATGGTAATACATTTATTACCACGCTAAATAACTGCTGTAGCTTTTTAACCAGTCCCAACCAAGCGGTGCCTACTGGCTGTTTAGGTGTTAGGCCTTAACAACCATATAAGATACGCCAGAGAACAAATTGACGCGATAAAGATGAGTCGCCTGCACATAATCTATTAACCGAATCTATATGAGTGGCGTTACTCAGCAATTATAGATCCGGCAATCACTTAAGCTCTTTTGCTTCTTGCCACGGTGCAACTCTAAATAACATCAACATGCCAGGTACCGCTAACGCCACACACAAAAAGTAAAACCCCGTCCAACCTAATTGTTCAACAATAAAACCTGTCGTTGCATTAGCAAAAGTTCGCGGCAGTGCAGCTAAGGCGGTAAACAACGCAAACTGGGTTGCTGCAAACGTCGGATTAGTCTCCTTGGCAATAAATGCAATAAATGCGGCGGTGCCAAGTCCTACTCCTAAATACTCAAACCCCATCGCAAATGCCAATGCATAAGAATTGTGGCCAATTTCAGCTAATGCGGCAAAACCAAAAATACTAACGATTTGCACCACACCAAACAGCCATAATGCGCGATTAATACTTAGCTTTAACATCACTAAACCACCGACCGCTAGGCCAATAGTCATGGCAACAAGTGAGGCCGTTTTTGCCACAACACCAATTTCAGTATTAGAAAAACCTAAATCAATAAAAAAGGGTGTTTGCAACGCCGTAGCCATGCTGTCACCAAGTTTATATAAAAATAGAAACACTAAAATTTCTATCGCACGACGTTTACCCCGCCGGTTGATAAAATCTTGAAAGGGTAAAACCACCGCTTCACGGATTGTTTTAGGGGCGTTGCTCTCGCAGCGCGCCTCATTTATCGACAACGTTAACGCAATACCAACCAACATAAAGGCCGCGACAATAATAAATACACTTTGCCACTGCATGTAGTCTGACAATATAAAGGCTAACGAACCAGGTACCAAGCCAGACAAGCGGTAAGCTTGTACATGCAACGAGTTACCTAAACCAAGTTCTTGATCCGGCAGTAACTCGCGCCGATAGGCGTCTAAAACCACATCTTGGCTGGCACTAAAAAACGCGACCGCGGCGGCCAAATAGGCAACCGACCAAATTGATAAAACAGGATCAATAAAACCAAAACCGGCAATCGAGCCTAATAAAGCAACCTGAGTAAGCAACATCCAGCCGCGTCGTCGCCCTAAAAAGGGCAAAGAATAGCGATCGATAAATGGTGACCACAAAAACTTCCACACATAAGGAATACCAATGAGCGAGAACAGACCGATTTCAGCCAAACTCACTCCTTCAGAGCGCAGCCAGCCGGGCACTAATTGGTATAAAATAAACAGCGGCAGACCAGAAGTGAAACCCATAAAAATACAGATTAACATGCGACGATTTAATATCGCCTCTTTCACCGACAGTGTGGCCATTAAATTACCTGAGAAAAGAAACTACCGTTGGTCAGGCTGTTATAACAAAACAGCCTGAAAGAAGAATTTAGCGCCCTTTACGTTCGCTAATAGCTATTGCAGTACAAAAATCACTTAATCTCTGAAGTTATCAAATTGGAACGGCTGCTCATGATCGCTTTCACGTACCAGTGCCATTACCGCTTGCAAATCATCACGTTTTTTACCAGTGATCCGGATTTTTTCACCTTGAATGGCCGCTTGAACCTTAATTTTGCTGCTCTTAATTTCTTTAACTAGCTTTTTAGCAATTAAATCATCAAGCCCTTGCTTAAACTTAACGTTGCTTGAAAATGTTTTGCCAGTATGTTGTGGTTTTTCATCAACTTCCATCGCTTTGGTATCAACCTTTCGTTTAACCAAGTTACTGCGTAGAATATCGAGCATTTGATTAATTTGAAAGTCATCTTCCGCTTTTAACACAACTTGTTCACCATTTAAGGCAAAGCTTGCTTCTTTTCCTCTAAAGTCAAAACGGGTGGCTAATTCACGAGTTGAGTTCTCAACCGCATTACGAACTTCAGTTAGTTCAATTTCCGAGACAATATCAAACGAAGGCATAGCAATAATTCCAAATAAAATTTGTTCGATATTAGCAAATTTTGTCAGCGATACCAACGGCGTTGAGTTAAATACTTATCAGTAGCAAAATAAGTAACTACAGCAAGCGCAATATATACCCGTGCTACCTGGAAATGCGTGATTTGTGCAAGTCGAGAAGCGTGCCAAATGTTAGGCATAATATGTGCAGTTTAGTCGTTCTAAATTAATATATTATAACAACGCAGTTGGTCGCTTATCACCTTGCCCTACGGGAGTTTGGGTAGAAAACGATTACCGCGTTATGATTCATAATCAGGGAATAACCATGAATTAAAAATCATGCCTTGTACTCGCATCCTACCCAAGCTCACAAACCTGCATTTTCAAGTGGCACGGGTATAGTCTAGATATTGGCACATATTACGAAAACACGCCGTGAAAACATCCATGTTGGCTCAATTTTTCGTCCATGAAAAATACAGTTTTCTCCACACGCCCCAATATCTCTGGAGTTATGACTTTCATTTAAAACACTCTTGCCGTGAGTAAATACTCACGGTCATTATTTTACATTTTGATTATCGATTTCACTCGTTAGGCCGTGTTAAAGTGAAGTACACAATAATCAGGCTTACTGGCCAGTATTTATTCTTTTTAGAGAACATTATCATGTCCCTGCAACATCTATTATCCAATAATCATAATTTTTTTAGAGCGATGTTTGTTACCGCCTTAGTGATCTGTAGTTATTTATTTTTCAGCCAACAGGATGTACCGACCAATATTGCGCACAGTGACAAATATGGTCATATTTTGGTCTTTTTTGTTTTGTCACTGTTACTTTATCTTAGTTGGTTTAAAAGCGTGCTGGTGCAAGTCGCTTTATTAACGAGCTATGGTATCGCTGTCGAAGTAATACAAAGCTATATTCCCTATCGGTCTGGAGGTATTGATGATGTGGTCGCCGATGTTATTGGTATAGCACTATTTCATACAGTGGCACGTTTAGCAGTCCGTAAGCTAATAGTAAGCACTAACAATGATTAAATATATTACTATTATCGGGCACGGCGCAATCGGTTCATTATGGGCTTATTACTTACACCAATTAGGACTAAAAGTATCATTGGTCGGTCGCTCTAGTCAGCCTAGGGAAATTAACCTGACCGTTAAACTTGCCAACGGACAAACCGATGCTGTGACACTCGATTATTACCAAGGGCAATTACCAACGCATAATGACTTGGTACTGGTAACGACTAAGGCCTATCAGGTTAAGTGTGCTCTCGCGCCATTTTTATCGCAGTTAAATTCAACGCCAATTGTATTAATGCATAACGGCATGGGCAGTGTTGAGACACTCGCATTGCCAGCTTCGCAATCCGTGTTATTAGCAACGACTAGTCATGGTGCGTTTAAAGCCGACTCAGCCACTTTGTGTCATACCGGACTAGGCACGACCTTTATTGGTTGTTATCAAGGCGTCAGCATAAAGCAAGCGCAGGACATTGCAACGCTGCTCGGGCAAGCGCTACCCACTGTCAGTTATTGTGACAGCATAAACCGCGCATTATGGCTTAAATTGGCGATTAACTGCGCCATAAATCCATTAACTGCAATCGAACAATGCCGCAATGGCCAATTAAGTGCAGCTGATTATAAAACCAGCATCGACCAAGTTTGTCAGGAAATAAGTCTGGTGACCGCGCAGCTACAACTAAACTTAGATTATCAAGAAATTCGTGACAATGTGGATGATGTTATCGCTAGAACCGCGAGCAATTATTCGTCGATGTATCAAGATATTCTCAATCAACGACAAACTGAAATCGAGT
>Ga0209395_1008061_pt1 | contig 10863 bp, 12 predicted proteins | sample GOMGulsemesocosm_3_FD_184635 | JGI IMG/M metagenome (GOLD analysis project Ga0209395, IMG submission 184635) | Methane-oxidizing microbial communities from mesocosms in the Gulf of Mexico - GOM9D Gulf of Mexico (SPAdes) (version 2) | ecosystem: Environmental > Aquatic > Marine > Cold seeps... | reverse complement strand
AGCAATCAAAAATGCTGAGTTTAACTCAGTATCAACAATATTGATCAGTAATTGCCCGCTGCCCATGGCCAAGTAAAAAACTATTTGATGGATGGCAAGCAAACTGCCTCTATTGTTATCTCGTGTAAAGGTATTAAACCAGCTTTCAATTACAATTAACATTACAGCTGCTGATATCCCGCTCAATATGCGCAGGGCAAGATCATGAACTTTCCATTTTGGGCCAAAGTGTGATCAAATAGACTCCTTATCCATAGGAGTCTCAAATGCTATCTGCCTTTAACGAACATTTTCGCCAATCCCTGATCATCGCCAACAATCAAAAGTTGAACACAAGCTTCACGATATTCTTTTAACACTCGTGGTTGGAGTCATTTGTGGCGCTGATGGCTGGGAAGCGATTGAAGAAGTGGCACATAACAAAATTGAGTTACTAAAAAAATACGGCTCTTTTAAAAATGGCATTCCGGTTCACGATACTATTGCACGAGTCGTGTCTTCTTTAGATCCAAAAATGATGCAAAGTTGTTTTATTAACTGGATGAAATCAGCACAGGTAGACACGCTCGGCGAAGTCATTGCTATCGATGGAAAAACTGTTCGAGGCTCTTATGATAAGAAATAAAAAAAGAGCGCGATCCACATGGTCAGCGCGTTTGCGGCGAACAATGGTGTTGTATTAGGCCAAGTTAAAACAGCAGAGAAATCTAACGAGATAACCGCCATCCCAGCGCTGCTTGATTTACTCGATATTAAAGGAAGTATTGTCACGATTGATGCGATGGGCTGTCAGAAAGCAATTGCCAAAAAAATAGGTGACAAAGAAGCTGATTATGTTATTGCCGTTAAAGGTAATCAAGGGCATTTGCACCAATCGATTAAGGATTTTTTGCAATTTGCCAAAGCGACAACTTTAAAAATGTAGCTCATGAATATTATGAAGAAGTCGATAGTGGACATGGCAGGGTTGAGGTACGCAGGTATTGGATCACCGATGTTCTAACAAGTATTAGTGATTTAACATCGCAATGGAATGGCTTAATTAGTGTGGGAATGGCTGAATCCGAACGTCATGTGGATGGTAAAATAAGTAAAGAAATTCGTTATTTCATCTGCTCTATCGATGCCAATGCCAAGGTGTTTGGCAACGCCGTTAGAAAGCACTGGAGCATTGAAAACCAGCTACACTGGGTACTTGACGTGAGCTTTAACGAGGATTTAAGTCGTGTTAGACGTTCGAACGCCGCAGAAAACATGTCGGTAATAAGGCATCTTGTTCTCAATTTGTTGAAACTTGAAAAGAGCTGCAAAAAAGGATTGAAGGCTAAACGCTTCAAAGCAGCACTAGACACTGACTATGCAGAAAAAGTTTTGCAGCTTATTTATTGAGCACACGTAATCTTGCCCTGATTTGATCACACTTAGCTTAACATGGAAAGTTCATGATCTTACCCTGCCTGCTCACCTATTTATTTAATAGTAAACTGAGTAAAGTGCATAGGCATATAATGTATTATGGATAGTGTAATATCGATTGAGTTCTCTCTGTAGATATTTTTTGTATGTTTTCTAATCATCGCTTGACATTTATCTCAGATTCTATAGAGTACTCCCCAGCAAAAAAGAAAGCCTTTTGTTTACATTCTCCATTTCGTTGTTTTATTAATAATACCACGCTCTGTAGTTTCTAAGTTCCAGTCTGTTTTTACGCTATTCAAGCCTCTTGAAGGCAAATTTACATTAAAATTACAGGATATTATTATGTCTAATAAAGTACAAGGAACCGTTAAGTGGTTCAACGAATCTAAAGGTTTTGGTTTTCTAGAGCAAGCTTCTGGCCCAGATGTTTTCGCTCATTTCAGCGCTATCTCTGGTGACGGATTCAAGACTCTTGTTGAAGGTCAAAAAGTAGAATTCACTGTTAGCCAAGGTCAAAAAGGCCCGCAAGCAGAAAATATCGTAGCTATCTAATTCGCTGTGATATTTTATCTCTAAATTGGAGATGAAATAAATTCTTAAAAAGTGGTAGACCCTATGGGTCTGCCATTTTTTTTTGTCTTTTTAGTATAAACAGTCAATGATGGTGCGGTTCCTTTCCTTCAGGTGAGTATCAATTCAAGTTCTCCCTTTATCGTCAACACCTAACGCTAGAGTCTATTGTCACCATCGGGTATGATATGAGCGGATTTAGGCGCTTATTTACCAAGTTCTCAAGTGTCATCGCGCGCCTATCGCAATTCATTTAGCGGCACAGTGTTATAGCGTCCAATGACCGCTTTTTCCGCCTTGTTTTTCCAGTACCTTGGTGTCGCTAATGATCATCGCTGGGTCCACTGCTTTACACATATCGAATAAGGTGAGAGCGGTGACGGAAGCCGCTGTCAATGCTTCCATTTCGACGCCTGTTTGACCGGCCAATTTACACATTGTCACAATACGTACTTGGTTGGTCTCTTTTAATATTTCAAAATCAACTTGTACTTTAGTGAGCATTAACGGATGGCATAGCGGGATAAGGTTACTACACTGTTTGGCGCCTTGGATCCCTGCGATACGGGCAACGGCAAAAACATCTCCTTTGGCGTGCTTTCCTTCGCTGATTAAGGTCAGGGTTTGTGCGCTCATGGTGACAATGGCTTGCGCGCGCGCAATGCGGACAGTCGTTGCCTTGGCGCTGACATCGACCATATTGGCTTCGCCCTGTTGATTTAGGTGGGTTAACTCACTCATTATTAGCCCCTTGTGTCACAGCGTGCACTCAGATTTAGGTGCGGCACAAAGTTGCATGGTCGATGGCTCGCATCGAGCTGCTCTTTAATCAGTTTATCCCACGCAGTCTTACAGGCATTAGTTGAGCCAGGCACACAGAAAACAACCGTGTTGTTCGCCATTCCCGCAAAGGCACGAGATTGAATGGTCGAGGTACCGATCTCGTTATAAGAAATATAACGGAATGTCTCGCCAAATCCCTCAACTTGCTTATCAAATAAGACTTGAAGCGCCTCTGGCGTATTATCACGCGCGGTAAATCCGGTGCCACCCGTCGATACGACTGCATCAATCGTCGGATCGGCAATCCATTTGGATACGATGGCACGTAATTGATAAACATCGTCGATGACAATCGCTTTGTCCGCCAAATGATGGCCAGCGTCAATGACGCGCTGCGCTAATGTTTGTCCCGAGGTATCATTTTCCTCGGTACGGGTATCCGACACCGTTAAGACGGCGATATTTAAAGGGACGAATGTTGCGCTTGCATGTGAAGACATTAAAACTCCATAGAGGATTTGATAAGGGTTAGGCTTTGTTGCCATTGCTCTGGGGTGTTGGTATTGATTAGTGGTTGGTCGCAAGCCAACTTAACGGATTGCGCACCAATGACCTTAAATAACTGCCGTAAAGAGGGGCCACGGCCAGAGTCTATAAAATATTGACTCGAAAATGAGGCATCGAGAAAGTCCGTTAGCTGTTCGGTGACCGGTAGGTACACGGGCAGGCTAACGTCGTTGAAATATTGTGCTTTATTTGCGGCGCGGCCAGCGTCTAATAGCAATTTAAGTGTTGTTGTGTCCATAAATGGCATATCAACGGGTAAAATAAGTAACGCTCGCGGTTTAAGTTCGCTGATCACCGCGTGGATCCCGCCAAGTGGCCCGCCGTTGGTGACTCTGTCGGCAATACCACCGCTGTGACTGCCTGAGATAACCACTCGATCCACGCCCGCGCGACGTAGCTGCACGGCACCATATTCAAGCATGCTTTGATCGTTACGCTGTAGGTAAGCTTTATTTTTCCCCATTCTCGAGGAGCGGCCACCGGCTAGGATCAGTCCACTACAATGTTGTGCCATTACGCCTAACCACCTAACATTGATAAGTGTTTAGTGGCGCCGCTAAATCCCTCGGTGAGGTAATGGGTGGCGTGTTTGTCACGAAGCTGAGCGGTGATGTAGTCTTTGAGCCCTTCACTATCGTCGTTATCCAGATAGTCTGTGAGTGATAAACCTTGCTCAGAGAAGAGACACAGATGCAGTTTGCCTAATGAGCTTACCCGCAGGCGGTTACAGGTGGCGCAAAAATCTTTCGAGTAAGGCATGATAAGCCCGATAGTTCCTTGATAATCTGGGTGAGAGAATACCTGAGCTGGTCCGGCACTCTTGTCTTGTTCCACTTGTACCCAGCCTTGAGCGAAGAGCTGGTTTTTAATAAATTGCCCGCTGACATGTTGCTCGTTATAAAAGACTTCGTTATCGCCGGTTTGCATTAGTTCGATGAAGCGAAGACTAATCGGTCGTTGCTTAATGTAGTCGAAGTATTGTTGCAGTTGGTTAGCGCTGTGCTGTTTCATGAGCACAGTATTAATCTTAATATTGTTAAAGCCACTGGCTAACGCCTGATCGATACCATCTAAAATTTCTTGGAGCTTGTCGTGACCGGTGATCAGCTTAAAACTAGTGGGTTCAAATGAGTCGATACTCACATTAATATTATCCAAGCCATTGGCAATCCACATCGGTAGTTGTTGAGTAAGCTTGTAGCCATTGGTGGTAAGAGCGACCTTTTTAATCCCTGGTGTTGCTTTTACCGCGGCAATGATCTGTGGCAGATCTTTACGCAGCGAGGGTTCACCGCCAGTGATGCGGATCTTTTCTATTCCGAGCTCACTAAAGCTGGTCGCCAATGTCTTGATCTGGGCGAGCGAGAGGAACGTTTCTTTATGACAGCGCTGATAGCCGTCGGGTAGACAGTAGGTGCAACTAAAATTGCACACATCAGTTATGGACAGGCGCAAGTAGCTAAACGAACGTCCGTAAGTATCTTGTAACATGTTCACCTTTCCAATGTCGGGAGGCCAGTTCGTTTCCAAACTAACCCTGGTGGTGCGTTAGCAACCACGGCTTAATATTCGTACTCTTTTTCAGAGGGAAGAATAGTAAACTCGGCGATAAAATTGTGGGTAGAGTGTATCAATAATAGGTATGGGTAGCAACTCCGAAGCTGTCACTCGTGACAGGAAAAGACCGCTAATTTAACACAAACATCAGCGGTCTTGATCTTGATCAATTTTTATATGTACCAGCAACGCATTGGCGAACTTAGTGCATTATGTTATTAGTATTTTGCAGTAACCATTAGCCAGACCTTAGTGGTGTCTGAGGCATAAGTATCAGTAGAGTAGCTAGCTATTTTTAATAAGCTGCTGATATTGTTGTTTATTTTATAGCTGGCTGCGACGTTTATCTCATCTCCATAATCGACACTTCCTTGCTCACTTGAGTAGATGTGATAAGCGGCCGATAAACCAACGCCAGCCACTTTTGTTGCGCCTTTAATATAGATGTCTTCGATGCCATCTGCTGGTGTGCCGAGGAACTTGTCACTAAATCCTTGGAACTTGTGTAATGTCGCAAGTGGGGTACTAAACGCCGCTTTTCCATCGTCACTGCCGAGTACTTCATAGCCTGCACCAACCTTAAAGCCATCAAGTTTTACCATGGCTTCTAGCACGAGGTAATCGGCCCTAAATTCGCTGCGTTCGCCCGTATCCTGTTGCGTCGCGTAGCCTGCTTTAACACTCACATTGTCAAACTTACCGTTGTACGTCACGCCAAGGGTATTACTTGATGAACTCGCCGCATTATCGAAATCTAAGCTGTAATTGTAAGCGGTGATGCTATGTTTGTTACTCAGGGCATATTTAGCGTTGAGTAAGAAAATGTCACCGTGAAGATCAGATTTAGCGCTCGATTCACCGAAGATACGATTAACATTGTAGACATAGCTGACATCCAGTTTAAGCTGATCAGTCAATGCTGACTGTAGACGATAGCCATCGTAAGTCTGTTCATTTTGACGCCAAGCAACCCCGCCGACAAAACGTTGATCGTCTAATACGATACGCTGACGGCCAATAGTGGCAACATTCGATCCATGTTTGTATTGCACATAAGCCTGATTTACTTCAGTGCCATCAGGATCGGCTACAACAGCGTGATCGGTACGGCCGTTGATGGTGTTATTGAAATTGTCGCTACCTAGATATGACACATTATCAATTTCAACTTTTGCAGAAAAGTTACCTATGTTGCCACTTTTGACACTAATGCGTGTCTTTAGCGTTGACGCCAATGCGTTTTCAGCTGTGCCATCTTGGTCAACCGCTTCGACGCGGTAACGTAATGAAGCATTGACGGTTGAGTCCTTGACTGCGCTCGCGATAGTGTCATTGACCCCTGCATTGGCTTGACTAACAGCTGCTAGCGATAGTGCGACGAGACTTAGTTTAAATACGTTTACAGTTTTCATAGTTACTCCACTTATTTTTATGACCCAAATCGGGTAAATGCTATGAGCTAAGTGTGTGCCTAATTTGTTTTTAATGGATTGATTTGAATCAAGTTAATGTGATTGTGTGTTGTTTTTGTCGCAGGTTTCCCTTGGCTTTTTAGGGGGGCGAGAGGTGAAGATAGCGTTAAATTGATGTGACAGCTGAACCCACTAAATCGATGGTTTTGTTGTCTGGTGAGCATATTAATTTTGGCAAGGCAAGGTTTGTTGTTATCCCCTAAAGGCCAGCAAAATCACGCTGGCCTTTAGGGAAAGTTAGGTGTTATAAACTTAGAATAAGCGCTGTATCTATTTGGGCGAAATCGATTACGCGTCCGCCAAATTCGACCGCGAATGCATCGGCATGAGCGCGCTGTGAAAATGAGGCGAGGGTGGCGCCCATCGAGCCCTGTTGTGAGTGATCGATGACATACCATGCCGTTTTGGCATCGGTGAAGTGTGAATCATCGGGTCTGTCCCAATGACTCTTTGCCATGTCGTGCACGAAAAGTTGGTTGGTGTGTCCCATGTTCTCTGGTTGTAAATAATACGCAAACATGTCCCGCGTCGAGCAAAACTTTTGAGCGCTGGGCGCGTGCTTACTGTAAGTTTCCCCTTTAGGCCCTGGAAACTGGGTGATTAACATGCCACACAGATGACATTCGTCCGCCGATTCAATGGCAACCGCCTGACGCGCGATATCACTATTTGAATCATTTGAACAAGCGGCGATTAGCAGCGTCAATAGTGTGGCGCTCAGTAAATTTTTGAGGGTAGACATATCAAACTCCTTGACGATTAAAAATAGTATTGGCGATAGCTAATGGCACGCCAATCCAGCACAGCATAATGATAAGTAATAGTGAGGTCGAAAAGTTCGCATCAGCCGCGACATGCAAAACGCCGCTATAGGCTTGTGTTTGTGTCGCCATTAAATTGATTAGACGAAACAAGTCGGTTGGATTGAGCCACATTAAGTAGGGCAGTGCGTATGGTGCTATTAGATCTTGCGCGCCGACTAATAATGCAAGGATAGCCAAATCAAACACTAGCACCATCAAAAACCAAATGATTAGGGATAAGCCCGCCGCTTTACTTTTTTCCTCGACACTCACGCTAATAATAAAAGCAAAGCTAATAAACACCCAGCTTAGCATCGTGGCGTAAGCGATAAAGCGAGCAAATTGCGGTAATACCACCGCCATTTCCGCGTTCTCACCAAATAGACTGACCACTAATGCCGCGCTGCCAAAACCGACAATGTTTGCGCTCGCCATAATCGCGGCATGGCCGACAAATTTACCGAGTAATAGTTGGGTTTTACACAGTGGGTAGGTCAGTAAGAGTAGTAATGTGCCCGCTTCTTTCTCGCCAACAAAGGCGTCGTAGCACAGCATTAGTGATATCAAGGGAATAATAAACACCCCAAGGCTTGCCAATGAGGTCATGGTCGAATCGAGTGACACAAATCCTAAGGTGCCGGACGCCGCCGATCCGAAAAAAGCTAAGCCGATGGCCAATAAGGAAAAGATCAAACTAATCGCGACGATCCAGCGGTTACGTAATCCGTCTTTAAATTCTTTACGAGCGACACTGATGATTGGATTCATGATACTTGCTCCAATACTGGCACATGATGAGGTTGCTTGAGGTAATGTAAATACAAGTCTTCGAGACTGGCGTGGATCATTTCAAAGTGGCTGAGACTCTCTAGTGACGCTATTTTATTTAGCACGGCGCGCTGCATATGATGTTGTATTGATAGATCGATGCGCTCACCCTCTTTGGCGGTGATCCATTGAACTAAATCGAGTTGTTCAAATTGCACAGTGCTAATGCCACTGGTTTTAACCATTATTGGTAAGTTGGCGTGTGTGCGTAGTTCATCAAGCGTACCTGCGGCGAGTGTCTTACCGTCCGATACGATCATTAGTTTACTGATGTGACGCTCGACGCCTGGTAATACGTGGGAGCATAAAATAACCGCACAACCTTGCTGTTTTAGTTTGTCGACGCTGCGATAAAACTCATGGGTCGCAATCGGATCGAGTCCCACGGTCGGTTCATCGAGTAACAGTAGCTTTGGGCTGCCTAGCATTGCTTGCGCTAAGCCGAGGCGCTGACGCATGCCTTTAGAATAGGTTTTCACCTTTCGGTTCATCGCGTCGCTTAAACCAACCTGTTCGAGCAATTGTGCGACGCGCGAATCCTCTATCTGTTTGAGGCGTGCAAAATACGTTAGCACTTCCTTGCCACTCAACTGATCATAAAAGCTGACATTCTCGGGAAGGTAGCCGATTTGTTGTCGCGCTTTGGCGGCCGCTGGCGACATAGGATCATGACCGAGTACTTCTATTGAACCCGCCGTCGGTGAAAACAGCCCAAGAATGAGTTTCATTAGGGTCGATTTTCCCGCGCCATTATGACCAAATAGGCCGAGTACTTCGCCTTCTTTAAGTGTTAGGTCGATGCCATTTAACGCAGAAACACTGCCAAATGATTTGTGTAATTGAGACAGTTTTACAATATTTTTACTCATTATTGTTCCTTCTCAGCAAGCTTAATCGCGTACTGATCATCGAATTTTTGTATCGCCACACGCTGCTTTAAGGTTGGTTTAAAGCGCGATGCCATCAAGGGTGAAGTATCCATGACGCCCGGCGGTTTTAGCAGTGGAAACTCCCGCTGCACCCAGCGTAAGGTCAAGATAGCGGGGGAGTTCATTAATAGTTTTGCTTGTGGGTATTTCCATAACAATTTGTCGATTCCATCGTTTGGTTCGAAGGGAACATCGCCGGTGCCGTTGTTATCGGTATCCCAGCCTAAATAGTTGCTCCAGTAATTGCCGTTCCATTGTTGCTCGCGATTGGAGACATATTTGATTTGAATCGGGTTATTAACGAAACTGTTATCTTTTATTTTATTGTCTTCCGAGCCAGCGGTTAGGTGAATCCCAATTTGTGCATTGGATAGCCAGTTACCAGAGATGTCATTAAATAACGAGTTATAAACAAACATTCCCTTACCGTCACTGCCCAATACCCCTGGAGTGCGTGTTTGCTGGACGCCACTAATGTAATTTCCAGTGATCACCGACTTGGTAATAAAATTCATTAACAGGCCGTGATCATTACTGTTAATCGCTTGATTATTGGTGACGGTGAGAAATTTTGATTGCATTAATGCATAACCAACACGGGTGTTAAGGGTCAAATTGTCGCTCACCACATTGGTGTATGAGTACATGTAATGTACGCCAAAGCGAAGATCGTGGATAAAATTATTGGTGAGGCGGTTTTCGTTGCTGCTAATAATATATAGACCGTCTCTGGTGTGCCAAATCTCGTTACCGTCGACTTCTACGTGCTTAACCATAACGAGATGGATGCCATTACCCCTATCGGAAGGGCGCATCAATTCATTGCCTTGCACCTTATTGTTGAGGATTTTACCGTAGTGGCTTTTGTCGACGTAGATACCGGCGGCAGGGCCTCTTAAGTCATTGTTTTTGATAATGGGGTGGCTGGCTTGTTTTTCGATATAGATGCCGGCATTTTGATTGGTGAGGTTATCTCCCCAACGGCGAATATGGAGATTATCGATGGTGACATGGGGCGATTTTATGCGCAGAGCGTCGCCAAGGCCGTTGGCATCGATAATGACGGGATTGTGTTCAGTGTTAATCCCTTTAAGGGTAATGGACTGATTTATGACGAAATTTCCAACATAGGTACCTGGTTGGAGTAGGATTAAATCGCCAGCTAGGGCGCTATCCAATATTGTCTGTAACGACTGGCCACTGGTCACTGTGTGTTGCGTGCCATGAGCAACGTGTGCCACACAGAGCATCAGCACCGTAATGAACAGGCTTAATGTTTTTTTCATGATCTAATTCATTTGTAGGTACAAGCCCTTACTCGGAGCAAGTAAGGGCTTAAGGATATAAATAATTATTTTCTTTCGACTAACATGCGTCCACGCATTTCCATGTGTAGTGCATGACAGAACCAGTTACAGTAATACCATTGCACGCCGGGCTTATCGGCAATAAAGGTCACTGAAGCTGTCGCTTGTGGGCCGATTTCCATTTGCACGCCATGGTTGGTCATACAGAAACCGTGCGTAACATCTTCAACCATATCGAGATTGGTTACCACAACAGTCACTTCGTTACCTTCTTTAACGCGGAACTCGCTCATGCCGTAATTTGGTGCGACAGAGGTCATGTAAACACGTACCTTGTTGCCATCTCGAATCACTTTATTTTCGGTCTCTAATGTCACGCCGTCTTTCTTAGCCATCGCTACCGTGCTAGCAAACATAGCGTCGTCACGGGTCCACAGTTTCTTGGTCTTGATCTTTGAGCGATGTACCATCATACAATCATGAGGTTCGGCGAACGCGGGGCCATCATGAATGAGTTTCATCTCATCACCTGAAATATCGATCAACTGATCATTTTCTGGGCGAAGTGGGCCCACGGGTAAGAAGCGATCTTTAGAGAACTTACATAAGGACACTAGGTACTTACCAT
>Ga0209395_1008057_pt1 | contig 10868 bp, 3 predicted proteins | sample GOMGulsemesocosm_3_FD_184635 | JGI IMG/M metagenome (GOLD analysis project Ga0209395, IMG submission 184635) | Methane-oxidizing microbial communities from mesocosms in the Gulf of Mexico - GOM9D Gulf of Mexico (SPAdes) (version 2) | ecosystem: Environmental > Aquatic > Marine > Cold seeps... | reverse complement strand
TTTTTGCCAATAAGATATCGTCAATCAATTGACCCCAATTTTTATTCTTAACATCTACTTGTAAGAATCCCATTGTATTTGCACCTCTTAAACGGACTTGTTCTCCGTTAAGAAATAACCTACCTTTTGGTGTGTTTTCAAGATCCATCTTAAACGATCTCATCCCAAATTGTTGTACACCTGTGTCTGTTAGATTTTTTTCATTATCATATAATTTCACTTGTAATTGGTACAACCAAGGAGTTAAGTTGTTCCAAATTTTAGGGTTTTTGATATTTACGGTCAATTTCAAGAAATTTTGTCCGTATCCCATTTTTAAGGTTTTGTGTTTGCCATCATTTGGTTTGTCTAAATCACCTACTCCATGGATAAATTTAGTAGTAGGTATATATTCAAACTCCGATACGGTAACCTCTTCAAAATTTTGTCCGAATAGGGCTATTTTGATAGAAACATTTTTATAATTCTTATGAAAATTATTAACCTCTAGCCATAATTCCGCTTGTTGTTTGTCTAATAACGGACGAACAAACAAATCATTTATATGTAAATTATTTCTAGCTTCAATAAAGCAGTCTTGGTAAATTCCCATTCCGTCAGCTATATGCCATCCGCTTATTGGGTCGTCATGGCCTAATCCCGTACCTGTAAAGATTTTGTCACCATATACTCTAATACCATTTTCGTCATTACTACCTGTGGCATTATAGTCATTCTCTACTTTTACAAAAAGGATATTTTCGCCTAGTTTTGCATGTTTTGTGAAATTAAATTCAAAGGGAGCAAACATACCTTCATGAGAGCCAAGGTAAGCGCCGTTGATAAATATTGAGGCTTTATAATCTACTGCCTTAAAGCAAGAAAACAAACTTCCTTTGTCCATCATTTTTTGAGTCACCTCAAAAGATTTTCTATAATAAGTAACCGATCTTCCTGATGGAGGCCCAAAATGTGGCATTTTAACTTTTTTCCATTGTCCATCTCCTTTCAGTGTAGAAGTAAAATCGGCTATATCCGCAGGTGTTTCTATTCTCCAGTCAAATTCTGTTAATGGAATTTTAATACGACTCGATTTTAATTTTGGAGCAACATTCTTCATAAAAGGAATAAATTGCCTTCTGTATTCCACCAAAGCAGCCTCCAATTCTTTTTGAGTATTCATACTGTGAATAGGTTTAAAACTTGCAGCTTTATTATGTGTTACAGGTAAATTTTTTTCTAGTAAAATTTCTGGTGTTTTTTCCTCTAATAAATGCAATCTAGTAGCGGAAATCATATTGCCTATTTTAGCAAAATAATCCATTTTTTCTTGAGCTTGAATGGAATTGATTGAGAATAGAGAGAATAGTAAAAATAGAATGGCACGTATAAGTTTCATGAATGGATTGTGTTAATGAACAAACAAGGTTGTCTTAAATTAAGTTTGAACTTTGTTTGTTTTTGAGAATTTTAGAACTTGATTAAACTGTATGCAATTTAATAGCAGATGGATTGAATCATTGCTATTTATTGAGAAGAAGAATATAATATTTTCGACAAATGGAGCTGAAACTCCTTTATTTTAGTATAAAATGCGGAGGGGTGTTTTTAAACTGAAAAAAAATCTAACAGGTGCCAAGAAGTGAACAGGCTGTTAGATTTTTTGTTAAGTTTTTTTTTGTGAAAAATCAAATAATAACCTCGTTTAAAAGAGGGCAAGATAAAAAAAAGATTTACTAGCTATTTTTCCAAGCCCATTTTTTCAAAAGGGATAGATTTAAAGCCCTTAATTTTTTTAAACACTTTGGCACTCTTTTTTAGTTTAAAGTTTTTTTTCGAATAGTTTATAAATCCAGGATCTATATGTGTTTCCCAATTATTCTCAATGCTTGTATTTTTGAATTTTTTATTTATCAATGTTTTGGTATTTACGAATAAATTGTTGTGAATTTTATTAGAAGGTTCTGCTGGGCTATCATTCCAGTAATTGGCCAATTCAGTGTATTTTTTCGCATAAACACCCTTGTCAGATTTTACAAGTTTCAACCTGTTCTCAAATAGTCCCCCTTTTTCTAATAATGATTTGGACCAATGTTTCAACCGATCTCCTGTATGGATGCCTAATTTACAATCTATAAAAATATTGTTTATTACGTTGTTATATTTACCACCACCTATAATTATTGTGGATCGATTGCCTGCTTTGTAAAAAACATTTCCATAAGCCTGATTTCCACAAGAGCCATCGTCATAATACAAACAAAAAGTGGAATGTGCAGTTGGAGAAATGCCTATGTGATGAAAATAATTATAACGAACTATATTATTAAATTCAGAGGGGTCTCTACCTAAATAATAGGCACCTTGATCGTCTCCATCCATCATAACATGATCTATTTCATTGTATTCAATGACATGATCGTTTCCATGAAGGTATATGGCGGTTCCAGGAGCATTATTGATGCGACAATGTTGAATTTTATTTCCAACACCATCAATATTTATTCCAGATTTATAGGTTTTATCAAGTCTGTTAAAATTATAAATATGACAATTTTTCACATAATTATTTCCGGATTGAAGGGTGGTACGATCTCCACCACCTAATAGGATACCCCCAGCACCCATATCATAAATTTCACAATTTGTAATACCATGATTTGTTCCTGCCATTCTATTGAAAGTTGGGTTTCTGTATAAATGAGAATACAAACTACCTATAGAGGCTGAAATTGGTTTTCCGGTAAAGTCATGCTGCATTTTTGTGTCGGACGTTATCCCTTTACCAATAGTAACTGCTACCAATCCTAAATTTTTAAAAATACTATTGGTTATCAAACAATGGTTGCCATCTTCTATATAAACACCCATTCCTCGAGAACACTCAAAAGTGATTCCATCAAAAATAATATGAGAAGCATTGATTAACTTTATCAATGGTTCTTCTAATATGGAGAGTTGAACAGAGTTGTACTTTTTTGTTGTTGAAGGCGGGTAAAAAAAAACTTTTTGATTTTTTTTATCTACAAAGTATTCACCTGGTACATCTATTTCTTCTAAAAGGTTTATAGCTATCCAGTTATTCCATGGATGCTTGCTTTCAAAGCCGTACAGGTGCGGTTGAATTGTTGTGAAGGTTTTATGTTCTTGATTGATTTCCTTTATTTTAATAGCATCGCCTGCATATCCATTATTAAATAATCCTGTTATATAGACGTCTTTTGCTTTAGACCATTTTTCAGGTCTTGATGTATTCCATTTAAATATAGCCCCTTTATTAGAATAATCACCAGTTCTAGGTACAGATCCTTTAAAAAAAATTTCACCAATTTGGATAGGTTTTTCTCCTTTATTGGGCCAACGAGCAATATCCATTGCTTTTCCATTGATAAACAATTCATTTGGAGCAGCAATATAGGGACGATTAAATCCTCTAGGGCCAAATTCACCAAATTGAGATATGTTAAATTTGTATAAATCTATGACTTTTATGTGTTTTCTTATAGTAGGAATGAATCTATTTAAAACAGACGTGTCTTTTATTGTTTTAATAAGTTTATTTTCTATTTCTATACCTCCGGTAACTTTTACCTTTTCGTTTTTATAAGCTTTGTATACAATGGGATGCTTTTTTGTCCCTGAATCTTCTTTTTCTAAAATAAAGGATGAAGCTAAGGTATATGTACCCTCTCTTAAATATACAGTGTTGATTTTTTCTTTTGAATTTCGAATTGCTTCTTTAGCTCTTTTGAGTGAGGCAAAAGGGTGTTTTTTTGAACCTATGTTAGCAGTGTCATTACCTCTAGGTGAAACGAATACTGCAGAGGAACTATGAGTGTTTTTTTTTGTTGTATCGAAAGAAACAAATAATAATAGGATGGCAAATGTGGATAAAAATAGGAGCCCTGTTAGTAAAAGAAATAGTATTTTTTTCATGATGGATATTTTGAAAACAAATTACTTTTTTATTTGTCTATAAGATTGTTCTTTTTTAGGCAATTAGTGTGACTTTTTCGACTAGAATAATAAAATATGATTGTAAGTGGATAATTGTTAGAAATATATGTTACCATTTTGTTGTGAATAATTTTTTATATAATTATTGTTTTTACTTTACTATTGGTTGTATTGAAGTAAAAGCATTCAATTTGAAGTTTCGTGTTTTTGAGTAAAAGTAGTATATCAATAGAAGGTGCCATTGTATTAAAACAATGGCACCTCAAACAAATTATCCCAGTAGTTTGTTGTTTTTTTAATAACCTAATACTTGCATCGAAATGATAAAGATTTTTCCTTTTTCATGCCTCATGAGCTTGCTTAGGGATTATTGACTTAAAAATAATTTAATAACCTGGATTTTGCTTTAATTCTGCCCCTGTATTCCTATCAATTGCACTTTGAGGTATTGGGAACAAATTGTTATGTTCTTGAATAGAAATTCTCGCAGGAGGAGTTCCAAAACGTTTTGTTCGATCGTAAATCAAGCCTAAACGTCCTAATGTTAAGGTTCTGTACTCTTCACCATATAGTTCGCGAAGACGTTCATCAAGTATATAATCAATATCAACATCCCCCGTATCAACCAAAGGCGCTTCGGCCCGTGTACGAATAACATTAATATCATCGGCGGCCAAACCATCTTGTCCTTTACCAAGATAAGCTTCTGCACGCAACAAATATGTTTCTGCTAATCGCATTACGTAGAAATCTCTGACATAGCCATTGTCAGGTCTTCCATCTAAATGTTTGTCTGTTCCAAATTTAGACCACGCAGGAAAAATGTGCTGCATTGAATCTTCTTTAACAGTTAAGAATGATTTTGGAATTAAATCTCCTTTACTATACGGAGCTATATCATCTGCAAAATAAAATTTACGTTTAATAGCAACCTCTGAATTCCTCATATCGGTTCCCGCTCCTTTCCAAATAGTATAATTACTATGATTTGTACCTCTTACAAATGATACACCTCTTCCTGTTGAATCTTGTGCTGGATTAGTATATCCATATTTAGCTTTATTCCAGTAACTAGGCCAATAAATACGTTCAGAAAGTGGTCGCCCAAATCTTACTGTTCCACCCGGTGTGTTATATTCAAACTGAGCTGCCCATATAGATTCTTTATTTCCATCCTGATGGTCCTGATTCCCGATTCTATAAAGATCCCAGTAAATATTTTTTCCAGGTTCATCTGCACGAGTTCCATAACGACCAGTCATTAATTGGTAATCGCCATCGTTCCCATCAATAACACGGCTTGCTGCTGCAATGGCACCATCCCAATCTTTTAAGCATAAATTTATTTCTGCAAGTAAGTGATCGGCAGCTGCTCTTACAATTCTACCTTCTATATTTGTAGTTTTGGGAAGGTGTGTTTTAGCAAACTCTAAATCTGCTTTAGCAAATAGCCAAACCTCTTCACGTGTATTGCGAACAAAATCTACTTTAGCATCAGGAACAGGAGCATCTACAATGGGTACACCTCCAAAAACGTTGGCTAAATTTCGGTAAGCAAATGCTCTAAAAAAACGACCTTCTGCAATAATAGCATCTCTTTCTGCATCACTAGCCCAGTTTACTCCTTCTCTTTGGGCTGCTTCAACTACAGTATTTGCATTTTTAATAATTCCTCTATATTGCCAATTAAACCAACGGTTTGCATCGCCATTAAAAGAATTAATCTTAGTCCAATCATTATACGGAAGGTCTTCTCCTCTAGGGGTGTTAAAGGAGTCCATTCCGAACCCCTTATTCCACGTATCAGTATAGCCATCGCCAGCGTTGTACATATCTTGTATCGTTCTGTACATTGAACCGATTAACATTTCAAATTGAGCCTTGTTAAGATAGGCATTTTCTGTAGTTAAAAAATTACGGGGCTCTTCCTTCAAAAAATCTGTATCAGAGTTGCAACTGGTAACTCCAATTGACAAGCCTAATAGTATTAAAATATATGTGTTAATTTTCATCATAATTCTTTTTAAAATTTTAAGTTTAAACCTGCTGTTATAATTCTTAGCGCAGGGTTGGAACCCCCGATTGTACCACCAGTTTCAGGATCTAACCCTATCCAATCAGATTTTGTAAATAAGTTTTTACCACTAGCATATATCTTTAGTGAATTTATTTTCAGTAAATCTGTGATTTTTTTCGGAAGTTGGTAACTTAATGTTACATTTTGTAATCTTGCAAACTCTCTTGATTGGTAGAAACCATATCCAAAAGAATTCGTATTATTAGGAGCTGGGAATCTAGTGCTTTGTACTTCTGGAGTCCAATATTGTTCGTTTAACCAAGTTGCTGCTGTTGGCAGTAATGCAGCAGGGTTTAATCCGGTTTTGTTATTTCCTAAATATCTGTTTTTACCCCCAGATATAAAATTTATATCAAAATAAAGTTGAAAATCTTTATAGGTAATGGTATTGGAAAGATTCATATTGAAATTTGGAGTTCTATATCCGATAATAGATCTATCGGCAGAATTTATTTTACCATCTGGTACGCCAGTTAAATTTCCATCAGCATCACGACCATCAATATCTCTAATTTTCATTTCCCCTGGATTGATACCAAATTGAGTTGTATATTCTGTATCTTCATTTTGAACTACACCATCAACTGTATAATCATAAACTACGCCCAACTCTTCTCCAATAAACCATCGATTACCAACATCATCATCCTCAATTCCATCACCATCATTATCTAATCCATACAAGCTTACCAGTTTACTTCTATTTCTCCAAAATTTTAATCCCGATTCCCATTTAAAGTTAGAAGTGTTAATGTTCACCGAATTTAAAGTAATCTCGATACCTTTATTATCTACCTGTCCAATATTAGTTCGAATACTGGTATAACCTGTTATTGGTGGCAAGCCTCTTGTTAGCAACTGGTCTTCTGTTTTACTTTTATAAATATCAATATTACCAGATAGTATCCCATCGAATAAATCAAAATCTACACCAAAATTCAATGCCGTAGTTGTTTCCCATGAAAGTGACTTATTTGCTAAAGATCTAGGATATGAATATATAAAAGGTGTCGTTCCAAATATTGTTGTACCTGTACCAACACTAGCATAACTAGAATAACGTGGTATACCTAAGTTACCATTTTGTCCATATGACACCCTGAATTTTAAATAATCTATTGCTTCTATATTATCTTTTATGAAATCTTCTTCACTAATAGTCCATGCAACAGAACCGCCATAGAAATCACCAAATTTATTATCTGGAGCAAAAGCAGAATATCCATCTCTACGGAAATTTAGTGTCAAGTAATATTTGCTATTATAGTTGTAATTTAATCTTCCTAGATAACCTATAATACTTTCTTCACTAAATCCGGTACTTCCTCCTCTTTTTTCGCTATCTCCAAATGACAATCCATTAAATCCAAGTACTGTTGTACCAGCATTTCTAAAGTCTCTACCTGAAAAACTAACACTTTCATATTTTGAGTATTCTCTTGTGTATCCAAGTAATGCATCAACATTGTGATTTCCAAATTGTCTTTTGTAATTCAATAGATTGTCCATCACCCAACTTTCGCTTGTGCCAATTCTTTTCGACCCTCGAGCACTACCTAAAAACTTGGATGGATTAAGTATGTCGTCTTCATTTAACGTATTGATAAATGCATTTTCATGTGCAAAAGATGCTCTTTCAGAAGTATTACGGTTTTTTGTAGCATTTACCCTGAAATTCAAGCCTTCAATAAATGGAATGTCAACACTCATAAATCCTATCATTCTAAAGTTATGAGTTTTGTTTAAATCATCAGCAAGACGTATGTCTCCAACATTTGGGTTTCCCCAAAAAGGATTTAAGAGTGAGGTTGAGCCTTGAGGATATCTATGTAACTGATTTTCGAATCCTGGCACATATTTATAGCTATATGGAGACATATAGGTAGCAAAATACATACTAGGTGCTATACCTGAAAAATCTTTTTCTGCGTAATATATATTAGCTCCAAAAGTCAGCCAATCTGTTACATCATTTTCAAGTTTTGCTATTACTGAAAAGTTTTCGTAAGAATCATTTTTCAATATTCCTTCTTGATTTAAATATGTTCCAGAAATATAGTAATTTGTATTATCAGTTCTTCCGGAAACACTTAGTTGATAATTTTGAATAGCCCCAGACTGTGTTACTTCATCCAGCCAATTCAATTGATGTCCTTCGTTATAAGCCTGTAATTCAGTTTCAGACAATATGTTTTCCAATGACAAGTCTTCGGTACCTCTAAGTCTTAGATTATCTCGTCTCCAATCGATAAAGTCTTTACCTGTTCTTAAATCTGGTTTTGTTGTCCAGTCCTGAAAACCTATATAAGAATCAAAACTAATAACTGGCTTAGAAGATTTTCCTCTTTTTGTAGTAACAATTATTACCCCATTTGCTGAACGAGCTCCATAAATTGAAGCAGCACTAGCGTCCTTTAAGATATCGATTGTAGCGATACTACCTGAAGGTATTTCATTTAAGTTACCTCTAAAAACTACGTTATCTACAACTATTAAAGGGCTATTGCCTCCCGTCAATGAGTTTTGTCCTCGAATTAAAATACCAGGTGTAGATCCAGCACTCGTTACTTGTCCAATATTAAGACCAGGAGTTGTTCCTTGTAAAGCCTGTAAAGGATTGATGTTTGGAGCTACTGAAATGGGTGAGTTTTCTAGGTTTACACTTGTTACTGCTCCAGTCAAATCCCTTTTTCTAGTGGTACCATATCCAACAACAACTACTTCATCTAAAGCGTTTTCTTTTTCCAGGAGTTGAATGTTAATAACTGTTCTTCCATTGATAATCACTTCTTTAGTGGTGTATCCTAAGTAAGAAGCTACTATAGTGGTAACTTCATTTGAGAAGGAAAGTGTATAATTTCCATCAAAATCAGATGTTGTTCCTTGATTTTCTCCTTTTACAGTAATGGTTGCTCCTGGTAAAGGGTTTCCATTTTGATCGGTTACGGTTCCTTTAATGGTTTTTATGGCTTCGTTAGAAGCTATTGATGTCTTGTCGTTTTTCAATTTGATATCAAAAGCATGAACTTTTGTATTGTTAAATTGAAACAAAAGGATAAAAACAAAGAGAGTACAGTAATTTAAAACGACTTTGTCTCTTCTATTTTTGATGTTTTTCATAATAGTTAGTTTTAATTGTTTGATTTGTCATTTTTTATAATGACATTTTTACTTTCGGCATATAAAAAGGGTACTATTATTCGCCTTCTTATTTTTGTGTTATCTTGGTTAATCTGGAGTTGTTTTTTTCATATTAATTGGATTTAGAATTTGTGAAAATTACATGTGGTTTTTCTTTATGCAATTTAAAAGAGCGCTGTTTAGGGCTTTGCTACAGATTTAGTGAAAGGGTGTAATATTTTCGGACTGGTGAAATATATTCACGTTTTAGTATAACTTTTTAAACCATTGAATAGGTGTGAACTGAAAACAAGTTATATTTATAGTGTATTTTATTTTTGATTTTTTGAAAAAAATATTAAATCTAATTATTTAATAAATGCAGCTCTGTTAAGATTGCATTTTAATCTTTTTTTATTTTTTAGAATGAGAACAATACCAAGCTATTTTCTGTCTGTTTTATCAATCTGCATATTTTGGAGTAATTCTAGATGTTACTCAAATGATTTTATAAAGTATACTTCTAAAGATGGATTGTCTATAGATATTGTAGATTTTGTAATTCAAGATGAAGAAGGGTTTATGTATTTTGCGGGCCCCAGTGGATTGAATGTTTTTGATGGTACATCTTTTAAAATTTACAATTCTAAAAATACAGAAGGCTTTAGCAATCAAATAAAATGTTTACTTCCTTTAACAAGGAATATTGTTTTGATTGGGAGTTATGATAGAGGTCTTTTTGTTTATAATAAATTGTATGGAACTATTTACCCAATAAAACTGGTTCGTAATAAAAAGGAAATTTTCTTAAAAATTACAGACATCCAAATGGATACAAATGGTTTTGTTTGGATCGGAACTCTTAAGAATGGATTGTTAAAGTTTGAAATAAAAGATGTGGTTGCATACAATCAATCAAGTTATATGGATTTTAATATGTTTAAACTGAATTTTAAATACAATGTAAAATCTATCTTTTTAAGCTCAAATACATTGTGGATTGGTACTCAGAAAAATGGCTTATTTGAGTCTGGTTTAAATACAAGTATTGAAAGATATACCAACTATAAAATTGCATTCAAAACCGTTAGAGATATTAAAGAATATGGTAATAAATTATATGTAGCTCAGGAGGGAGGTTTAGAAATTATCGATTTGAAGAACCGAACAAATACTGTGAAATTTAGATACGAACAAAAAAGTAGAAAAGTAAGAAATGTCATTACTTCCATTTCAAAAGATAGTACAGGGAAGCTTTGGTTGGGGACATTGAATGATGGTCTTTATTCGATGTCTGCAGATACGAATGAACTTTTAAACCATTACGTAAATGACCCAACAGATTCTAGAACTCTTAATGTAAATAAAATCTTAACTACATATTTTGATAAACAAGGAAATTTATGGTTGGGTACTTGGTATGGAGGTATAAATAAATTGAATTTAAGTTCTGTTAAATACAAGAATTACAAATATGAGAACAAAGCAAACGATCGTTCTAAAAATATTGCATGGAACATGATTCCATATGGAAAAGAAGGATTTTTAATTGGAACCAATGGAAATGGGCTTTGTCAACTTTCTTCGAAATCTGAATATTTTAAAAAGACCAGTTTTTTGCAAGAATTAAAATTTATTTCGAGTCTATATTGGAATCAGAAAAAAAATGATTTATGGGTAGGGACTTGGGAAAATGGTTTGCTAAAATACAATGCTATTACAGGAAGGTATACTA
>Ga0209395_1008055_pt1 | contig 10871 bp, 9 predicted proteins | sample GOMGulsemesocosm_3_FD_184635 | JGI IMG/M metagenome (GOLD analysis project Ga0209395, IMG submission 184635) | Methane-oxidizing microbial communities from mesocosms in the Gulf of Mexico - GOM9D Gulf of Mexico (SPAdes) (version 2) | ecosystem: Environmental > Aquatic > Marine > Cold seeps... | reverse complement strand
TACGTAAGCACCGGAATCAATATCAACTGGCATATCTAGTACACGTAATTTAAAACTGGTAACTAATTTTTTAGCATAGCGAGCAGGGGCGCATAAAATTAAATCGCTTTGTTCACATAAGCTCATCGCGCTAAGAAAATCAGGCATATCAATGGCAATGTCACGATGAAGCTGCTGTAAATTTAATACATCATCTAATAGCCATTGTTCCATACCGCCAAAAGATACTTGAATATGTCGATAGTTTAAAAAAGTTTTCAGATCCCATTGTACTTTAAGTGCAGGGTGATTTTCCCTTACTAAACATACAGAATGCTCTCGAATTAATTCAACATGGTTTAAATCGGATGGAATATCTTTTATATGAATTGGTGAGCGTTTATCCCATTCTCTACATGCTATTCCCATATCAATTTCACATTTTAGTAACGCATCAAGGCTGTTTGGATCCCAAGTTTTTGTTTTTAATCTTACATTTGGTGCTTGGCTCAATAAGTGAGGCATAAAAAATGGGAAGGTCAATGAATAAGCGGTATCCAATAAATGAATGTTAAATTGACGTTTGCTTAATGAAGGCGCAAAAGCGTTAGGGCGAGTCAGTTGTTCTAGCTGTTGTATTATTAAGTGCAATTGTGGCGCTAATTCAAGTGCACGAGGTGTTGCTTTTAAGCCTTGAGCGGTTCGTTCAAAAAGTTTATCGCCAAACATCTCTCTTAACCTAGCCAAGTGTTTACTTACGGCTGATTGACTTAAATGCATACGGTCAGCTGCTGCAGTCACATTAAGTTCTTCAAGTAAGATTTGTAATACTTTTAATAAATTTAAATCAAGTTTACTCATGGTTAAATTCCAAAATGGAATAATTGCAATGATGATAATTCATTTCTGCTCATATTTCTAATGTCATATACTGCATTTTATTATTCAAGGAGACATAAATGACAAACAGAAGTACATTATTACTGCTTATGATAATGGTTGTTTTTAGCCCATTGGCAATAGATATATATTTGCCTGCATTACCCCTGATGGCACAAGATTTTTCTGTAGATATTACTTACATGCAGTGGAGTATTTCGGTATTTATTTTATGTTTAGGTTTTGGTCAATTGTTAAGTGGTCCTTTATCTGACCGTTTTGGCAGGCGACCTATCGCTCTTGGGGGGGTTGTTATTTATGGCATATCTTCATTTTTACTAGCAAGCGTAAATAATATTGAAGCATTCATTATTTTTAGAATGACACAAGGTTTAGGTGCATGCGCAATTGTTGTTGCGGCATTTGCAAGTGTTAGAGATAGATACGACCCAATTAAAAGTGGTGTAATGTATAGTTATCTCAGCAGTATAATTTGTTGTGTTCCAGCTATAGCTCCTTTACTTGGCAGCATATTGACTGAGCAACTAGGATGGCGAAGTAACTTTTATATAATGGGAATTTATGCTGTGTTTGCCGGACTTGCTGTCTTTTTAGCTTTACCAGAAACGCGTCCTCATACTACCGTTCAGCATGCAAAGTTAATCACAATTAAGCGCTTTAAGCCCATTCTTGCACATCCTGTATTTTTATTTAATGCTCTGATAATTATGTTAACAATGGCGATTATTCTTACTTTTGTAACCAGTTCACCTGCTTGGATAATGGTGCATTTACAACAAAGCCAACAGACTTTTGTTTTTTGGTTTAGTTTAAATGCAATATTAAATATTGTGGCTTATGTGATTGCACCAAAAATATTAATTAAATTAGGGGTTAGAAATACAATCGGTTCAGGTATGATCATAGTGCTGTTCGCAGGCATGTTAATGCTTGCTTTAATTCAGTGGAACCACCCCGCAGGTTTTATGTTACCAGTGATGCTGAGTTCAATTGGAATTTCTTTACTTATTGGGACGTGTTCTGGTCAGGCTTTGTCTCCATTTGGTGATAATGCAGGTTCAGCGTCGGCATTATTAGGTTTTATCCAAATGAGTGGGGCGTCAATTTTAGTATTTTTGTTGCAATTACTACCACTGAGTATTCCGCAGCAATTTGCTTTGCTTGTCGCTGCTTTTGTTCCTGTGTATGTATTTTGGAAATTACCTAAAGTAAAAGATACCTTGTATAAGCTAACAGTCGAGCAAGCATAATCATAAATTAAAGAAAGCGACTAAAGTGATCAATTTTAGGCGCTTATTATATCAAGTTATGATTCAGTTTATATTTATATAAATAATTTCACCATCGAGCATGGTCATGAGAATTTTTGTTTGATTAATACGTGTTTGTTCGATCTCAAAAATATTTTGATCTAGAATGACTAAGTCAGCAAGTTTCCCCACTTCAATAGTACCAACCTTATTTTCTTGTCTCATCACATATGCGCCATTTATTGTATAGGCTTGGATTGCTTGTTTTAATGTCAGTTCTTGGGGATAGCGAGTAACAGCATTTTGCAAGCCTAAAAATGGATTAAATGGGCTTACACTCCAGTCGCTACTTAAGGTGATACGTGCACCAGCATCATATAATGACTTTATAGGCACTGCATTATCGGCTCTTGCAGCACCTATTAATGCTTCATTTTCATGCCAGTTTTCAGGGTTAGTAAAATCTCCTGCAACTTGTGCATCAGCAGTTACATTTAATTGTGAAAATCGAGCGTAATCTGCAGGGTCTACTATTTCTACATGAGTTATTCTATGACGACCTTCAGTAGAGCCTGCATTTTCAATCGCATTTAAGCTTTCGTGAATACCACGATCACCAATGGCATGAATATGGAAATCAAAACCCGTTGGCTCTAATGCTTTTATGTATTTTTCAACTCTAGATTGCGTGAAATAATTAAGGCCATTATTGCTTTGAGTAGCTAATAAATCAAACTCATAATCGTCATGCATGGCCGCTGTGGTATTGATCAAAATGCCATCAGAATAGAGTTTTATTTGATTAAACCTCAAAAAGCTATCAACTTCACTAGAATAGAGTGCTTTGAGGTTTTGTAACTGGCTATCATCATCAAGCTCAGGATATGCCCATAAACCAACTGCAACTCGTGCTGTTAATTTGTTATTTTCTTGTACTTTTAGCCATGTTAAATGGTCATCTCTTTGCCAAAAACTACGAGCATCACTGATAGATGTTATGCCATTTTTTGCAAGCTCAGGTAATGTATATTCAATTAAACCATCATAATCGGCTTGCATGCTCTTAGATGTGGGTGCCATAGCGAGATCCATCACTAGATTACCCGCGTTATCAATTAAAATACCATTAGGTTCTCCTGTTATTTCATCACGGCCAATGATGCCACCAATGGGATCTGGCGTATTTTTAGTAATACCTGCTTGTGATAATGCAGCAGAATTTACCCACATTGAATGCGATGTTTGCTCCATAATGATCACAGGCCGTTCGGATTCTGCTTGATTTATAATTTCTAATGGTGAAAGGTTTGATTCGATTAGTGAATAAATAGAATGGCCATACCCTATAAGCCAATTTGAATCAGGATTTTTATATGAAGCTTGTGCTATTTCTTCAATAAAATTTAGTGCATTTAGCTCTTGTGTATCTAAACTGAACTGGGTATTTTGTGATCCAGATTCAATAGGATGAATATGTACATCATGAAATCCTGGCATCATCATTTTACCCTTTAAGTCAGTGATGTGTGTTGTGTTTCCAACAAAGCTTTCTACATCATCATCAGATCCAACAAAGATAATTTTATTATTTTTAATTGCAATCGCTTGTGCCCATTGCTGTGAGTCATTTAAAGTATATATAGCGCCATTTTTAAATATTTTTGTCGCAACTGTCTTCTTAGATTCATCTTCTTTTTTAGTTTCTGAGCTTGAACAGCCTGCGACTATTAAAATAGAAAATAAAACTGAGAAAATAATTTTAACTTTTAATTTTATAAGGGTTTTCATTGATACATCTCCAGCTCTGTAAGTTTTTCTCAGTATAAAGATTCATAGGTAACCAGAAGGTAACAGAGTATATAGACTTACTGATATAGTGTTCACATAGCGCAAGCTGCTATGCTAATTATGTTATTTATAAAGGATAGTTACCTTATTATGTTAGTTCTTTTTGTTGAAGATGAGAGAGACTTAGCACTATTAACCATAGAGTTTTTAGAGTTAGAAAATATAGAGTGTGATTATGCTGATAATGGTGAAATGGCGTTCAATCTCTTAGGTTTAAATACCTATGATGTGATCGTACTAGATGTAAATATGCCAAAAATGGACGGTTTTACCTTATGTGAAAAATTAAAAAACTCAGGAAGCAATACGCCTGTTATATTTTTGACAGCGCGAGATTCATTAAATGATAAATTAGCCGGTTTCGCTTTAGGTGCCGATGATTATTTGACAAAACCTTTTGATTTACCAGAATTGAGTGCACGAATTAAAGTTTTAGCACAGCGTAATAAACATAAAAGTAACCTTTTTGAATTAGATACTTTAACCGTTAATACGCAACAACATAAAGTCATGCGTGGCCAAACAGAAGTGCTATTAGCAAAAAGCCAATGGTTACTACTCAAGGCTTTAATGGCTCACAGCCCAAATATTGTTGATAGAACTACATTAGAAAGTACAATCTGGGCAGATCAAACTCCCAGTAAAGATATGCTTAAAACTCTCATATTTAGATTGAGAAGTATGATTGATTTACCTAATGAGAAACCTTTAATTCATACAATACGCGGTGCTGGTATTGTATTAAGGGTAACGAATAATGAATCGTAAACTCTCATTACAGCAATTTTTAGCTCGAAGATACATCGGTATTTTCAGCGCTATATTCTTCATTTTTAGTGTTGTGGTCAGTTTTATTAACCTCAATACGATGGATGATACAACTGAGTATTACATGCTTTATGAAGCACAAGTACTGAGTGAATATTATAAAAAAGAGGATATAATTTTAGAATTTGATTCTGGAATAAAAGAGTACTTTTGGGGATTTGAACAGCTACCTAATCAATATAAGCAGTTTTTGAAATCTAGTTCATTAACTAATAACTCAGTATCGCTTTTTGAAAGTGACATTGCTTATATTTATATTTTACCTTATAAACTAACTAATCAATTAGACAGTTTTTATGTGATTCATATTTTTGACAAGGATTCACAGCGTAATAGCGAATATGAACTGCGAGTACAATTGAGTATTTTATTTTTTATCGCTTTATTTTTCGTCATGTTTTATATCCATAGAACAAATAGACAAGTTTTAACTCAAGTTAATAGCTTAGATAATTGGTTGAAAACACTTAATATTGAAAATATACACTCTTCTCCTTTACCAAAAAATCTTACTTTTGAAGAACTCACAGATACAGCGACAGTAGTCAGTAATAGTTATATAGAACTGCGCGAGTTGAATTTACAAAAAGAGGCTTTATTGATCACAGAGCAAGAATTTTTGAGTACGCTTAGCCATGAATTAAGAACACCTATTGCCATTATTACAGCTGCCTGTGCTTTATTGGATAAAAGAAATGAATTAACAGAAAAAGATAAAAATGTTTTAACAAAGCTCAATAATGCTAATAACAATATGACACTGCTAACTGACACATTACTGCAGTTATGGCGCAAACAGCCTGTGTCAGATGCAGTTACTAAGGTTTCATTAGAAGAAATATTACTTCATGTTATTGAACAATCAGATCTTGATATTGTTATGTTTGAAATAACAAATATAAATAATAAACCTTTTGATTCCCAGCTAACCCTAATTTCAATAGTAATTAGCAACCTTTTACGAAATGCTTATCAATATATTGCTAATGGTAAAGTTGAAATTACGATAGATAAAGATATATGGGTTATATCAAATCATTTTGATAGTACTCAGCAAGTTAAAAATAACGAAAAGTTTGGCTTTGGTATTGGGTTATATTTAGTTGAAAAAATATGTATTCAAAATAACTGGTTGATACAAACGGATACGAAAGATTCAATTTTTAGTGTTAAAATTCAGTTTAGAACACAAACTATAATTTAATTATTTAGAATGATAGAGAGAAAATATTTTTGAAACGCCTTTTTTGGGAAATTTATAGCGTTATATTATTAAGCATTTTTGCTGTTTTACTGCTTTCATATACGGCGTTTAATTACCTTAATCAATATCGATATCAAACTCATCTACACGAAGTGATGTCTGGTACTGTTTATTTATTAAAAGCGGGTGTTAATAGGCAAGAAGGTGAAAATCAGCAGCGTTGGTTAACATTATCAGCTTCATTATTAAATGCGGATTTATCGATAAATACTTTAAAAAGTTCGCTTAAGAATCTATATGAAAATGATTCTTTCATTTACAAAGAAAAGCTTAACTCAGAATTATTTGTACTGCAGAAAAAACTGAACAAAAAAAACACAGTATTAGAGTTTAGGTTTGAAGGTTTCACTGAGCAAATTGCAACAGCAACAGCATTTTTGTTGCTAAATGAAATTGGCCGTTATGATGTGAGTAAACGCCAAGCTGCTTTTGATAACATCAGTAAGATGTTTTCATATCCAGTATATCGCAGTTCCCGCCAAGATCTTGCGTTAGATAGTAGACAACTTGAACGCCTTGATCGGGGGGAAACGATTATTGATTGGGATAAGCAATACGGGCGTGGTTTATCTATCAATGTGTATGCACCCTGGGGCAGTACTTCAGATGTATTATTTATGGGGTCTATTGATTTCTTTGAACCTTACCCATTCCACATTGTTTTATCTTTTTTCATATTTGCATTATTTTTAATTGCACTGAGTGTATTTTTCATTATTAAGCATCTCACAGGTCAATTATATCGATTGCATGATAAAGTAGATGCTATTAGTCCAAATAATATTCTAGAGATAGAACAGTTAGCTGACAGTAATGCAATAGAGCAGTTAACACTGAAAGTACATAATATGGCTGAGCGTATTAATATTTTATTAGATGAAAAAGCATATATGATCAGAGCTGTTTCTCATGACTTAAGAACACCGATTGCTAAAATGCATTTTAGATTAGAAATGCTTTTAGATAATTTAGATGAAACACACCCTGTATTATTAGGATGTAACAAAGATTTAGATCAATTAAGTACTTTGATTGATGAATTACTTACTTACGAAAAACTCACTTTACAATCTAGCATTGACTTGTATCAAATTGATATTATTGAACTTGTTACCTATCAATTGCAAAGTTACAAATTGCTATACCCAAAACTGACAATAACAGTAATATCAAAATTACCAAAAGACTTTACAGTGGATGCTAATGAAGCGCTATTAAACCGACTACTAGATAACTTAGTTAGTAATGGTGCTCGCTATGCAGATTCAAAGTTAATAATTAGCCTTTCAATAGAAGGTGATAACTTTAAGCTACAAATTGATGATGATGGCAATGGACTTGATGATAAAACTATCTCCAAGTTATTTAGCCCTTTTTATAGAGCTGAAGGGAGTCGTAATAGTGAATATGGCGGTTATGGTTTAGGACTCGCAATTGTAAAACAAGTCGCTATGCAGCATAAAGCAAGTATTACAGCATGTAATAATGAGTTAGGGGGAGCACGCTTTACATTATTATTTCCCTTAAAATTAACAGCGCTAATTGAAGGTGAAAAATCATGCCTTTAATTAAAGCTATTACCACTAAATATTTAACTCATATTATTTTATTTATACTTTTGTTCTCCTCATCTTTGGTAAATGCAAATCCGCAAATAAAAGAACAAAAAACTAAACAACAAATTGAAAAATCAAAAAATAATAAAGATAGTGTAGATCAGTGGAGTGATTGGAACAGTCCAACTTTAGTTAAACCTAAATATGGTGTTGGAATACAAGGAGATATAGAGAATAAACTCAATCAGTTAGATAAAAGTAACCTTTTAGAGAACACAAATGGTGTACTTGTTAAAAAAAACAATAATAAAAAAGTGATAGATAAAATGAACAAACCTAAAAATATTAAGCAAATGATGGCAGAATTAAAAGCTATGGAAGCTGAATTAAAACAGGAGCTTAGTCATGAATCTGAATTTTAAAGCGATTAATCAATTTGTATGCTGCACTTTCTTGTTACTGCTAGCAACTCAAGTACTTAGTGATGAGAAAAGTGAAGTAGATAAGCTTTTCTCAAAAGGTATGGCACAATCTCAAAATGGTAATTGGATTGATGCAAAGAGCTCATTTGAGCTCTTATTGAAATTAAATGATCAATTACATCGTGCCAGAGTAGAGTTAGCAATCGTTTATTTGAACTTAAAAGATCATGAGTTAGCGATTGGCCAATTTGATAAAGTGTTATCTATAAGTGACCTACCAGATAATGTTCGTACAAATATTTCAGACCTAAAAATGCAAGCCTTAACAGCCCTAAATAAGAAATTAGTTAAACAAATAAAGCAAAACACTGCAAATATTAAAAACTCTTTTAAAGGCAATGCTGAAGTGGCTTTTGGATACGATGATAATGTGCGATTTAGCTTTGGAGACTATTTTTTAGAAGATGACCCTTATTATGATAGTTATATCATTGAATTAAATGATGGCACTATATTAGTCGTTTCAAATGATGGTTATGTTTATGATCTCGATGGTTATCCTTTATTTAAAAATGAGGGGCAATACGAAACAAGTAATGTTAAAAAAGGAAGCCAATTTAACGAGTTACGTTTAAACTTACAACATCAATATCATTTTGATTCAGTTGATAAAATCACCTGGAATAATTCACTGAGTTTAAAGAAGATCAACAATGTTGATTTGCAAAGTTACAGTAAATTTCAGATAAAGTTAGATTCTGAAATTAATTGGAAGTTAAATAAAGAGATAGAATTGAGCTCTTTAGCTCATTACAGACTATTGCAAAGAGATAGCCAAACGCAAGTTCAAACCTATGGTGTAGAAGCTAACATAGCTTACTTTAATAATTTAGGTAAGTGGCAATTAGGTTTTAACTGGATGGACAGAATTTATGAAGAATCTTATATTGAAAGAGATGCATACGCATATATATTTGATGAAGTGCATAGTAATACGCGTAATATATCCCTAGCATGGTCTAATCTTTTTTTTAATAATAAGCTGTTATTATTAGCTAAGTTTGATTATTTAGACACCAATGAGCAAACGCAATACCCTGATTTTAGTTACTATGACGAATATAGTAACTCTGATTATACAGGTATTAAATACTCAAGTGCGATCATATACTCTTTTACACCAGCTTTGAAACTATCACTAACAATGTTAAGTTTAACCTTAGATTTCTCGGACGATTACACCTACTCTGGTGCACAACAGGATAAGAGCAAAGCTTTTAAAGTTAAGTTAATATATAGCATTAACGATAGTTTTGATATTTTTGCTGCGTCAGAAAATACACAACGAGATTCAGATCAATATGATGGTATTCATAGTGATAAATCGTTGTTCAAGGCTGGTATTCGTTTGAATTTTTAGTGTGTTTTTACAAGCACAATTATGAAACAAATGTGCATATTTTATAAAGCTATTTTATCCGCTGAGTGATCGTGATACTAATGTAGACAATGTAGAGTTGATTATCTGAAATCATCAACAAATAGATATTTACGATAGGGATCAATATATGGCTATTCACCCAGAAGCAATCGACAATTTTCAAAGAGGTATCTTTAATGATAGCTACTTAGGTGTCGTTAATGTCAGTACAGGTACTTTATATTTGGCGCTTGCAGAGCGTAGAGATACTAATCCAATTTTACCAGAGCGTCATAGCATTGTTGATGGGCAGAAAAGAGCGCCATTACCAGGTTCTGGTGGGCATACTATACTAGCAAACTGGAATCATATTATTGCATTTCAAGTCAAAAAAGGGGTTGCACTAGGTGATGCCTTTGGTTTTTCACTGATAAAAAAAGGAGACGCTAAGTTTGAAATTGGTACTTTTCGCTCAGGACTTAACCGCCAAAAAGAGGGCTCTAAACCAAATTATGCACATGACAAGTCAGCTGATGCAGAGCAAAGAACATTACCACAAGAGAAAATTTTAAATCAGTTATTACCAGCTCTCACATCTGGTTTAATGAATACCCAAAATCGTAGAGCCAGTATTTAAAATGAGTTTTAAACTTATTTAAGCTCAAACTTTAAATTATCACGAGCATCCTTTAGTAAAATACCACGTTTATTTAATTGTTTATGAAGTTGTTTTTGAAAGTGTGATTCAGCTCCTGAATCAAGCACTTGTTTTAACTTTTCTTCATCTTCAAAATGACATGTAACTAAAATACTACTTGGAAAAAGGTCAAACTGTACCGTATGTGTTAAATGTGTAAAACCGACTAATTCTTTATTTGCTTGTTCAGTCAATATATCTAAGGTTTTAAGTAATTTATCATTTAATTTACGACATATTTTTGATAGTTTCATTGCTATTATCTGTTCTCAGTAATCTATTTATAAAAGCTATTATACAGCTTATTTTCGATTGAATATTTATCAAAGCCTCAAAAAAGTAAATAAAGGGAAGTAATGCATAATAAATATCAAATTTCGACGGATAACAACCAACTAAATATATCCAAAATTCATGATTATCTTTCAAATGACTCATATTGGGCAAAAGACAGAACCTTAGAACAAGTCACAGCAAGCATAGAAAACTCGTTGTGTTTTGGCGTGTATTACAATAATGAGCAAGTTGCTTTTGCGCGAGTGGTAACTGATTCCGTTTCTATTGCTTACCTATTAGACGTCTTTGTTTTTGAAAATCATCAAAATAAAGGCGTGAGTAAATTATTGCTAGATGCAATTTTTATTCATCAAGATTTACAAATGGTTAATTGGTTATTAAGAACGAGTGATGCACAAGGGCTTTACGAA
>Ga0209395_1008053_pt1 | contig 10876 bp, 8 predicted proteins | sample GOMGulsemesocosm_3_FD_184635 | JGI IMG/M metagenome (GOLD analysis project Ga0209395, IMG submission 184635) | Methane-oxidizing microbial communities from mesocosms in the Gulf of Mexico - GOM9D Gulf of Mexico (SPAdes) (version 2) | ecosystem: Environmental > Aquatic > Marine > Cold seeps... | reverse complement strand
TATGCAGATGTACTAATAGCTGATAAAACAGCTAAAGCAGTGAGAGATTTCATTAATTTTGTATTTTTCATTGTTGTATCCCGTTTGAACAAATATCACTTGTTGTTAACACTAGATTCATTTATGAACACTAATTGCTCAATTACCTTTTGGTCTATAAGACTAAGGTGTTATAAGCAACTAGTAGAAAATTAATTTTCTACTTTATAAAAGAAAAAATGTTATTTAAATGTTAAGGTTCACATCTGAATTTAGAAAATATTACATTGAGTCTAGACTTTAATTATAACTTAACAAGTTGATCTTTAATGAAGAAATTAGAGAATCATACTAAAGTCTAATGTTTTAACTTTGATAGCTGAGTAATTCTTGCAGCAAGCAAGAAGCAAATAAATTAGGGAAACAGTTATGACACAGAGTATTTACCCAATACCGTCTTCAGTAAAAGAGTCAGCAATTATAAATGAAGAGAAGTATTTAGAGCTTTATAAGTGGTCTCTTGAAGACCCTGAAGCTTTTTGGAAAGAGCAAGGTCAAAGGCTGGATTGGTTTAAACCTTATACAACTGCAAAAAATACTTCTTTTGATAAAGGTCATGTTGATATTAAATGGTACGAAGATGGTCAGTTAAATGCTTCTTATAACTGTATTGACCGTCACTTAAAAGATAAAGCCGATAAAGTTGCACTTATTTGGGAAGGTGATAACCCAGAAGCTGTAGAACATATTACGTATCAAAAGCTACATGATGAAGTGTGTAAGCTAGCAAATGGATTAAGAAAACTAGGTGTTAAAAAGGGTGATTGTGTTGCCATATATATGCCAATGACACCACAAGCAATCTATGCAATGCAAGCATGTGCTCGTATAGGCGCAGTACATTCAGTTGTATTTGGCGGTTTCTCTCCCTCAGCAATCGCTGATCGTATTAAAAATTCAAATGCAAAAGTTGTGATCACTTCAGATCAAGGTCGACGTGCAGGTAACGTTGTGCCACTTAAGGCAAATGTTGATGAAGCGGTATCACAAGATTCAGTTACTTCTATTGAGCATGTAATCGTACATCAATTAACAGGCGGTGAAGTTGATTGGAATGAAAAAGATGTTTGGTGGCATGATTTAGTTGCCGATGAAGCAACAACTTGTGAGCCAGAAGTAATGGATGCAGAAGATCCATTATTTATTTTATATACTTCTGGTTCAACAGGTCAACCTAAAGGCGTAGTGCATACCACTGGTGGTTATTTAGTTTATACATCGCTTACTCATGAATACGTATTTGACTTAAAAGAAGATGATGTCTTTTGGTGTAGTGCCGATGTAGGTTGGATCACAGGTCATAGTTATATTGCATATGGTCCACTTGCAAATGGTTGTACACAAGTATTATTTGAAGGTGTGCCAACTTATCCTACAGCTGGTCGTATGGGTGAAGTGGTAGATAAACATAAAGTTTCAATCTTATATACAGCACCTACAGCGATCCGTGCATTAATGGCAAAAGGTGATGAACCAACTGCTAGTTCAAATCGTGAAAGTTTACGTATTTTAGGTTCGGTAGGTGAACCTATTAACCCAGAAGCTTGGAGCTGGTATTACGAAAAAATTGGTAATAGCCAATGTCCAATTGTAGATACTTGGTGGCAAACAGAAACTGGCGGCATGATGATCACGCCATTGCCAGGTGCAACACAAATGAAACCAGGCTCTGCAACAAGACCATTCTTTGGTATTGCGCCAGCACTATTTGATGCTGAAGGAAATGCATTAGAAGGGGAAGGTGAGGGTAACTTAGTTATTTTAGATAGCTGGCCAGCACAAGCGCGTACAGTTTATGGTGATCATGAACGATTTGAGCAAACTTATTTCTCTGCTTATCCAGGCGTATACTTTACCGGTGATGGCTGTCGCCGTGATGAAGATGGGTATTACTGGATCACAGGTCGAGTTGATGATGTATTAAATGTATCTGGTCATCGCTTAGGCACCGCTGAAATTGAGAGTGCGTTAGTGGCACATGAAGCAGTAGCTGAAGCTGCAGTTGTAGGTTACCCGCATGAAATTAAAGGCCAAGGTATTTATGTTTACCTCACGCCAAATGATGGTATTTCAATTACAGATGAGCTAACTAAAGAAGTGCGTAATCACGTACGTAAAGAGCTTAGCCCAATTGCATCACCAGATATGATCCAATGGTCACCAGGTTTACCTAAAACGCGCTCAGGTAAGATTATGCGCCGTATTTTGCGAAAAATAGCTGCGAATGAACATCAGCAATTAGGTGATACCTCAACGCTTGCAGATCCTACGGTAGTTGAAGAGTTAATTGAAAACCGTCTTAATCGTTAATAGCTTGCTTAAGTATTAACTAAATGAGTAATATAATGGCTGTTGTCTAACTGGGATAACAGCCATTTTTTTAGGAGTAAACTATGAGCAAGTTTTTGATAGCGGATGATCACCCTTTATTTCGTGAAGCATTAAAAGGAGCGCTTCAGAACGCTTTTAGTGACTTGGCTGTATTTGAGTCTGATAACTTTAAATCAACCCTAGAAATTTTAGCAAAAGAAGATGATCTTGATATCTTATTATTAGATCTGCATATGCCGGGCAATGATGATTTATATGGTTTAATTAGGATACGTGAAGATCATCCGGATCTGCCTATCGCTGTGGTATCTGGCAGTGAAGAAATCAGTGTTGTATCTAAAGTAATGGGTTATGGTGCACTGGGTTTTATCCCTAAATCATCGTCATCAGCTGAAATCGCAGCTGCAATTAATGAAATTTTAGAAGGCGAAACTTGGTTACCTGAGGCAATGAAAGATAAGGTTAATCAATTATCGGGGGATGAAGTTAAAGTGGCGACACAAGTTGCTTCTTTAACACCGCAACAATATAAAGTACTGAGTTATTTACACGAAGGTTTATTGAATAAACAAATTGCATATGAATTAAACATTTCAGAAGCAACTATAAAAGCGCATATAACAGCAATATTTAGAAAGTTAGGCGTTTATAACCGTACTCAAGCCGTACTTATCGCATCTAAGCTGCAATTAGAGCCACCGGTTGAAGCTTAAACTACCTCTAAAGTATGATTATAATCCCCGATTTTTATCGGGGATTTTTTACATATTATTTAAACACTACAGTCTTATTGCCATTAACAAAAAGTCGATGTTCACTGGCAAGTTGTAATGCTTTACGGAATATATTGATTTTTTCAATATCCATAGGATTCGACTTTAGTTTATTTAAACACTACAGTCTTATTGCCATTAACAAAAAGTCGATGTTCACTGGCAAGTTGTAAGGCTTTACAGAACACAGTCTTTTCTACATCACGTCCTAATCTAGCCAAAGATTCTGCGTCATCATCATGGGTCACATGAATAACATCTTGCATAATAATAGGGCCTTCATCTAACTCATCAGTTACGTAATGGGCAGTCGCACCTATCATTTTAACACCACGCTCATAGGCTTGCTGATAAGGTTTTGCACCAATAAAGGCAGGTAAAAATGAGTGGTGTATATTGATTACTTTACCGCTGAAGCGTTTCACAAAATCACTGCTTAAAATACGCATATATTTTGCTAAACCTATAATATCAGGTTGGTAAAATTCTATTTGTTTGGCAACCGCTTCATCATGTTCTGCTCGTGTTAGATCTTGATGACTAATAAAGTGATAAGGCACATTAAACCCAGTAGCCAGTGGCTTTAATGTTTCATAATTTGAGATCACAGCAACAACTTCAATGTTGAGCGCGTCTTCAAAATACTTTAATAAAACACCGCCTAAGCAATGGGCTTCTTTAGTTGCTAATAAAACCACACGCATTTTTTCTTGGCCAACTAGCTCAAGATTACAATCGCTTGGTAGTTGGGCTTTTAACTCTTCAAGAAAATTAACTTTGGTAAAGTCACCTTGAAGTTCCGTGCGCATAAAAAATCTTTCATTGATATTATCAACAAATTCGTTATTTTTTATGATATTTAATTTATGTTCATAACAAAGCCCGGTGATTTTGGCGATTAAACCTTTTTCATCTGGGCAGTCTGTTAGTAATACTTTTTTCATCTCATTCCCCTTTAATGTCCAAGTAGACTGCTGTTCACTTGAATCAAATAGCTCATCATTATTTGACAAAGGGGACAAGATTGGAAGTATTTATTTCATTAAATTTAAATTCATTGTCACTGTGCCTTCTTCAAAATCTCGGGCGATTTTAAAGCCAAGTTTACGAGCCAGTTCAATCATGCCGGTATTTTCAGGCAAGGTAATACCTGAAACTAAACCCACACCTTGATGTTTACAATGATCTATCGCAATTTGTAATAGCACGCGACCTAAGCCTAAGCCTTTTTGATCTGAGCGGATCACTATGGCAAATTCAGCTTCAAGGTTATCGGGATCCATCAATACACGAGAAACCCCTAAAGTATGAGATTTACCATCTATTTTTTGTGTGACGATAAATGCCATTTCTCGGTCATAATCTATTTGTGTCATTTTAGCTAATTGATCATGGCTAAATTCAGGTAATTCACCAAAAAATCGTTTGTATCTATCTTCTTTATCTAACGCCAGATCAAAAGCCCTATGTGACTCTTCATCTTCTGGTTTTATGGGTCTTAAAATCGCACTTTCACCATTTTTAAGTATAATCTCTTTTTCTAATTCTTTGGGATATGGGCGAATAGACAAACGTTTAAAACCAATTTTAGGTTGATATTTTTTTAATTGGATCACCGCATCAAGCACTAAAAACTTGCCGCCACTTGCCAGTACAGGATTGAGCTCTATGCTGTTAATATCACTTTGTTCAACAATCAGTTGTGATACGCGAGTTAGTAAGGCGCATAAAGTATATTTGTCTATTTTATCTGGTAAGTGCTTTTCTTTAATTAAGCCTTTATCTTGTGCTGCTGCGATTAAGTATTTGGCTAAGTTCATATTGAGAGGCGGTAATGCAACGGCAGCTTGCTCATAGTTTAAACCTGTACCAGACTCGCCTAGTAAAATAACAGGTCCAAAGTTAGGATCTGTTTTTACTGCGATACGTAACTCTTGTGAGCCGGCACGGGGTGCCATTTTTTGTAATGAAAACCCTTCGATTTTGGCATCTGGATAGGTATTTTTTATTCTTAATAACATGGCAAAAGCGGTTTGTTCAACTTCATCAGGATCATTCAGGTTAAGTACAACACCACCCACATCTGATTTAGATGAAATACTTGGGCTAATCAATTTTAAAGCAACGGGAAAACCCATTTCTATTGCTTGTTCTCTGGCATCTGTGGGTGTTAAAGCGGCTTTTGTATCTATGGTATTGATCTCATATTGATCTAAAATATGTTTAGACTGATGAGTTGATAAGTAATGCTCATTATTTGTTATATGATCATTTATAATTGCCTCAATCTTTATAGGATTGTGATGAGATGATTCCAATAAGGACTCTGGTGTTTGTGTTAAATGCTTTTGATTTCTGCGATATTGAATCAAGTGCATAAATGCACCTACAGCACCTTCTGGGGTTCTATAAGTGGGTATCGCACCTTGGCTACATATTTTTCTTGCATTAAAAGCGGCTTCTTCACCCATAAAGTTAGTTAATACATAAGGGCGTTGCATTTTAGGGATTTGATTAACTGTCTCGACAATTATTTTTGCGTATTCTTCGCTTGGTGCTAGTGCTGATGGGCTATGTAAAATAAGTAAATTTTCAACTTCCGGCGCTTTGAGTAAAATATCAAGCACTTTTTGATATCGAATAGGATCAGAATCACCAAATATATCAACAGGATTATTTGCCATATCTTCTTGAGGCAATACTTTGTTTAATAATGCGATAGTGCTATCGCTTAATTGGGTTAGCTTTCCTGATGTTTGCGTTAGGCTATCTACTGCCATTACACCTGGACCACCGCCATTAGTTAAAATGGTCAGTTGTTCTACTTTTAGCAGCTTAGGGTGTAGCGCTAGGGTCTGAGTGGCTGCAAATAATTCCCGTAAATCATTTACTCTTAACATACCAGCGCGTTGAAACATGGCATCGTAAATGGCGTCAGAGCTACTATTACCACCCGTATGCTGTTGTGCTGCTATTGAACCCGCTTGAGTCTTTCCTGTTTTAATTGCGATAATAGGTTTGCTAAAAGCGGCGGCTCTTGCAGCAGAAATAAATCGACGTGTATCTTCTATATTATCAATATAAAGCAAGATTGCTTGAGTTTTGGCATCACGACCTAAAAAATCAATTAACTGAGCAAAATCTATATCTATACAATCGCCCATAGAAACGAAATATGAAAACCCTATGCCTCTATTTTGTGCCCAATCTAATATGGTTGAACAAACGGCAGCTGATTGTGAAATAAAAGCGATTTTACCTTGAGATGCTACTGTATGCGAAAAGCTGGCATTTAAACCAATACTGGGGATCAGTAAACCTAAACAATTCGGCCCTAAAATACTGACTCCAGCAGCTTTAGCGACTTCTTTTAATTTATGTTTATGCTCAGTTTTAAAGCCTGATGCAATTAATATAGCGAATTTGCATCCTTTGGCACCCAACTCTTCAATTAGCTTAAATGATAAATGTTTATTTGTGCAGACAATGGCGAGATCGGGTACTTGAGGCAAGTCTGAAATTGTAGGGTAGGCTAATACACCGTGAACAGCTTTGTACTTAGGAGTAACGGGCATAACAGGGCCGTTAAAACCACCTTGCAATAAATTTCTCATGACCACAAAACCTGCACGGTTTTCTTGGTTGGATGCACCAATAACGGCAACTGATTTTGGATTGAAAAACTGGCTGATGCGTTTTACTGTCATATGTGCTCTTTGCCTTATGCTAATTTTAGTACTTTATCGATCCCTCGTTTATTATGCGACATTTATAGCTAATCCATTAGTCTAATATACGCTGGCTTGACTAATAATGTATAAGCTTTGATTTGGCGCAATTCTTAGGTATGCTATTCACAGATCAGGAACAAAAATAATAAATATATAAAGGTAACTTATGACACTCATGTTTATATGTGCAGCAATTGGCACATCAATACTTAATTTAGATACTTTAGTGGCTCAAAGTGATTCAGATAAATTATCTGTTACGCAATTAGGCAGTGATAAACATGCAAGTGAGTTTTTAATATCCATAGCAGAGCAGGTACCTTTACATATCCATAAACACCATACCGAGATAATTTATATTCTTGATGGTACAGGCAATATGACAATAGATGACAAAGTCGTTAAAATTAAAAAAGGCGACTACATTCGCGTACCTGAAAATACCCAGCACGGTGTAACAGTCACATCAACAAATCCTTTAAAAGTACTTTCAGTGCAAACGCCAGAATATAAAGGCTCAGACAAGCATTTAGTGCAATAGACTATACTTACAGGATTAACTTCATGCAAAAATCTTCTCGTATAAATAGTTTGATTATTGGAGCTTCATTAATAATAGGCTTAATTGGTTTAGGTTTGTCACTTAAAAGTGGCTTGCTGACATTTAAATCAATGGAGCGCTCAGTGGTTGTTAAAGGGCTTGCTGAACTTGAAGTAAATGCTGATACGGCTATTTGGCCAATTAAGTTTACCGATGCTGGCAATGATTTAACACAGTTAATGGAAAAGGTGCAAACTAAAAATCAGAGCATCATCGCATTTTTAAAGTTACATGGCTTTGATGACAGTGAAATTACAATTGGCACTCAATCGGTACATGATAAACTGGCAAGTGGGTATTCCAATAGCCAAAAAATAAAATATCGTTTTACTGTAGAATCATCTTTATCAGTTTATACTCATTCACCTGATAAAGTATTAAATGCAAGTTCTAAAATAAGTGATTTAGCAAAACAAAATATTGTGATGCTGAGACAAGAATATAATAATCAATTAGAGTTTTTATTTACTAAACTTAACGATATAAAACCTAAAATGGTGCAAACTGCGACACAAAATGCCCGAGAAGTTGCGTTAAAGTTTGCTAAAGACTCAGACTCAAAATTAGGTAAAATTAAATCTGCCAGGCAAGGGCAATTTAGTATTTCAGATCGTGATTCAAATACGCCAAATATAAAGAAAGTGCGTGTAGTTTCAACAATCGAATATTATTTATCAGATTAAGCTATTTCGAAAAGTACTTTTATAATTTATAGGTTAATAATGATCCATATTACCAATGGTGATAGTGCAAATAGTTATTTAAAGAAAATAGGCATTCAAGGTCAATTTCAAGCATGGCAAGATGTATTGCATCATGGTCCTATTACAGCGCAAACCGACTTAAAAAAAATAAGTGAATATCGTAGTGAATTTTTAGCTGATTTTTTTTGCATTGCTTTGCCTGATGTAAAAGCCAAATTTAAGCAAAGAGATGATGCATTGCTCGCATTAGACCCTTCGGATGAAATTGTATTATGGCTTACCCCTGAACTATTTGATTGTTTGATCGGACTGCAGTTTTTAGCTTGGTTTAAAAGCTCAAAAATGGAGTCTCAAAGTTTAAAAATCGTGATGTTGCCAGATCATTTGCCTCCAAGAGAGCATAACGCAGAGCATGTTCAGCGTTATTTTCAAACAAGATTCACCCCAGAAAAAGCCTTTTATGATTTAGCTAATAGTGCATGGCAAGCTTTAATATCAGCTGAACAGCTTCAAAGCACTCAGCTTAAGCAATGTTTAGGGTTAGAATTTAAATATTGGCCTAGCTTAAAGTTAGCTATTACACGATTTTTAGAAGAAACACCGCCTAAGCCTGAGCTATCTCGTACGCAATGGCAAATATTAGATATATTGTCTGTTAAACCACTTTCATTGGCGCAACTTTTTGGGGAAAATCAACAGTTAGAAGAAATCCCTTTTATGGGAGATTTGAGCTTTTGGTCTATCTTAGAATTAATGCGAGATTTAGTTGATATAGATACGCAAGAGTGCATTTTACATCAAGATTTAATGTTTTATCATTTACATCAAATTGCATTATCCGATAATGGTATGAAAGTCATAACAGGTGATGGCTATTTAACTTAATAGCTATAATTAATAACTAGGTGTTGGTAAATGCGCCAACTCACTGGTATTACGACCATTTGATTTAGCAAAATACAAAGCTTTATCAGCATACTCTAATAACATATGATAATTATTATCTGCATGTGCAGTTGTCAGTGCTAAGCCTATGCTTATCGTAAGTTGATTTGATGTTTCACTTTGTTCATGGGTGATTTCAAGGGCACTAACTTGTTGGTGTATGCGGTTGGCTAAAGTAAATAAACTTTGCTCATCGGTTTGATTAACGACAACAATAAACTCTTCACCACCAATTCTACCGGCTAAATCATCGGGCCTAAATAATGACATTTCAATCGCATTAGCGACTTTTATAAGTGCTTCATCTCCGCCAATATGACCATAAAAATCATTATAATTTTTGAAATAATCAATATCTATAATTAATACACCAACCTCAGTTTTATAGCGACAGGCATTTCGCCAACTACGCTCTAAAAAGTCATCAATTTCTCTGCGATTATAAAGACCAGTTAAGGGGTCGTGAGTTGCGTGATTAGCTAAAATATCTAGCCTCTTTTTATATCGAATATGCACTTTCAATCGCTCAAAAAAGCTGGTGGTTTGTTCAGGTAAATGAAGATAATCTGACGCCCCCATATTAAAAGCCTGCATTTCTTGATTTTTATGCTGACTATTTTGAAAGTACACTATGGGCATAGTGCTATTTTTTTCTTCTTCATTTATGCTATTACATAAGCTAAATGACATATCTAATTGATTTTCAACGAGCACTAAACATGGATTATTTTCTACTGTACTTTTAAATAATTCAGATATTTTACTGTGAAAAAACAGCTCAAAACTATCAGTTTCAGCAACGAAACATAAGATAGCTTTACTCTCGCTTAGGCATAATATATCTATACGATCTTTAGCTTTAAAGCCACATACATTGCTATTTTCATCTTTATTGGCTATTCCCAAACTAATAAAATCATTTAAGCTTTTTGCATTTTGCAGGCCAAGCATAACTTCGCCTTGTTGATCACTTAAGGCGGGTATACGTAAATCAAAATCACCATGCATCCACAGCTGTTGCCAAGCATCTAAACTGTTGGAAACATGTTTATCTAAAACAATTGGTGTGATCTCAAGTTCAATGCAGGCTTGATTTAAAATATCTTCATCAGAAATATCTAGGCTTTCTAACCAAAGAGATTGGTATATCTTTTTTCTAAAGGCAGCTGCTTTATCTGGTTGTTGCCCAGCAATGATATTGATGTAAGTATTTGCAAGCTCAGTATTAGGTATGATATTTGGATTGATGATTTTTATTTCAGGTGCGCGCTTTAAAACTAATTGATATTCGGTTTTGAGTAGTTCTAATTGTTTTGGATCTTTAGAGTTTGAATTGGCGCCGGGTGCATGCTGAATAACGCGCCATTCAACTTTATTTAATAATCCAAGGTTATCTAACCTTTGATGTAAAACGTAGCAAAAAGGACAATTAAAGTCGGCATAAACGATAGTTTTTATATTTGGCAAACTCAGCTCACGGAATGTTTTTATTGTTATTTTATAAGCTTAGACTATTTATTCTGCTTCGGATAGTGAGGGTCTAGGTTATTTAAAACTGCTTTTAGTTAACAAAAAAGGGCCAAAAGGCCCTTTTTAAAGTATTGATTTAGTTTGTATTATTTTGAAGCGACGTATTGGTCTACAAAGTCTTCAAGTACGTTTAATGGTAAAGGACCATTTTTTAGTACAACATCATGGAATTCACGAATATCAAATTTATCACCAAGTTTATCTTTAGCTGCTTTACGCAGT
>Ga0209395_1008052_pt1 | contig 10878 bp, 10 predicted proteins | sample GOMGulsemesocosm_3_FD_184635 | JGI IMG/M metagenome (GOLD analysis project Ga0209395, IMG submission 184635) | Methane-oxidizing microbial communities from mesocosms in the Gulf of Mexico - GOM9D Gulf of Mexico (SPAdes) (version 2) | ecosystem: Environmental > Aquatic > Marine > Cold seeps... | reverse complement strand
TAGTATTGCTCATGGTAGTAATGTGCCTAGCCATGATGCCAAATCTCACCATAGATACTGATCCTGAAAACATGCTCAGCAGTGATGCTCCTGCCCGCGTATTTCATAACAAAACCAAAGCTGACTTTCAAATGCGCGATATGATCGTGGTCGGTTTAGTCAGTGAACGCAATATATTCACCCCCTATTCACTAAAAGTTGTGGAGCAACTTTCCACAAAAATTCTACAAATCGAAGGCGTTATTGAGCAAGACTTATTATCGCTCAGCGTCGTTGATAATATTACTCAAGAGGTAATGGGCCAAGAAATAAATAACTCAGATGAAAGTAACGGCATACGTTTCGAATATTTAATGAAACAAGCGCCAAGTACATTAGCAGGCAGTTTAGCTATTCAACAAGCCGTAAAACGCTTACCCATGTTGAACAATACTTTAGTTTCAGGAGATAACAGAGCAATAGCCTTGTATGTGCCGATTCAATCAAAAGATATGAGCTACAATATTGCAGAGCAAATACGGGAGATAAGCAAAAGCTTGCCTGCAGAATTAGTGGCTAATATAGACTTTCACATTACCGGCCTCCCCGTTGCCGAAGACCAATTTGGCTATGAAATGTTTGTACAAATGGGTGTTGCCGCACCATTAGCGGGTTTAGCTATTTTTGTTTTACTTTGGTATTTCTTTCGTAACTTCCCCTTGATTATCGCCCCTATGGTCGTAGCGATGGCAACGGTGATTATTATTATGGGTTCGCTCATAGGTATGGGTTTTACAGTACATATTATGTCGTCGATGATCGCCATATTCTTAATGCCAATTGCTGTGGTCGACTCGGTACATATTCTTTCTGAGTTTGCGGAAAAATATAAAACAGGCGACAACGCAGGAGATGTTGTAAAAGGGGTAATGAAACATTTATACACGCCAATGCTTTATACGTCAGTCACTTCAGCCATAGGTTTCTATTCATTGATGTTAACCCCTATTCCGCCAGTTAAAGTATTTGGCGCTTTTATTGGTACTGGCATTTTATTAGCTTTCGCCTTAACGATTATTTATATTCCCGCTTATATTTCTCGCTTAAAACCTGAAACGTTAGCCAAGTTACACGACGCCATTACGCGTATGGAACAAAAAGGAAAATTGGCTATAGCATTAGCAAGCTTAGGCGGTTTTGCCACTAAAAAGACCAAACTGATTCTGATGAGTTTTGTTGCACTATTGTTAGTGAGTATTGAAGGTATAAGTCGTATTGAAATTAACGATAATCCCGTTAATTGGTTTAAAGCTGATCACGAAATTAGAATTGCCGATAAAGTATTAAATGAACATTTTGCTGGTACTTATGACGCTTGGTTGGTGTTTAAAAATAACAGTTTAGAAAGTGATGTTACGGTAACAAAATTCAAAAACGTATTGGCAAGCGCTGGCACTACCTCAGACAGCGCAAAGCAAATCCGTGCTTTCATTGATAACGAAAACGCTTCCTTCATCAACCAAAACATGTTGATTTTATTAGACGACTTAAGTTTTTCAGCGGCTGAAAATGAACAAGTTTGGCTTGAAGAATTAGTCAATATTACCGACCAAGCTTTTAACCAAAGTAAAGTCTTTCTCGACCCCACATTATTGAACTGGCAAAGCGACTTTCAGCAAGCATTACTTAACACAGGTTTAGTGGGCAAAAGTAACGGTTTAGCCGATATTGTTAAAACGGTTAATCGTGAGCTTTATTCGGGTGAAGATAAAGATTTTGTTATACCCAAAACAAGTAACGGCGTAGCACAAACATTATTGCAATATCAGTCGTCACATCGCCCGCAGGATTTATGGCACTTTGTCACTAAAGATTATCAGCAAAGTTTGTTATGGCTGCAAATGACCAGTGGCGATAATCAACATACCACCAAGGTGGTTAACTGGACAGAGAGCTACATTGCCAAACATCCTATGCCCAAAGATATCAGTTATCAGTGGGCAGGAAAGTCCTACCTAAACATTGTTTGGCAAGACGCTATGGTCAGCGGTATGGTCGACAGTTTATTGTCGTCGTTTGTGATCGTTTTTTTGATGATGGTGTTTTTATTCCGCTCATTAAAATACGGTATTTTAGCCATGTTACCGCTAACCTTAACAATATCGATGATTTACGGATTAATCGGCTGGATGGGTAAAGATTACGACATGCCCATTGCCGTACTATCTGCGTTAACGTTAGGACTATCCATAGATTTTGCTATTCACTTTCTACAACGGGCTCGTGAACTTGAAAAAGAGTTGGGGAGCTTAGCGCAAGCATTAGCGGTAATGTTTCAGGAGCCCAGTAGAGCCATTACGCGAAATGCTATTGTTATTGCCATAGGTTTTACTCCATTACTGTTATCCCCCTTAATGCCCTATATTACTGTTGGCTTTTTTCTTGCCAGTATCATGGCGCTGTCGGCATTAGTAACCTTGGTATTATTACCAGCACTCATGACTCTTTTCTCTAAAGAAAAAAGTATTAATAACGCTTAAACGCTCAATACCGCATAGGATTTTATAATGAAGTATTTCTCACTTTGGTTACTAATTGGTTCGCTATTTAACGTTTCGGCTTTCTCTGGTGAGCTAACAGATGCCAACGAAATAATTAACAAAGCTAACTTAGCTGCTTATTATTCTGCTGATGATGGTAGCGCGCAAGCCAGAATGATTATTGTTGACGCCCAAGGGAACAAACAAATGCGTCAGTTTACCATTTTGCGTAAAGACCAAGCTGATTTAGGCAACCAAGACATGCTGGTGTTTTTCTCAAGACCAACCGATGTTAGCGGTACGGTTTTTCGTGTGGTAAAAAAAGTAAAAAATGATGACGACCGTTGGTTGTATTTGCCCGCGTTCGACTTAGTTAAGCGTATTTCAGCTGGCGATAAGCGCACTTCCTTTGTTGGTGCACATTTTTTTTATGAAGATGTTTCGGGTCGAAACCCCGATGAAGATAACTTCACCTTATTAAAAACGGACGATAATTTTTATACCCTAAAAGCTATGCCTAAAGATAAAAACAGTGTCGAATTTGATTACTATATCGTCAAAATTAACAAAACAACTTTTTTACCTATGCAGGTAGATTACTACAACAAACAAAGTAAAAAAATTCGTTCAATGGCGGTATTAAAAACGAAAGTAATAAAGGGTTTTACCACCGTTATGCATTCAAAAATAACACAACATAACGATGGTAGTTATACTGAAATGCAATTTAGAAACGTTAAATATAATGTCGGCTTACCTGACAGTATTTTTTCAGAGCGCAGTTTGCGTAACCCGCCTAAAGCATGGTTAAAGTAAGGTATGTCGTGTTAATCCCCATAAAAAATATAATTCTTTTCATCGCCTGCTTATTTATGACTTGGCAAGGCTTTGCCAGTGAACTTGCAAAAAGTGACGATGATGATTGGGGGAACGACGCTTGGGCCGAAGAAGAAGTATCGCCTTGGCGTTTTTCTGGTTTTACCGAAGCGGGTTATGGTTATTTATTGCAAGATAATATTGTTGCGTCAAACGCTTCATTAAGTGAAATAACCGCTCGTATAAACCTTGATTACAGCCACCAAAATTTTGAATTTGTTTCAAAAGGCGAGCTCATTTATGACAATGTTATTAGCAATGCTTATTGGCACACACGTGAGCTAAACATCAGCTTTAGTCCCAGTGAAAGTACTGATATAAAGCTGGGTCGACAAATTTTAACCTGGGGCACCGGCGACTATATTTTTCTCAATGATTTATTTGCTAAAAATTGGCAAGCATTCTTTGCTGGTCGCGATGACCAATACCTAAAGTCATCATCAGACAGTGCCAAGGGTACTTGGTATATTGGCGATTACTCAGTTGATTTGACTTGGACCCCTGAATTCATGCCAGACGTTTATTTAACAGGTGAACGCTTTTCTTTCTATTCTCCCCAAACACAAAGCATTGTTGCCCCCGCTGATGACTTTAACGTACAACAAACCAATAATGCACAATGGGCAACACGTATAGCAACCAATAAAAATGGCGTAGAGTATGCTTTATATGGTTATAAAGGTTTTTGGCCTACACCAGTAGGAATAACTAAAAACAGCGCTTTACAACCCATTTCCTACTTTCCAAAGATGAATGCTTGGGGGGCGAGTATTCGAATGGCATTAGCTGGTGGTTTATTTAATGCAGAATTTTCCAGTTACAACAGTATTGAAGACCATGAGGGTAAAGACCCTTTCGTTGCGAATAGCCAGAATCGTTTTTTACTCGGTTTTGAAAGAGAGGTCTTCAAAGATTTGACCGCCAGCGTACAAGTTTATGTCGAGCAAACAAAAAATTATGATGAATTGGTTGCCCATGCAGCGACGCCAGAAACTGAAGTCGATGAAAATCGTCAATTACTAACCTTGCGCTTAACCTACACAGCGCTTCAGCAAAAATTAATCTATAGCCTGTTTAATTTTTACTCTCCTACAGATAAAGACGGCTATCTTAAACCTTCAGTCACTTATCGTTACAGTGACCAATGGTCGTTTTCAGGAGGCGCTAATTTATTCTGGGGTGACAAAAAACACACTTTTTTTGGCCAACACCAGCAAAATAGTAATGCTTGGATACGCGTAAAAGCACAGTTTTAAACGACTTCCCCATCGCGCTCGGTGACTAAGCATAATGACTGTGATTAGTAATGTTTAGGCTCACTTTGGTGCGCTTAGTTGACATAACGAATTGAAAAACTTAATGTCTTCTTAGAGCGACAAAGCAGACGAAAAAACAATTTGATTGGAACTAAAAATGATAGCGTTAGGTAACAACGGAAGTTCGAATATTCAGATATCCCCTACATCAAAAATATCAAGTAAAGATTGGTTTCAAGCCGATATAGAAATAAAAGTAAATTGCTTTTCTGGAAAGATAAATGCTTTCTTTGAATCAGATGATTTAACACGGTTCTACCATGACGTTGTAAAACTGAATAAAACACTAAAAGGTAAAGCCGAACTCTTGCCACGAGAAGACCAATTCAAGCTATCCCTTGTTGCAGATAATTTGGGGCATATTAGAGTTGAAGGTCATGCATACGAGCAAGCCTGCTATGGTAATTGTTTAAATTTTCAGTTTGAATTAGACCAGACTTATTTATTAGAATTAATCGATTCTCTTAAAAACCACGTAAGAAATTGACGTTAACTAACTGAAAAGGTTAAGGTCTCATAAGAGCGAATAGCGGAACTCATAATCTATCTAACCATATAAAGGAATATCTCTTAGTGAATTCAAAATCTATTGCGATTATATTCATGCTTTTTTCTGGACTGGCGCTATCAAAACCGCTTGAGTGTCATATAGGCCCAATTCAAACTAAGTTGGGAGGTGGAGATTGGCAAGTTAGCTCTTGTAGTGATAATCATTCCCTAGTTTTTGTAACCATTAAAGGCAACCCTGCAATGCCATTTATGTTCTTCGTTAAGCGAAATGGAGAAGTGTCTAAGATAAGCGGTGAAGGTAATGGCGCAAAAGAATATACGTCAGCAGCTTTCGAAGAGCTAAAAATAATGACGGAAGTTCATTTCGATGACCTCGTCAAAGCGACACTAAAATAAACCATGACCTAGGTCGGGTTAGAGCAAACAGCAGACAATGAAGCTTAATTTAAAATGACCTCAAAAGCACCCAAACAAGGGCAGGCTAAGTGTTTCTAAAATTAATAAAATGGATTTTTATAGTTATCGCTGTTTTTGCTGCATTAGTTGGTTTGTTTATCGCTTATGCCTTCATTACGACCCCAAATAATACTGACTTAATAGAATATCAAACTAAGAATCACCAATTCCATATTCCTTATAAATTTGTTGTGCCAGGCACATTACCAAATCAATCCAATATTGAAGGTTATGATGAAATAGGGCTTGATATTTTTATCTGGTTTAAAGGTGAGTACGTGAAAGAGAATATATCCAATTTCGAGTTAAAAGGTGGCAAAGACAATAAGTATTTTAGAAATATCCACATCACTTTTATGGATGGTACTGCCCAAGAGATAGATAAGCTTTGGTCTTTAGACACTCGATTTGAACCTTTAACGTTAACGGGGGATTTTGAGAACGGTTACTTTGAGTCTATCGAAGGAACTGAATTATATCGAGTATTTAGAGAGTATAAAGGTAAGAAGCTTGGTGGCTTTTGGGATGTTGTTTCTATGAAGCCTAGCTTATCTAATAACAAAGAAACAAATTATAGAGGGCTATGGATAGGTAGCTGCCACCACATGGCAGACAAGGTCGAAACAAGTTGTGATTTCGTTGCAGATATTAAAGGAATGTTTGTTAAAATCTCAGCAACCGAAGATGCTTATTTGTTAATAGATGAAATAAATCAATTAATAGAAAATCACCTCAACGAATGGGCTGTTCGTTAAATTTCAAACCGTACTTTCAGCAAATATGATTCGGCCGCTTTTGGCACTAAGCCGTCCTTATGAGGCGGCTTTTTAGAGTCTAATAAACGTCAGTAATGTGGCAACTAGTGACCTTAGAAAAATGAATATTAGTCGTTTTTCCCTCACCAAAAGCTAACGTCAAAAAAGTGAGCTAAGTTGACGTAACGAACTGAAAATTTTAATATCTTCTAAGAGGGATAAGTAGTCAAAAATAAAATCAGAATGCTTTTGAGTACACTAGTTGTTATTAAAAACATATGGTTTTTCAACCATTACATTGTCGAATAGAGACTCCAATCATTTGTTAAATTTTTAGGTGCAGTAATGACTAGTATTCGTAATAAAAAACCAATGAAAGAGCCGTGGCTTTTTTTAGCTGCTGTATCTTTATCAAGTTTGCTTTTTTTCTTAGTTTTTAAGGAGCTGTCAACGGGCGCTACTATTATTATAGGTAAACGTGAAATTACGGATATTAGTGATCCTATTTTATTTTACTTCGGAGTATTCCTTAAGTTAGGTTTTGGTGCTGCCATAGTAGGGTACTACGTATATTTAAAATATAATAAGGGTTTAATAACCACTAACAGTCCACTAGATAACGGTGCATCAAAAGATAAATATAAGTGCTCAAGAAGAAGAGTTGTAGTAATTAATCTAATCGGTTTATCCAGTGCGAGTCTGCTTAGTTTATTTGCTGAAAACATTTCAATATCGTCATTGACTGTGGGTAAGTTTTTACTCACTTTCACAATTTCACTTATCTTCTTGTTGCCTTTAATTTTATCATTATATACAGGGAAAACTATATCATCCCAAGGCAGAATTCAATCCATCCAAGATAATTCTTACTCTGTAACTGAGGGGCAAATAATGCTCAGCTTTTTATTTTATTTGTTAATAATTATGATGGGATTTAGGTCGTAAAGTTCTTAAGAGTCAAAACCGATAACTTCTTATGAAAAAGCGGGCATTTTGATGTTACTAGAAATTTAATCAATCATTACGAGAAAGTGCTGTAAATATTGATGGAAGTGTAATTAATATAGATTAACCTCTACTTCCGCTCATGGCCCCCCCCTTTTTATGGCGGATTTTTACTATCAATAAAAGGTCTCGAATATGGCAAAAATGACCTCTCGCAGTCAATATCATTTAGTGGTTAGTAATCTCAAAATAATACATAGTCACCGTGCTCTAATTACGCATCTAACACTAACTTACAATTTCTCTCGGTTATCTAACGATAAGATCACTGAAACTTACTGACAATCAGGTGAAAATAACTTCAAATATTTAGTCGAGTTTATTATGAAAAAAATCATTATCACCCTCTGTTTATGCCTGATTTTCTCTTTAAATGCTTATGCTAAGAAGTCGAACGATTATATTGTTTTTCTTCATCATGATGCTAATGAAACTGATCATTACTCCTCCATCGGCGTGGAAATTATCCACCGAAAAATGAACAGTTATTTGGGTTTCGCTGTTAATAGTACCCTTGGCTATGCTCGCGTTAACGACACCTACAATTATCAGCACGGATTTATTGCATGGGAAGGCGGTATGAAAATTGGCTACTTTGCTAACTTTAGTCTTTATGCTGAATTTGGTGTTGATTTAGCCGAACTTGCTTTTAATGATCGCAGTGATGATGATTATCAACATAACAATAAACGCTATAATACTGACTTCGAAAATGATAATTTTTCTCATAGAGACAGTCGAAATGATATTGACGGTTATATTGGCATCGGCAGTTCATTTATGATTGAACAAATAAAAATCACCGGTTTTATTAGATTTAGAGAAATTAGTGGCCACCATTGGCAAGCTGAAAACAATACTTTTAGTGGAATTGAATTAGCCGCAGTTTTTTGATGAAATCCCCCTGCTTTACTTGTTAGTTTCTCTTGGCTACGGCACACTATAGCCAATGAGAATTTCAAACGAGTAGAGAGAAAAATGAGCGAACGATCAGCTGCACAAAATCAAATCAAGCAAATGCTTACCATGCAAGACGCAATGAATTCACGTGTTAGTGATACCTGGCGAGAAAATGGTTATGAATGGTATCGAGCTATTTGGGTTGAATGTGCAGAAATGTTAGATCATCACGGTTGGAAATGGTGGAAACACCAAGAGATTGACGTTGCTCAAGTACAACTTGAATTGGTTGATATTTTCCATTTCGGTTTAAGCTTACGTTTAATGACAGGTGCTACGGTAGAAAGTATTACTGAAACCTTAGCAACAGAATTAACGCAAAGTAGCAATGAAAGTGACTTTAAAATTGCTCTTGAAAGCTTGGCATCTGCCGCGGTTAGCAACAAAAGTTTCGATGCTATTGCCTTAGCTGATTGTATGCGTTTAATGGATATGGATCTTAACGAGTTATTTCGCCAATACGTTGGTAAAAACACTTTAAATTTTTTCCGTCAAGATCATGGCTATAAAGAAGGCACATACATTAAGATTTGGCATGGCGAAGAAGACAATGAAGTATTAGCCAATTTAGTTAACTCACTCGATGCTAGCGCGAGCGATTTCCAACAGCAGCTTTACGCCGCACTTGAAGAAAAATATCCTTCATAAGAATTAACATAAACCAAGAAAGTGCTGTAGATAATCTATATTTATAGCACTTATTTTATTAACCTCCTCCCTATTTCTAAAACAAACTCTGCATATTAAGATCTGTGGCACAAATTCTGCTTACTCAACTGTTATTAAGAATACCGTCAAGAATTTGAATCTCCGGAGAAGTGTATGGAATTAATCCTATTTGCCATGATCAGCCTAATTGTTATTGTTGCTTTGTTAGCTAGCCGCTTAAACGACAATAGTTTCCCCTTCCCATTTGATAAAAAAAATAGCCTTTTCACACCCGCAGAGAAAAACTTTCAAAATTTACTAGAACAAGCATTAGGTGGTAAATACCGTATTATTAATCGCGTGAAACTTTCAGACATAGTAACGATTCGTAACGGGGTTTCAAGCAGAGCTAGCCAAACGGCAAAAAACAATGCTGATAGTAAATATTTAGATTTTGTTATTTGTGAACGCGACAGCATGCAACTATGTGGTGTTATTGATTTGGTAGACACTCAGGGAAAAGGTTACAAAATTAAGAAAGATTGGTTTGTTAGCGGCGCATTAGAAGCCTCTTCAATTCCACATATTCGCATTAAAGTGAAGGCTAATTATACTGTTGATGAAATCCGTTCTTGTATTTACAGTCGACTATTAGGCAATAAGCCACCCGCACCAAAAATGAAAGGTAAAGTAATTCCTGCACCTATGTTAAAACCGCGTACCAATAAAAATAGAGAAAAGGCTGGAGTATTATCCCCTATTGCTGCTCGCACTCAATTAGAGGCATCGTCTAACCATGCGATGTCGCAGCGTATTCCTGCGCCACAAGTCGCGGCATTACCACACTAATACATAAACGCATTGGCATTTTTTATTCCAATGCGTTGGCTATCATCCTAATATTTACACCTCTCAATTTTAAATGCGCTAGAAAACAAATTGTAACCATTTCGTAGAACTCACTATGATATTGTTCCACCATAATCTAGCTCAATACAGCGTAATTAATATGAAACAAACAATCCTTTTACTGATGACTATTGCCCTTTTGTTTGGTTGTAGTAACCGTTTACAAGTTCCTGACTCAAAGTCTGGCTTTCTTAGCGATTACCACTTATTCAAGCCAAACCCTCGTATGGATAATTCCTGGGTCAGGGTTAAACGAAATGTCACCCTTGAAACTTTACAAAACTACAAAAGCATTGCTATAGCGCCAATAGAATTATGGTTAGATCCAAATAAGCCCACTCATATAAAAGACAAAAATAAGCAAAAAGCATTGAATGCTTATTTTGAACAACTGATAAAAGAAAAAATAGGCAATAAGTATCAAATAGTTCCTACAGGAACTAAAGATTCATTATTAATAAGGCTAGCTTTAACCAACCTCAACGAAAAAACACCTGAGTTTGAAGTATTAGACATATTACCCTTTCGTATCGTTTTAAATGCCGGAGAAGGTGCATATCGATTAGCCACTGACCAAAAAGCTGTTATTGGCGAGGCCGGTTTAGAAGCAGAGTTTGTAGATACCAATACTGGCGAAGGATTAGTTGCCATTATTATGAATAGCAAAAGTGACGAAATGAATGTCAACGACCAAGCCAGCAATATTGACAGTATTAAAGCTGTAATTGATGCTTGGGTAGGACAATTAGCTAGTGCCTTCAATGAGAAGCTTGACTAGTTATTAAGAAGAGTCGCACAAATCATAATTTTAAAGCTGATTTAACATTGCATTAGGGTATAATTTTACAATAACTTATTTATTTACCTAAAAGATAATCATATGAAAGCTGGAATAATTGGCGCAATGGAGCCAGAAGTTGCTAT
>Ga0209395_1008051_pt1 | contig 10878 bp, 8 predicted proteins | sample GOMGulsemesocosm_3_FD_184635 | JGI IMG/M metagenome (GOLD analysis project Ga0209395, IMG submission 184635) | Methane-oxidizing microbial communities from mesocosms in the Gulf of Mexico - GOM9D Gulf of Mexico (SPAdes) (version 2) | ecosystem: Environmental > Aquatic > Marine > Cold seeps... | reverse complement strand
AAATAAGCGGTGGTAGATCCGGAGCCAATAATAAACAGACTCTCGCTATGATCACGGATGTTATCAATAACAGCGTCGGCAATATCTTGCAGTACCAGTTCATCTGATTCTTTACCGCCAGACTTAACTGCTTGCATGTAACGTAATTCACTGGGTATTTGTAATTCACTATAACGTTTGGCTTTTACAACGCCTTGGCGAAACAATGTTTCATCTATATCCATCACATCACCTTCAGTTAAGGTGACTAACTGCTTAGTCAGCATTAATTCAACCACACGCCCTGCTGCCGTTGGTGTGACCGCATAAACACCTGAATGAATTTTACAGCCCGCAGGGATCCCTAACACTGGAATTTGTGGGCTATTATAACGCTGACAATATTGATGCACCGCATTAGCAATATTACGGGCAGTACCATCACCACCAGCAAATAAAATCACATCGACCTGCGCGGCAAGTAATGCTGATACCGCAAGTTCGGTATCAGCCGCCTCAGTTGCCTTGTGGTCACAGTGATAACTTAAGCGAACATCAAAACCTAGCTGGGTAGCACAACGCTCACCCATCAAATTATTTACCGTATAAATAGTTAACTGATCTTGATAAGGCTGTAATACGTTTAATGCCAAACCTGCTCGTTCATTAGCTTTCGGCTCTGCCCCCAGCGCTAGCGCTTGTTCTGCCATGTCGTCACTACCTTTTAAAGCGACAGCACCGCCAAGACCCGCAACAGGGTTAATAAGTAAACCTAACTTAAACATACTGGCTCTTCTTTGCTTGAAAACTGCTCAAGCGTTAACGGTAATGATGTCTGATAAAAACGAGCAAGTGCGTTGATAAACTGCTGTGCGCGAAGCGGAAATCCACGTTCGAGAAACACGAGCACTTGCTGGTAGACTTTATGCTGAAATGCTTGAGTATCGGCTTGAAAACCATCAAGGTTATCAGATGACACATGAAATTGGCGTTGTGCAGCAACATTAAATGCCCACTCAATCGCTTGTGGAATAATTTCTACCTGTTCGAATTGCTGCTGCTGTTGCTCATCTCGACCATCGGGCTGATACCAATAGCCATAATCTTCAAGTAACCGTCTTTGTGCGCCCGCTTGACACCAATGTGAAATTTCATGAAAGGCACTGGCATAATAACCTCGAGCAAAAATTATTTGATGGTAATCGCAGCAGTCATTAGCTGGGGTATAAATAGGTTCATCCCCGCCTTTAACCAGTTGAGTATTATACTCCTGATAAAAGGTTTGCTGGAAAAGTTGGATTAGATCAGAGTATTGATGACGCATAATGACTAGATAAAACAGTTTTCGCTATTGTATCTAAAAGGCATAAATATTTCACCCATAGCAGGCTGATAAAATCAGTAACCCTTCTATATTTTATTCGTTTCTGTTGGATAGACTAAATATCCCTATTGTTGAGTATCTATTTCAATTAACTATCAACCGGCCAATAATTCGAAACAAATTCGAAAAAAGTCACATTAAGCGAAATATATTCAGAAATAAGCTAATTACATTAGTAGCTACCGTTTACTTAAGTGTATTATCAATAGCACAAAACCTTTCTTTAATTGCCGACGTAATGAAAAAACTAGATAGTATTGATCTTCGTATTTTAACCTTTCTCTACAATAATGCCGATATTACTAATAAAGAATTAGCCGCTAAGATAGGCATTGCGCCATCAACGTGTTTAGAGCGAGTAAAACGGCTGAAAAAAGCAGGCGTTATTAAAGGTGCCTATATTGATGTCAACTTAAAGACTATCGGCGGAAATATTGAAGCGATTGCCGCGATACGACTTCAGCCTTATTCAGAAGAAATAGTGAATCAATTTAGAGATGATTTATTAGTGTACCCTGAAATATTGAATTTATATCATATGGGTGGCAGTTACGATTACTACATTCATATGTCGGTTCAAGACAGTGAGCATTTACGCCAGTTTGTTTTTAAGAACATCACTTCTCGTGATGAAGTGACCACAGTTGAAACCTCATTAGTCTTTGAGCATAGCCGCAGCGGTGTGCTACCGAACTTTCATAAGAATGAACAGTAGTACTATTCGTGGTATTCGTAGTGTTTGTCGCAGAGCGAATCAGCCCAGCGACAAACATTAGCTAACGCGTTGTTAAGACCTAATCATCATCCTAAGTTCACTAACCTAAGTTAACAAAGGTTATTTACGCTCTCGGCTATGCCTATCCGAGCTATGCCTTGGTGAAAGTTGCTTATTCGAACTTTTCCTTGCTGAATTATGCCTTGGCGACGATGCTCGACTTTTAACAACCTTACGGTTATTTTGCTGTGATATTTTTCGCTGAGCTGTATGTTTATTATTTCGAACTTGCTGTTTATGCGCAGTAGGCGCCTTTTGCTTTTTTAACTCGCTATTACCTGCACGCTCAACCTTCTGCTTTGCAATATTATTAGCTCGACTCTCATTTTTATACTTAGCATTTTTGAACTTAACATTGTTGAACTTAACATTACTTTCCCGCTTTACTATCGTCTTATTCCTCACCACCGTGTCACGTCTAACTTGGGCTTTATGTTTAGCCTGCGCTTTTAGCTTGGCTTTCGTGTTGGCTCGAGTGTAGCTTTTAGTGTTAACACCATTAATAGCGTGTTTTTGGTTACGAATTACCGCTGCGGTTCTTGCCACTTGCTTATGATTACTGCGATATTTATTACTTAACTGTGCACTTCGATAAGCAACCCCTCGTCTATGGTTTACTTGATGCATCCAACGCTTAGCATAGCCTGCTCGGGTGATAGTATCTCGAGTACGATATCGGTGTGCACGCTGTGGGGTAGTCACAACCACATGGCGATTATGCCAATGAAAGGCACTAAAAAAGTAGTTAAATGAAATGTGTACACCCGAATGCCAAGCAAAAGGTATATGGTGGCTTAAGTGAATCCCCACATGCGGGCGCCAATACACCGGCGGATATGACGACCAATGCCAGCGGCCATATACCCTACGTGTATCATAATAAGGTACATACACCACTTCTTTTCTGGCCGGTTCAATAACAATGTGTTTACCCGTAGAGCTGACTTCAACACTGACCTCGACATTTTCCATTTTATCAAGGCTGCCTGCGCGTTGCGCTTCTTTCCTTAAGGCCTGAATACTTTCAAGTAATCGCGCTTGATCCTGTAAGAAAGTATCACCTAATTGCAGTGTCCAGCTTAACTCTTCACTTAAACGAGCTAATACTCGCTCAAAAGGTATTAACGCTTTAACGCTCGCATCCCAAGATAACGTTTCTACTAACCTTGCTCGTTGCTCTGCACTTAATTCTTGATGCTTCTCCACCCAACGATGTGCTTCAATGATTTCTATTGGATACGTTGCTGCAATCAAGATATGTGTTAGTAAACTGTCGGGATATAACGCGATTGGCGCTAACATCTGTGCTAGTTCAGCGTCAGTTAATGGCGGCAATGAGGACTTTTCGTGCTCAGACTGCGATGAAAAATCCGCTGAAGAATGTTGCTCAAAAGTGTGGCCATCATTTTGCGAAGTGTTGGTATTGCTTGGCGATGCACTGGCATAAAATCCCACAGTACTGTATATCGCTAAACTCAGTAAAAGAAGTTTTTTCATCATAGAAACTCTTATGGCTAATCGTGAGATTAACAATACCAACCTTAAGCTGAACATTAGCTGAATGACAGAGCAAGGCTTAAGAACAGAGCTTTACCTGTAGAGTGGCGACATGAATGTTGTTGAGGTGTTCGTTATGATGAGGGTTAATTCCCCGCAGACGATAAGGTAAACTAAAGAGCAAGCTAGCGATTAAAGAAAAGCTATCATCTTTAAGAAATCAGTTATCAAAAATTAACGTGAAAGCTGCGCCTGATAAGCTTGACGAGTTAGCGATGAGTAACTGCCCTTGATAACTTGCCACCAAATCATTCACAATAGCTAAGCCAATACCATGACCAGCTTGATAGGTATCAGCACGGCCGCCACGCGATAAAATCACCGCTTGTTGCGATTCATTGATACCAATACCATCATCTGAAATTTCAATAAGCAGCTTAGTCTTTTGGATGTTAGCTCCTTGGGTGCTAGCCTTTTGAGTGAAGACATTAACCGCTACTTGGCCGTTAGCCGCCTTGCAGGCATTATCTAAAATATTACCCAGCATCTCCATTAAATCGGCTTCGTCGCCTTTGAAGGTGAGTTTACTTTCAAACTGCACATCAAAGGCAATTGCTTTATCTCGGTATATTTTCGCTAAGGTAGTTAACAGTTTGTCCAACACTGGCGCTATTTCGACTCCTAAATGCCAAGCAGATTGCCCGGCACTTTGAGCGCGTTTTAACTGATGTTCAATAATCTGGTTAATACGCTGTAATTGCTCTTGACCACTGCTGTTGATTCCTGGCTGACTTTGAATAACCGCTAAAGGATTTTTTAAGCTATGGGCTAAATCAGCTAACGCGTTTCGATAGCGGTTACGTTGATTTTCTTCAGTAACTAATAAGGCATTTAATTGTTGAGTGACTTGCTGTAACTCAACGGGGTAACGCGAATCTAAGGCGTTCTGTTCACCTTTTTCAATACTTTCTAACTCATGGGTCAAGCGTGTTAATGGCTTTAAGGTCCATAACAGCCATACTACTTGCACTATGATAAATACCGCCATGAGTACCAATAACCATAACCAAAGCTGTTTTCTAAAGTGATGCAGTGCTGCTAACGATGCTTGCTGATCTTTAATTACATGTAACGTCACCGGAAATGCTTGGCCATTGCCTGAAAAGCTAACACTAAAGCTATAGAGTAAGTGCTGATGGTTTTGCAAGTTAATGGTGGTTAATTGTGTTGTTCCCACTGCTGGCTGAGGTAATAATTTAGGAATAGTTAACGTTAATAACGATTGAGATTGCCACAACGTATCCTTCGAATGAATTGATTCAACCTGCTTAACTTCAATGTCAGCTGAAGATACCGGCAAGGTGGTAATTAAGGCATACAAGCCTGATTGGCTGACATTAAACTGATTATCAAGTAACAACTCAGGCATCACTAGCGTGTTGTTTTCCACTTCGGCCACAGTAAAAATAGAGTAGCTCGACGCTTTAAGTTCATTTTTCAACGAAATATAGAGCTGCTGCTCAAAGGCATTCGATAAAGTGACCCCCACAATAGGTAACAGTATGATGATCATTAGTAATGTACTGAGTATTAAGCGAACTTTAAGGGAATTAGCTTGCCACCGTTTAGGCCAGATTCCGCTCCGTTTAACCTTAACAATAGGCTTAATATTACGCTTAGTGGCTACATTATTCACAACGATTGAATTCGCTTTAATTTATAGCCACGACCGCGTAATGTTTCAATAAAGTTATAGTCGTTATTTGGATCGAGTTTTTTACGTAAACGGCGAATAAAAACTTCAATAACATTTGAGTCTAAATCAAAGTCTTGATCATAAATATGCTCAGTTAACACCGCTTTTGAGCTAACCTCTTCTAAGTGCAGCATCATGTATTCCAGCAGTTTATATTCAGAGCTGCTGAGCTTAACTGCCTGATGATTTACTTCTACTTGGCAGCTTTTAGTATTCAATGATAACGGGCCATTGGTAATTAACGGGCTTGATTGTCCTGCTGAACGTCTGATCAAGGCATTTAAGCGCGCTAATAACTCTTCCGCTTGAAATGGTTTGGTTAAGTAATCATCGGCACCGGCATCTAAACCTGCCACTTTATCTTGCCAGCTATCTCGTGCTGTTAACACTAAAATCGGAAAACCGATCTGTTGTTCACGTAATTTTTTAATGACGCTAATGCCATCTATTTTGGGTAAACCGACATCAATAATTGCTGCATCATAAGGATATTCTTGTCCTTGAAACAAGCCTATTTCGCCATCACTCGCCACATCAACCAAGTAATTATCTTGCTGTAAATGGGTTTGTAAGTTGGCTTGTAGCGCTAGATCATCTTCAATCAATAATAGTCGCACGGTTACTTACCTCCAATGACTTTTCCTGTTCTTGCATCTACAAGCACAGAAATTATATGACCATCTTTCTTAATGAGTTTTACGCGATAGCTCGTATTACTGCGTTTAACCTTGAGCACTTTGCCACCAATACGACTTTTTGCAATTTTCGCTGCTTGCTTACTGGTTTTAACTTTTAATGCTGCGTTAGCTTGCTGCTTTAATTGGCTAGCCGCTTGCGCTGAATTTGTCAGAGCAACATTCAAAGAAAACGCCAGCGCAAAGGTGAGCAAAATAAAACAAAGGTAAGAGCAAGCAAACTTCATCATGATTCCTATATTAAGGTCAGAGAAAAACTAAAGGCTATAGCTTATTTAATATCATAAGTGTTGGCAACTGAACGTTGGCTGAATGCTAAAAATAACGTCTCGAGTGTAGTATTAACGAATGAACACTGTACCACTGCACTCCAACAGCAATAGAGTGATTCGCAAAATAACTGAAATCCCCTGTTCAGCTTGTGTTCATGTTAATTGCGTTTTAATGGCGTTATTAACTTATCAGTAAGGATAAATCATGGACACGACTCGCATATCATCAATAATTACTCAACCTAAAAAAACATCGTCAATTATTACCGGTAACAATAGATTTTCCAAAGCACTTTTAGTTATCGCCAGCTGTTTAATTATTTCACTCCCTGCTGCCGCAAGTAACACAAATACGCATGAAACCAGTGCTACCGGAACAAACACTGATATCAATAACAACAATAGCCCGTATAGCGTTTCATTAGGGCTGCTTAAACGTGATATAAACCAACAAACACGTAGTTTGCTTATTCAAGAAATTAAAGCTACTGAACGTCCTGTTCAGCTAAGCGGTAAGGCAAGCGCGAAAACGCGTACTGAGATGCTCAGTCGCACTAATACCTTAACAAATACCTCAACAAACACCTCAGGAAATACAGCAGCTAAACAGCAAAAATTCGCTAAATCGTTGCCTATTGAGAATGCTAGCCAACAACCACTGACTCATAGCATATTTGCTGACTTTGCTATTTATGGCGCCAGTAGTTACTTACAAGAAGATTATGACGGGGACGGTTATTATCAAACGTTTAGCGTTACCTTTGATGCCGATATTTTCAGTTATACCGCCAATCAATTAGGTAATGTTTATGCGTTATTGTACTTAAGTAAAAATGGTGGCCCCTGGACCCATTACTATACTACCGATGATTTTATGATTGAGGCGGACTCTGACGTAGATGAATATGAAGTTATCACCACTTTTTTAGCGGGTTATCCAACCGATACTTATGATGTATTAATTGATCTTTACGAAGTGGGTTATACCGATATAGTCGCGAGCTATAGTGCTGATGACAGCAACGCTTTATACGCCTTGCCGATAGAAAGTGCTAATTATGATCAACCTTATGTGGAAGTAGTAGAAGTAATTGACGTTGTAGAGGTTAGACATGGCGGTAGCATGGCGCTACTGTTATTGCTCGTGTTAATAATTTTCATGGCTAGATTAAAAAATACATCACAGCTAAGACTATAAAGTAAGGTACCCAGCAACAAAAAAGCGAGTAAGTGACTATTCACTTACTCGCTTTGGTTATTTATTCTAAACGTTAATCAGAAAAATGATTAGCTTTTTAAATCATCAAAAAACTTTTTCACACCATCGAAGAAACCAGTTTCTTTCGGACTATGTTTCTTACTGCTTTTACCCATTTTTTCTTCTAATTGACGTAATAAATCAGCTTGATCACCTGATAAATTAATCGGTGTTTCTAGTACCACTTTACACATTAAATCACCGGTAGTTGAACTACGTACTGATTTAACGCCTTTACCACGTAAACGGAACATTTTACCCGTTTGGGTTTCTTTAGGCACTTTAAGTTTAACTTTGCCGCTTAAGGTAGGTACTTCAATTTCACCACCTAATGCTGCGGTAACAAAACTAATGGGTACTTCACAGTACAAATCATTTTCATCACGAACAAAGATACCATGATCTCGTACATTGACTTGTACGTATAAATCACCTGCTGGTGCGCCATGCTCACCCGCTTCACCTTCTCCAGATAAACGAATTCTATCGCCAGTATCAACACCCGCTGGAATTTTAACAGATAAGGTTTTGTTCTTTTCAACGCGTCCTTGACCACGACAAGAAGTACAAGGATCGCTGATCACTTTACCCTTACCGCTACAAGTAGGACAAGTTTGCTGTACGGCAAACAAACCTTGGCGCATTTGTACTTGGCCATGACCATGACAAGTACTACACGTTTTAGCTGAAGAGCCTTTCTTAGCACCTGAGCCATCACATGGATCACAGCTAACATACGTAGGTACTTTAATTTCTAAACTCTTACCTTTTACGGCATCTTCTAGGTTTAGCTCAACATTGTAGCGTAAATCAGAGCCACGTTGCTGACGTTGACGGCCACGACCACCGCCGCCACCACCAAAAATATCGCCGAAGATATCGCCGAAGTCTTGGCCAAAACCACCACCACCGCCGAAACCACCGCCGCCACCGTGACCGCCTTGTTCAAAAGCAGCATGACCATATTGATCATAAGCAGCGCGTTTTTGATCATCTTTTAAGATTTCATAGGCTTCTTGAATTTCTTTAAACGTTTCTTCTTTTGCTTTATCACCTTGAGTACGATCAGGATGATATTTCATTGCTAATTTTTTATAAGCTTTTTTAATGGCTTTATCTTCAGCGTTTTTTGACACGCCAAGAGTTTCATAATAATCACGTTTTGACATAAATATATTTCTTTACTTCAAGTTGAATGATACTGATTTGCTTAATTTCTTTTAACAAAAAAACGTTAAAAAAACCATGTAAATCAGAACCAAAATTTAAACATTTTTTCGAATAGTTAACACACAAAAAGCGCCGATTAACGACGCTTTTAATTAACAGCTAAAAATATAAGTAATTTAGTTGTCGCTGAATTACTTTAGAGCAAGGCGGAAGCACGGAGCCTAGAGTGCTAGGTGAGTACTTCCAACGATGCTATAAAGTTAGTCAGTAGACAAATAATTACTTATCGTCTTTAACTTCTTCAAACTCAGCGTCTACAACGTCATCTGCTGGAGCAGCACCGGCGTCAGCTTCAGGTGCAGCACCTGCTGGCGCTTCAGCTTGAGCTTTTGCTTGCGCAATTTCCATTAACTTAGCTGATGCTTCCATTAGCGCTTGAGTTTTTGCATCAATCGCTTCTTTATCATCACCTTTAATCGCTTCTTCAAGCTCAGTTAATGCCGCTTCAATTTTCTCTTTATCTTCACTTGGTAATTCGTCGCCAGCTTCTTCAACTTGCTTACGTGTTGCGTGAACCATGCCATCAGCTTGGTTACGTGCAGTCACTAATTCTTCGAATTTAGCATCCGCTTCAGCGTTTGCTTCAGCATCATTTACCATTTGCTCTACTTCTTCATCAGACAAACCTGAAGAGGCTTTAATAGTAATTTTTTGCTCTTTACCAGTGTTCTTATCTTTAGCCGTTACATGCAAAATACCATCAGCATCAATATCAAAAGTCACTTCGATTTGCGGTGTTCCACGTGGTGCTGGATCAATACCTTCAAGGTTGAATTGACCAAGTGATTTGTTTGCCGAAGCTTGCTTACGCTCACCTTGAACTACATGAACAGTTACCGCAGCTTGATTATCATCAGCTGTAGAGAACGTTTGAGACTGTTTAGTAGGAATAGTAGTGTTTTTGTCGATAACTTTAGTCATCACACCACCCATAGTTTCAATACCTAATGATAATGGCGTAACATCAAGAAGAAGTACGTCAGTTACATCACCAGAAAGTACACCCGCTTGTATTGCTGCACCAGAAGCTACAGCTTCATCAGGATTAACGTCTTTACGTGGCTCTTTGCCAAAGAAATCAGTTACCGCTTTTTGCACCATCGGCATACGCGATTGACCACCAACTAAGATAACATCATCAATGTCACTTACTGATAAGTCAGCATCTTTAAGCGCTACTTTTAATGGCTCTAATGTTGCCTTAACCATATCTTCTACTAAAGACTCAAGCTTAGCGCGAGTTACTTTAATGTTCATATGCTTAGGACCAGAGGCATCAGCAGTGATGTAAGGTAAGTTAACATCCGTTTGTTGTGCAGAAGAAAGCTCACATTTCGCTTTTTCAGCCGCTTCTTTTAAACGTTGCATTGCTAGCGGGTCAGACGTTAAGTCCATACCTTGGTCTTTTTTGAATTCAGCTACAAGATAGTTGATTAAACGGTTATCAAAATCTTCACCACCTAAGTGAGTGTCACCGTTAGTCGCTAATACTTCAAAAGTATGCTCGCCGTCCATCTCATCAATTTCGATGATTGAGATATCAAACGTACCACCACCTAAATCGTAAACCGCAACAACTTTGTCACCTTCTTGCTTGTCCATGCCGTAAGCAAGGGCAGCCGCAGTTGGCTCGTTGATAATACGTTTAACATCAAGACCCGCAATACGACCAGCATCTTTAGTTGCTTGGCGTTGTGAATCGTTAAAGTATGCAGGTACTGTGATAACAGCTTCTGTTACTGTTTCGCCTAAGAAGTCTTCAGCAGTCTTCTTCATTTTCTTTAATACTTCAGCAGACACTTGTGGTGGCGCAATTTTATCGCCTTTAACCTTAACCCAAGCATCACCGTTATCGGCTTTAACAATACCAAAAGGCATGATTTCAATATCGCGTTGTGTTTCTTTATCTTCAAAACGACGACCAATTAAACGCTTAATAGCGAATAAGGTATTTTCAGGGTTAGTCACTGATTGACGTTTTGCAGGTTGACCAACTAAAGTTTCACCTTCTGCTGTGTAACCTATGATTGAA
>Ga0209395_1008047_pt1 | contig 10881 bp, 9 predicted proteins | sample GOMGulsemesocosm_3_FD_184635 | JGI IMG/M metagenome (GOLD analysis project Ga0209395, IMG submission 184635) | Methane-oxidizing microbial communities from mesocosms in the Gulf of Mexico - GOM9D Gulf of Mexico (SPAdes) (version 2) | ecosystem: Environmental > Aquatic > Marine > Cold seeps... | reverse complement strand
AAGTGGTTATGGTTTTACAATAACGAGCGGCCACATAAAGCAAACGGTGGTAGACCACCGTTAATGGCTGCTTAACTTCTACTTTTAGCGTCAGTTAAAAAAGGGAGGATTACCCCCATAAGAAATTGGAAATCGGCCTTGAATATATTTATGATAGAGTTCGAAGACCGTTTGAAAGACTATACTTAAATTAGGCAGTTACACAGAATGGTTTACAGTCTTTTTAAATAAAATGAGGTAATTGTTTGTGATGAGCCCGCGTACAAAAAATGTATTTCTTTACGCCTTTCCACAAAGTAAATAGTTTATAAATGGCGCTTAACTACCGCCATTTTTTATGTGTTGGTTATAAACCCAGTCGGGGTTATTGTCCTGTTTATTAAAGGCTGCTGGTGCTTCTAACAATAAGTTAATTACCTCATCTACTTTAAACTCGTGACAGGCTTTATCCAGGTGATTTAACAGATTGTGGGTTTCTGGCCAGCTTAGGTGCACTTCGTTGGCGGTCATGATGCGTTTGTGGGTGGTACCCTCTACATTTTCGCCAATAAGTAGTTCCTCGTATAATTTTTCACCTGGGCGCAAGCCTGAAAATTTAATTTCGATTTCGCCGTTGGGCTCGCTGTCAGTTTTTTCGGTTAGTCCGGAAAGACGTATCATCTTTTGTGCAAGTACGGTAATTTTAACCGGTTCGCCCATGTCCAAAACAAATACATCGCCCCCTTTACCCATGGACCCAGCTTGAATTACTAGCATGGCCGCCTCGGGTATGGTCATAAAATAACGTATTATATCTGGGTGTGTGACGGTAATTGGGCCGCCTTGCTTTATTTGTTTATGGAATAGCGGTACTACCGAGCCAGAGCTGCCTAGCACATTGCCAAAACGCACCATACAGAAGCGTGTGGTACTTTGGCGCTGGGCCAAGGCTTGCAGTACCAGTTCTGCTAGGCGTTTGCTGGTGCCCATTACATTTGTTGGGCGTACGGCTTTGTCTGTACTTATTAATACGAAGTTTTTAACCTCCGCGCTTATGGCTGCCTCGGCGCAATACCAGGTGCCAAATACGTTATTACGCACTCCTTCTACTACGTTATGTTCTACCATGGGTACGTGTTTGTAGGCAGCAGCGTGGTAAATGGTTTCTACATTAAAGGTTTTAAAAATGGTGGTTAGGCGGTTCTGTTTTTGAACTGAGCCTAAAATAGATACTATTGCTATGTTTAGTTTTTGGGCTTGGCAATAGTTATTAAGTTCCTGTTCTATGCTATATAAGCTAAATTCGTTTAATTCTAGTAATACCAATTTTTCGGGTTGTAATTTAATAATTTGCCGGCAAAGTTCACTGCCGATACTGCCTCCTGCACCTGTGACTAACACTATTTTATTTTCAATATTGCTGCTTAAAAGGGTTTGATCTGGAATCACACTATCACGCCCTAATAAATCTTCAATTTCTATTTCCTTAATTTCTTCTATTTTAGCTTTGCCACTGATTATATCTTGTACCGCAGGGGTGGTGAGAATTTCCAGTTTAGTATTGCTGATGCGTTCAATAAGCTGTTTACGTTGGGCGGTGCTGGTATTACCCAATGCTAATAATACCTTTTTAACGTCGTTGCTTTCTGCCAAGGCAGTGATGCTGTTAGGGGAATGAACTTTCAAGCCTTGTATTAGCATTTTTTGCTTTTTGCGGTTGTCATCTAAAAATGCCACTGCGCGGTACTGGTCGCTGTTATTTAATGCGCTGGTTAGGGCTATGCCTTGGTTGCCCGCTCCATATACAAGTACCGCTTCTTTTTTTGCGTTGTTTAGTTGGTTCACAATATTGCGTATAAATAGTCTTGGGCCGCCCAATAGTGAAAATGCGGTAAACCAGTAAATAATGATGCTGGATCTAGGGAGGTTGGCCTGGGTAATAAATGAGCTTGTGGCCAATACCAAGGCTGATAATGTAATGCCCAAGGCCAATGTGCTAAAGGCCTTGCTGGCCATGTACCTAATAACAGCTCGGTATAGGCCTGTGCGGGTAAATATACCTAGGGTAATAAACGTGGTGGCCAGTATAGTGGTGGTAATTTGCGGGGTAACTGAGATGAGTAATTCGCCATGCCTTAGTGCCAGTGCACTGTAGATGGCAAGTGGAATAATTAGGGCATCGTAAAGCAGTGTGATTAAGCGTTTGGTGGGTCTTGGGGCATTTAGCAAGTAATTTAGCATGTATAGGTCTCGTCTCATCCTGTAGACAGTGTAGCTTGTAAAGGATTATTCGTGGCGATTAGGGCTTGTTGACAGAGGTGGCCAGATAGTGTCAGCTGTCGAATAATTGAAACTCTATATTTTATTGATATGTATGGGGTTGGTCAAATTATAGTTGTCTTTTTTATTGGAGTTGTAATGGTGGAGCTTACAGCCCGGCTATATTTATAAAGGTATGTCCGCGTAAGTTGTAAATGTTTAATGCTGGCTTGATTCCTGCGCTAGGGAAGACCTTTTAATGGCTATGCCTTAGAAAGGTGTTGTGGTATTCGACCCACTGCTTCAAGCAAGCTCTTTTTCGGACTAAAGCCGGATTGGTAGCGTTCAAGCATGCAGCTCCACCCCAGATAGCTACCAATGTATTTGGTCGCCACTCTATGGAGGTATTGTATCCACATTTTCAAACGGCTGTCATAGGTATTCGCATTTTTAATGTGGGAGGTTCCTCGTACGCGCGGGCCCTTGGTGTAATTGACTCCATGTGTAACTCCTGAACTTTGCGCAAATGGAGTATGCGTGGCCGCTTCATCTGTATAAAAGATGGCGCCTTGCTCTATGAGGGGTGCCAATGCCTTCTTTACGTGTCGAGCATCCACTTCCTGTAAGATTAAATCTGTCGTGGCCTGATGGCGCTCCCTTACCACCAAAACGGGAATCTGCTCGTCTCCTGTGTCACGAGTTTTACTGTCGCCACCGCGCTTGCGGGCAGCGTCCTCTGCCCCTTGATGGATTCAAGGAATAAGGTGTCGCCCGCTTCCACTATGCTCTCCTAGGGGGCCTTTGATGCTTGTTGGTCTGGTTCAGAAACTGGTGGCGCCACAGGAAAGTCGTATTTTTTATTGGCGTCGCATTACTCGGCTGCTCTTCTTACCGGCTCGCCGCCAATTAAGGCGCGCCACTGTTCGCGCTTATGCAAACCTGCGAAGGGTGTATCGGTTTACGGATTGCACGTGCGTCAGTATTGGGCACAGCGGTAGCATGGAAGACCATAACTGGAACCCCATGGACGTAAGGCTTTAGGGCCGCAATGTGGGTATTGATTCAGGGTAGTCTGGATGGACGGAGTCTCAGGGGTTGGAACTTTAAGGGTTTTAGGGTAGGAGTGGAGAAGCTACTGCTGACTGGGAGATAAGTTGATTGGTACCTGCAGCAGATCGTGAAAGGTGCGCCCATCCATTACCGCTACTCCGTTTGAGGGAATCTTCTATTAAGCTTAGTCAACCTCAGCAGTTTTCTAAGGCATAACTTTTTTAATCGCCTGCAAGTGTGGTAGTCGGCTAACTGAGTGTCATTGTCATATCTAGTGTGCCAAGAGATTAAAATATACGCAGTGGGCCTATAAGAGCCTTTTTTTAGTGCTTGAGTGATATTTGCGGACCCCCGGGGTTTTACTTGACCATCACACGAATAGGGCTAAAATCTACGCTTCACCTCTTCTTGTCATAAATTTCTTGGTCTGTTCTCTTGATGTTTCAAACACTCCTTTCAAATGCTGGGCGTTCTATAAATGGTGTCGGTTCGCCTTGGCCAATACTTTTGTTGTGTGTTTATGCTGTGTACTTGTTCTGTACCCTGACGGTGCCAAGCGTGGGTAAGGTGGCTGCTGGGCTTCTGTTGCTAATGGGTTTTGCAGGGTTGTGCAGGCTTAAGGGACATTTATACCCTTTAACATCGCCTGAAAAGTGGCTGTTGTCCTGCTTTTTCTTGTTTTCGTTAGTTTCTATAGTGTCCTTTTTTTACTGGCCTCATAATCGTATGGCGCAAATGCATTTGGAGGATTTCTCCACGTTTTTAATGTTAATTCCGCTTTATTTATTGCTGCGTCAATTTAGGTTTGATTTCACTTGGTTGCTGGTATTGCTGGCCTTGGGATCCATGTTATTGGGTGTTGTTTCAATTATGCAGTATGTAGCAATGAAGTATTTTGCTACTCAGATATTTACTACTGAAAATATGTGGTCGCAAATGTGGGGGCGTCCAAGTGGAGGTGTTAACCCTATGCGCTATGGTGCCATCAGTTTGATTTTGGCTACCTTTTCATTGAATGGCATGCTCATTGTGCGCCATAAGGCAATGTGGTTGAAAGTAGTGTTGGTTTTGGCTGTGGCTCTGGGGCTTGTGGCTTGTTTCTTGGCGCAGTCAAGGAGTTCTCTATTTGCCATTCCTGTTTTGGCTTTTGCATATGGAGTTTATTTGTATAAGGCTGGGCACCCCAGGCTCTTAATGGTTTTGGCTATTGGGGCTGTGCTACTTGTTGCTGGCTTAAGTCAGGATGCCAAGGTGCAGAAAACCTTTGTAAGTATAGAAAGCTATCAACAGGGTAACTCGAATACTTCTTTGGGCAATCGCTTTGATATGTTTACTGCGGCTGTTATTTTAATAAAGCAGAACCCAGTGTGGGGGCATGGTCTGGCTAGCTACTTCGAAAAGGGTAAAGAGGTTCGTAAAGATAATCCAGGTTTGCATCACTTGGTGGGTACGGTAAGCAACCCTCATAACGAAATGCTGTCAGTTATGGTGGAAAAAGGCATTATTGGCTTATTTACGTTGTTGTTTTTGTTTGCTGTACCAAGTTATTTGTTTTTTAAGGCTTTGTGTTCAGGTAGTCAGGCTGTGAAGTTTTATGCGTTGTCTGGTCTTAGCTTGTTGATTGTTTATGCTGTGGTTGGGCAGAGTGTGGCGTTATTTCAGCATGATGTGTTTAATCACTTCTTTACCTTGATGGTGTTGTTGTTTGCTTCACAGATTCGGGTTAATGGGTATATAGAGAGTCGGGCTGAAGGTAGGTTAGGTGGGAGTTGATAAGATCAGGAAGGCGGGTATTTGAGCTGGTTGCTAGTGCAAAGGTTTGCAGTTGCAGGCACATTTTTTGAGTGATGTGTGCCTTTATTACACGCCCATCCAGGTTTGGGTGGTTGTGTGCTATGGCGTTGCGCATGCGAATGACCTTTTGCTTTTGCTCTGTTTCTGAGCTTGGTAGGCTGTAGCTAACTCTGTGTAACTGCCTACCGTAAAGCTAGGGATTGGCAGTTATGAACAAAGAAGCACTTAATGCCTTTGCCCGCGGAGCGGCCAAAGGCATTCAAACTGAACAAAACCTCAATAAATTTCGTCAGGTGCTCACCAGGGTGACGGTGGGGCGCGTCTTAAATGCTGAGCTAGGCAATCACCTTGGGTGCGATAAACACGAACCCTCAGTCAATTCTAATAGCTGTAACGGTACTTCTAGTAATATTCTGCATACCGAAGATGGGCAATTTCAACTCGACACTCCCATGGGGCGCGAAGGCAGTTTTGAGTCTAAGCTTGTCAAAAAGAGCCATACTCGTTTCGCCTCCATGGAGGATGCAATGCTGTTTTTATATGCCTAAGGCATGACCACTCGAGAGATCGTTAAGACATTCAAGGAGCTGTACGGTGCAGATGCCTCGCCCTCGCTTTTTTCCAAGGTGGCTGATGCCGTTATCGAACAGGTGATTGAGTGGCAATCTCGCGAGCTGGATACGGTTTATCTCATCGTCTACCTAGATTGTTTTGTGCTTGAAATCCGCCAGGACAAGCAGGTTATTAACAAATCCGTACACTTGGCTTTGGGTGTCAACATGGAGGGCCACAAGGAATTATTGGGTATGTAGTTATCTGAAAACGAAGGCGCCAAGTTTTGATTGAGTGTCCTTAATGAGCTACAAAGCCGTGGTGTAAAAGATGTTCTTATTGCTTGTGTGGGCGGCCTCAAAAGCTTTCCTGATATAATCAATACTATGTACGCAGAAACTCAAATTCAGCTCTGTATTGTTCATATGGTGCGTAATTCAGTGAAATATGTTCCCTGGAAGGATTGTAAAGCGGTGACCGCCGATTTAAAAAAGATGTACTGAAGAAAGTGCTCTGGCATCGCTGGAAAGCTTTAGTGAGTTGTGGGGTGAAAATTACCCGCATATTAGCAAGTCATGGCGACTGAACTGGGAGAAATTAAACACGCTATTCAAATACCCTGCAGGCATTCGAAAGGCGATTTACACCACCAATGCAATCGAGATTTTAAACAGTGTGATTCGCAAGGCTACGAAAAAGCGCAAGGTCTTTCCGGCGGATGATTTTGCCAAGAAAGAGATTTACCTGGCCATAAGCCAGGCGTCAGAAAAATGGACTATGCCCATAAGAAATTGGAAACCAGCCTTGAATCGGTTTATGGTCGAGTTCGAAGGCCGCTTAAAGGGCTATATTTAACACTGGCAGGTACACGGAATTAATTACAGTCTTCGGTGGCAGGGTGGTGATCACTGTCTTAGCGAGCATTACCTCTGCCTCTTGATTCAAGCCATGTTGTTTCTATGTATATGCTTAGTGAGGTAAGCTTTTTAATTTTTCTAGTATCTTGTTTTCTAGTGTGGGGGGGCATGTTTGTCCCCCGGGCGGTTGGGTAACGTTAGGCTTTTATTCATTTTAATTGGGGTTACAATGGTTGGTGGTTTCTTCGTGTGCTGGCAGCGCTGCTGCGGCGGGTTTTGCTGGTGATAGTGTTCGCGTGCGAGCACGCTCCTAGGGGCTTGGTGTGGTAGGGGCATGCTTGCACAGGAGGGGGGCGGTTTTAGATTAGGGCTTCTGTTAAGCGCTCTACCGCCTTTTGCAGGTTTTCATCGCTAGTGGCAAATGAAATTCGCATGTGGCCTGGGGTGCCAAACGCGCTGCCGGGGACTAGGGCTACGCCTGCTTCTAATAGTTTTTCGGCCAGGTCGGTGTCTGTTTTACAGTTTAGCTTGGCTTGGGCTTTTGTAAAATCCGGGAACAGGTAAAACGTTCCGTCTCCTGCCAGGCATTCAATGCCGTCTATGTTGTTAAGTGCTTTCACCATGTAGTCATGACGTTGCTTGAATGCGCTTACCATGTCTTTTACACATTGCTGGTCACCTTCCAGTGCGGCTTGTGCTGCCACTTGCGAAATAGACGCTGGGTTGGATGTGCTTTGGCTTTGAATTTTTTTCATTGCGGCAATTAGTGGCTGTGGGCCTGCTGCGTAGCCTATGCGCCAGCCTGTCATGCTGTAGGCTTTACTCACACCGTTTAACACTGTGGTGCGCTCATATAAATCCGGGTTCACGGTTAATATGTTGTTGAACGACTCTTCGGTCCATAGTATGTGTTCGTACATGTCGTCTGTGGCAATAAATACATCCGGGTATTTAAGTAATACGGCACCTAATTCAGTCAATTCGGCTTTGGTGTAAGCCATGCCGGATGGATTGCTGGGGCTGTTTAATACTACTAATTTGGTTTTACTAGTAATAGCAGTATCTAGCTGTTGTGCGGTTATTTTAAAGCGGGATGCTGCATTGGTTTCAATGACTACCGGTATACCTTCGGCCATTTTTACCATGTCTGGATAGCTTACCCAGTAGGGTGCGGGTATTACCACTTCGTCACCTGGGTTTAACAAGGCCAAGCTTAAGTTGAAGAAGCTTTGCTTGCCGCCGCAACTTACCAAAATTTGGTTGGCTTGGTAGTCTAGACCGTTATCATTTTTAAACTTGTTGATAATGGCGTTTTTAAGTTGCGGGGTGCCGTCTACCGCTGTGTATTTGGTAAAGCCGTTTTTAATGGCTTGGGTGGCAGCATCTTTAATGTGTTGCGGGGTGTCAAAATCTGGTTCGCCAGCCCCCAGGCCTATTATGTCTTGGCCAGCGGCGCGTAACTCGGCGGCGCGGTTGGTTACCGCTAGGGTGGGAGAGGGCTTAATGCTTTGAACTCGGGTGGAAAGTTGCAGGTTCAAGGCTGTCTCCTCAGGTGTATTTTAAATTGGTAAGTGTCTGATTAAATTGCATTATCCGGCTTTGTAAAGGGCTCAGATTGCGCGCGGTATTGTATATTAAGTTGTAGTGGGGTGCACGTTGATTTTTGTGGGGGCATGGGTGTGTGGGGGATTGCTTGCAAGCAAGCTCCTGCTAAGGGGTTTTAGAGTATTTTTACGCCTACTCTGTCAGTGTGCTTTATTAGCGCCTGTTTTTTTAATGGTGTGATAATTAATTACGTCAAAAAAGTAAGGTAGTGGGGTTTCTTTTTCTAATTTGTCCTGGATCAAGCTTATGGGGTTGGGTGTTAATGTATTGGTTGTGGTTTGAATTAATTTAATGGCTATATCTATGTCCGAGCCTGTTTTGTAGTCGCCCTTGGCTCTGGAGCCAAGCAGGGTGGCGGACTCCACGTCTTCAAAGCTGGCAATGGTTGTCTTAATAATCGATAAATCCTTAGCAGATAAGCCTGTATTCATTTTTCTGCTTGCTCCTCAAAGACGCTAACTAGTTGCTCTATTAAGGGGCGTACACATTTCTAATGTCACGCTCTACTTCTTTCGCCTTTGTCTCGTCGTATGTGTGTACAATTAAATTTCTATCTTCAGGGCTTTAATTCAGTTATGACCCTCTTCAATTATCTGCGCCTGGAAGCCTTGTTTAATGGCTTGCCTGGGTGATGTAACTTCAAAGCCTTGCTCTTGCAGGTAGTCTTTTAGGGTTTTCCAGGCTAGTTCAAAGGTCATTTCATAAAATTGAATAATACCGGCCCGTTCTAGTTGGCTGGGTTGGGCGACGGTTAAGCTGGATTGCAACAAGCTGTTGGCGCGCTTGAAGTTTTGTAGTTGCTGAACCCATCTGATGTCTTGTATTGACCGACTGGTTCGCTATTTTGATAGCTAATTATGAATTGTAAAAGGCCTGCGGGGTAATCAGCTTTGCTTGAGTGGTGAAATAGCGATGAGTTTATGGCTAATCGTTTGCCTGAATGATTCACTAATGCGATGTAGGTCTAATAAGTCGACTCTGCAATTCAGGTTTGATTCTTCAAAGGCCTCTTCGATATTAAAGAGTGTTTTCCTTGGAATGGCAAAGTCCATTTTTACGGCGATGTCTAGATCGCTGTGGGTTTAACAGGGTGTTTCTTGGCTTCTTGAGCCAAATACAAATAATTGGTAGCCCCCAGGTGCGGGGTGTTTGTTTAGCGTTTCAATTATATAGCTGAGGTCGTCTTTATGGATGTTGGCAAAGTTGGTCATTTTTGCTTTTAAGCTTGGCAATAAGTTGCTGGCAGGCACTCTGAAAGTGCCGGCTACTTCTTTTGTGGTGTTTTCATCATGTGTATGAGAGGTTAGGTTGCGATATTTGTGGGATGTCATCCATAGGTCAATGTCCTCTATCAGCTTACTTTCTGCTGCAAGGCGGTATAGTTGGCGTCGTGAAGCGCCGTCAACCTCGGTGTTGCCAATATTGTTTTCTAGCCTGCGCTTAATTAACTTCCAGCTTAATTCGTATGTGATTTCAAAATTTAGAATAACGCCTACGCGAATGGTGTGAAATTGTTGAGGGGTAAGCTTGTCTATGAAGTGCTTGTCGTTGAGAGCACCAGGGCTATCACTAAGGGAATTTTGTGCTTTTTCTATGGCAGTTAAATCCAGCATCTTTAGGCTTTGCTGTTAATGAATGTGGTGTTTATTCTAATTGGGCTTTGACTTGGCGTATAGTCTTGTGTTGATTTGTATGTGCCTTTAAAGGGGGGGGTTCTTGTATATAGGTAGGGGCACTCGTAAACTGTAGGCATTAAATTTGTAGGAGCGTGCTTGCACGCGAATGTATGTCCGGTAACCCTTTTAAAATAAACAGTAAATACCAGCCCGCCGGTGATCAGCCTGGCGCCATTAAAAAATTGCTGGAAGGGCTAGAAGATGGTCTGGCCAAGCAAACCTTGTTGGGGGTAACCGGCTCCGGTAAAACCTTTACCATGGCTAATGTTATTGAAGGCTCCCAGCGTCCGGCGATTATACTGGTGCATAACAAAACCTTGGCTGCGCAGCTATACGGCGAATTTAAGGAGTTTTTCCCCAATAACGCGGTGGAGTATTTCGTCTCCTACTATGACTATTACCAGCCCGAAGCCTATGTGCCCTCCAGCGATACCTTTATAGAAAAAGACGCCTCGGTGAACCAATATATAGAGCAGATGCGCCTCTCGGCCACTAAGGCCTTGTTAGAGCGTAATGACTGCATTGTGGTGGCCACTGTTTCATCTATATATGGCTTGGGCGACCCAAAATCCTATTTGAAAATGGTACTGCATTTAGATCGCGGGGATTTGGTGGATCAGCGCGGGGTGTTGCGTCGCCTGGCTGAGCTGCAGTATACCCGCAATGATGTGGATTTTCAGCGCGCCACTTATCGTGTGCGTGGGGACGTGATTGATATTTTTCCTGCAGAATCGGAGTTTGAGGCTGTTAGGGTTGAGTTGTTTGATGAAGAGATTGAGCAGTTAAGTATGTTTGATCCCCTTACTGGTGAGGTGTTAAGAAAGGTCCCGCGAGTGACCATTTTCCCTAAAAGCCATTACGTTACCCCCAAAGAAACCCTGCTGGGCATGATTGATGAAGTTAAGGCTGAATTAAAGCCCCGCCTCAAGCAGTTGCGCGATAACAGCAAGTTGGTGGAAGCGCAGCGCCTTGAGCAGCGAGTGGTGTACGACATGGAGATGATTCAGCAGCTGGGTTATTGCAATGGTATAGAAAACTACAGTCGCTATTTGTCGGGCCGTGAAGTTGGCGCCCCGCCTCCTACCTTGTTCGATTACCTGCCCGATAAC
>Ga0209395_1008044_pt1 | contig 10886 bp, 10 predicted proteins | sample GOMGulsemesocosm_3_FD_184635 | JGI IMG/M metagenome (GOLD analysis project Ga0209395, IMG submission 184635) | Methane-oxidizing microbial communities from mesocosms in the Gulf of Mexico - GOM9D Gulf of Mexico (SPAdes) (version 2) | ecosystem: Environmental > Aquatic > Marine > Cold seeps... | reverse complement strand
GCCTACCAGCGAAGCGCTGAAATATTTTTTATCTCGTCCAAAAGAAAGCCAGTTGGCAGCCTGGGCCTCAGAGCAGAGTCATCCAATTTCCTCACGTGGTTTGCTTGAGCAGCAGTTTGCACGTATGAAAGAAAAATTCAGCAGAGGTGATATTCCGCTGCCAAATTTTTGGGGCGGCTATCGTGTTAAACCGCATCGTATAGAGTTTTGGCAGGGTGGTGCCATGCGTTTGCATGATCGCTTCCAGTTTAGCCTGCAGGATGACCAAAGCTGGTTGGTAGAGCGGTTGGCTCCTTAATTTGAAAACCGACATGCCGGGTGAGCGCCCGGCAGGTCGAATATATTAAGTGTTAGATACGATAGGTGCTTTTTGTCATTACCTTTGACATTAAGGCCATGCCTGCCTTGATAGGCAATGGCAGTTGAGCACCTCCGGCCTCAGTAGCTGTGGCTGCATGTTGTGCTTCATCTACTTTCATTTGTTCCAGAATGACTTTGGATTTATTGTCCTGTTCCGGTAGCTTTTGTAGATGGCTCTCCAGATGTTTGCAGACCTGATGTTCGGTTTCTGCCACGAAACCAAGGCTCCATTTATCTCCAGCGATACCTGCCAGTGCGCCAATGCCAAACGAGGCGCCATAAAAAAGCGGGTTCAACACACTGGTGTGGCTGTTTAGATCATTAAGGCGGCCGCGGCACCACGCCAAATGATCCTCTTCCTCATCAGAGGCTTGTTGCATTTTACTGCGTACCTGCTCTAATTTTGCAGTTAGTGCCTGGCCTTGGTAAAGGCCTTGAGCGCAGACTTCCCCGGTGTGGTTAATACGCATCAAGCCTGCAACATGGCGCGTTTCCTGGGCGCTTAATTCGGATTCTTCAACAGTCTGCGCAGGTGAAGGGCGTGTACTGCTGCTGTTGTTTCCTGCAATGGTGCGCAGCGCGCGATCGGCCTGGCTTAACAGTTGATCAAGCAGACTGAGGTTGCGATTTCCGGTTGTCATAACGGTGACATCTCAAATAGTGTTAACGGGCCTAGGTTGAACTAACATTATAAGGAGCCTTGAGGGCGGCAACAAGCCAAGGTGAATTATACGATGCTAGGAGAGCCTGGTGGACGAACGGCGAGAATACATACGAAAAAGTCTGCATAGCACAGTGAGTGTTTTTGAACGTAATACTCATGAGTACATCGGTTTGTTAGCGGACTATTCAACGAACGGTTTTTTGATCACCAGCAGTGTACGGCCAATGGATATAGGTTGCCGTTATCAGTACATGTTGCTGGTTCAATCGTTGATCGATGGCAATACCTCGCATGCATTCTTTGATGCCGAGTGCGTTTGGTGTGAGCAAGCCAGTCCATCTTTCTATGGAGTTGGTTTCCGGCTCGAATATATTTCTCCGGAGGCGCGTGAGGTGCTGGAATCCTGCGCAGATTGACTGGATAATGACTTCTGTTGTGACAAACAGGGGGTAGCATGTCGAGGTTTAGGCGTAACAGGATTATTTCAGGTGTGCTCGTTATCCTTGTTGCGACGCTGCTACTGGCCGCTGTTTTATTTGTCCGAACTCTTAGTTTTTCGCCGCCCCAGTCGGTGGTTGGCGCAAATTCTCCGGCGCAAATTTCTCCAGAGGCTATTACACGCCTCTCCCAAGCGGTTCAAATTCAAACTATCTCGGCCTTGGCTGATGAAAAGCTGCGGCAACAAAATTTCCAGCAATTTCACGCCTTTCTGGCACAGAGCTTTCCACGTGTGCATGCCGAGCTTAATCTAACGTTTATCAATGAACAGGCTTTGTTGTACCGCTGGCAGGGATCTAATTCATTTTTGAAGCCCGTGTTGTTGCTATCGCACCAGGATGTGGTGCCTATTGAGCCGGGCACTGAGAAGGATTGGTATCATCCGCCTTTTGCCGGAAATATCTCTGACGGTTTTGTATGGGGTCGAGGTTCCTGGGATGACAAAAGCACTTTGATGGCTTCATTGGAGGCATTGGAGATGTTGCTGGCCGCTGGCGCCAGGCCTGAACGCACCTTGATGCTGGCCTTTGGTCACGACGAAGAGGTTGGCGGTGAGCAAGGCGCGGCGACTATTGCGGCACAACTGCGGCAACAAGGATTGCAGTTCGAGTTTATTCTCGATGAAGGTGCTGTGATAGGCATGGGCTTGGTGCCTGGTGTTGATCAGCCGGTAGCCATGGTGGCCACCGCAGAAAAGGGCTATTTAACACTGCGCCTGACCACTGAAGGGCAAGGTGGTCATTCCTCGGTGCCGCCAACTATAACCGCTGTTGGGCGTTTGGCGGCAGCTGTTAGTCGTCTGCAAGATGAACCACTGCCCGCCCGGCTGACGCAGCCCGTACGTGAGATGTTCGAAACATTGGGGCCGTATATGCCCTGGTCAAAACGATTGGTGTTGTCTAACCTGTGGTTGTTTGAGCCTATATTAGTGTCGCAAATGGCCAGCAGTCGCTCCACCCAGGCATATGTCCGTACTACCACCGCGCCGACAATGTTGGTTGCAGGGATAAAAGAAAATGTGTTGCCGCAAACAGCCTCGGCCATTGTGAACTTTCGGCTTTTACCCGGACAGACACGACAGGGTGTGATTCAGCAGGTACGAAAAATTATTGCGGATGGCAATGTGCAGGTGGTGGAGGCTGGAAGTATTAGCAGCGAACCATCACCGGTTTCTAACCGTAACTCAGGCGCATTTGCGGCGCTGGAATTGGCAATCAAACAGGTGAATCCCGATGCGCTGGTGTCTCCCTCGTTGTTGTTTGGTGCTACGGATTCACGTTACTTTGGCGAGCTATCGGATAATGTATTCCGTTTTACGCCAATCCGTATTACGGGTAAGGATTTTAAACGTCTACACGGTACTAACGAGCGCATTGCCATTACGGATTATGAGAATGCCATACGGTTCTATTATCAGCTTATGAGCAATACCGTTATTAATGCCAGTACTAACTCGAACGGATAATTAAACACTGTGCTTGCTCATATCTGGTTTTTCTTCTTTTTAATTGCCTTTGTTGCCGGTCTGTATCAATGGCTGGTGTTGGGTAATGGTGAGATTTTCTCCGATCTGATTGGCGCGACCTTTGACATGTCAAAGCTCAGTGTTGAGATTGCTTTGGGTCTAGTGGGTGTGCTGTGTCTGTGGTTGGGCTTTTTCAAGGTGGCCGAGCGCGCTGGTATTATAGCGACAGTGGCCAAAGGCTTGGGGCCGTTGTTTGAGCGGTTGATGCCGGGGGTGCCGAAAGGACATCCCGCGATTGGCTCGGTGACCATGAATTTAGGCGCTAACGTGTTGGGGCTGGATAACGCCGCCACCCCGATCGGCCTCAAAGCCATGAAGGATTTGCAGTCACTCAATAAAGCCACCCCCGATACCGCCAGTAATGCACAGATTCTATTTCTTGTGCTCAATACGTCGTCGGTGACACTGTTGCCTGTGACGGTGTTTTTGTACCGCGCACAACAGGGCGCAGCGGAGCCCGCGTCGGTATTCTTGCCCATTTTATTAGCCACAACCGCCTCCACAATTGTAGGGGTTTCTGCCGTCGCCTGGATGCAGAAATTAAAGCTATGGGATCGCGTGGTGATGCTGTATCTGGGTGGCTTTGTGCTGTTGTTATCAAGCCTGATGTACTTGTTGGCTCGTTTGCCTGCTGAAGCGATGGCAGCCACCTCAACATTGGCGGGGAACCTCTGCTTGATGTCGGTGATTATGCTGTTCCTTAGTGTTGCATATTTTAAAAAAGTGGATGTTTATGAGTCCTTTGTAACGGGTGCGAAACAAGGGTTTGGGGTTGCTCTAAAAATTATTCCCTATCTTGTGGCTATGCTCGTGGCGGTTGGTGTATTTCGTGCCAGTGGTGCGTTGGATGGTGTGGTCTATGGGTTGGAAAGCCTGCTCGGATGGTTGGGCTTTAATACTGATTTTGTGGCTGCTTTACCTACCGCTTTTATGAAACCTCTCAGTGGTAGTGGCGCCCGTGCCATGATGCTTGAAACCATGAATACCTATGGCGTAGATTCTTTTCCGGCCTTGGTGTCTGCCACTATTCAGGGCAGCACAGAAACGACTTTTTATGTGTTGGCCGTATACTTTGGCAGTGTTGGTATTAAAAAAGTGCGCCACGCCATTGCCTGCGGTTTGATCGCTGATCTGGCTGGAATTGTTACAGCAATTTTCGCCGCTTATTGGTTCTTCTATTCATGAATAATCTATCACCTATCACCTATCACCTATCACCTATCACCTATCACCTATCACCTTCATGCGGCGTTACCTTAAAGCAACTACAGTTGGTAAAAACTGTACTCACTCGGTTACTTAATAAGTATAAGCTCCCTCGCTGCGTGCGTTTTTGCCTTGCTTGAGAGCAATATCTTTATCCATGGCAGAATATAAATAAGAGAGATAAAAAATGACTGAAACCCTGTTCACCAAGATTATCGGCCGCGAGATCCCCGCCGATATAGTCTATGAAGACGAGTTATGCCTCGCCTTTCGTGACATTAACCCTAAGGCGCCTATGCATATTTTGGTTATTCCAAAAAAGGTGATTCCCAAATTAGTTGATGCAGAAAGTGGCGATGAGGCGTTGCTGGGACATTTGTTACTGACAGCAGGAAAAATCGCCAATGATGAAGGCTATGGTGACGCTTTCCGTACCGTAATTAACAACGGTGAAGCAGTAGGGCAGACGGTTTTTCATCTGCATGTTCATATTCTGGGTGGTCGTGACTTTATGTGGCCACCGGGTTGAATATTGTGGGTCAGGCTTTAGCCTGACATGTAGGGCTGAAGCCCTACCCACATAGTACCCACGCAGATAGATTTTCAGCAGCCTGCTAGGGTACGCCGGTTAAAGCTGAAACGCGCAGGGAATCCAACGAGGCTGGACTAGCGAACGGCAAGGTGAATTGCAAAGCAAGAGAGGGCGCTCTGGGGCAGGTCGATGAGGGATTGATAAGGAAGGGAGAGAATTCCCTTCCTTATTTTGCAAAGCGAAGTGTGTCATCCTGAACGGCAGAGCGGAGCCTTAAGCCCTTTAGATCTCTCCCAGCGGTTACTCGCAAGCGGGATGACCGTCAGGGAGAGAAGACAGGTTGGCAGTTAGTGCCTGAAATGACGCATGCCGGTAAACACCATCGCAATGCCATGCTCATTGGCGGCGGCAATGATTTCCTCGTCACGCATTGAGCCACCCGGATGAATCACCGCCGTAATACCAGCTGCTGCTGCCGCATCAATACCATCACGGAACGGGAAGAATGCATCAGATGCCATCACGGAACCTTCAACTACCAGGTTTTCATCCTGTGCTTTAATACCTGCAATTTTGGCGCTGTAAATACGGCTCATCTGGCCTGCGCCAACACCGATAGTGCGGCCGTTACGGGCGTAAACAATGGCGTTGGATTTTACGAATTTGGCGACTTCCCAGGCAAATAGCAGGTCGGCTATTTCTTCTTCAGAGGGGGTGCGATCACTCACTACCTTTAGCTCGTCTTCATTAACCATGCCTTGATCGGAATCCTGTACCAGTAAGCCGCCTTTAACGCGTTTGAAGTCCAGGCTCGGTACGCGCTGCTGCCAATTGCCACTGGCCAAAACACGTACGTTAGTTTTGGCGGATAGAATTTTTGATGCTTCTTGACCGATAGAGGGGGCCACGATGACTTCAACAAATTGGCGGTCAACAATAGCTTGCGCTGTGGCTGCATCGAGCTCGCGGTTGAAGGCAATAATGCCACCAAAAGCCGAGGTTGGGTCAGTAGCGTAGGCCTGGTTGTAGGCATCAAGAAGGTCGGCGCCTAGCGCCACGCCACAGGGGTTGGCGTGTTTGACGATTACGCAGGCTGGTTCGGCAAAAGGTTTTACGCATTCCAGTGCGGTGTCGGTGTCGGCGACATTATTGAAAGATAATTCTTTACCCTGCAATTGTGTAGCGGTGGATACGCAGGCTTCAGTCGCGTTGGCTTCGGCATAAAAAGCAGCGCGTTGATGCGGGTTTTCGCCGTAACGCATGTCCTGCACTTTGACATATTGTGAGTTGAAGGTGCGCGGGAAGTCGCTGGCCTCGGCGCCAAGGCGACAGCCTAGGTAGTTAGCAATCGCACCGTCATATTGGGCGGTATGTTCGAACGCTTTAACGGCTAAATCAAAGCGCGTGGCATGACTGATGGCGCTGTTGTTATCGTTCATTTCATTGAGCACGGTATCGTAATCACTGGCATTAACAATGATGCCAACATCGGCGTGGTTTTTGGCTGCCGCACGCACCATGGTTGGGCCGCCAATGTCGATGTTTTCGATGGCGGTGGCTAAATCACAATCCGGATTGGCAACAGTTTCCTGGAACGGGTAGAGGTTGACCACGACCATGTCGATAGGTGGAATGTCGTTGGCTTGCATGACCTCGTCATCAATGCCGCGACGGCCTAATATACCGCCGTGAATTTTTGGGTGCAGGGTTTTAACTCGACCGTCCATCATTTCGGCTAGGCCGGTGTAGTCAGAGACTTCAGTCACCTTGACGCCATTTTCATTTAGCAATTTATAGGTGCCACCGGTTGAAAGGACTTCTACGCCATGGCCGGTAAGGCCCTGGGCGAACTGAACAATACCTGATTTGTCTGAAACGCTGATAAGTGCTCGGCGGATAGTGCGAGAGTCCGTCATAAGCTGTTTTTATCCTCAAAATAGCAATGCCAATCAACTGGCAGAAACAGAGCAGAAACGTTGCCCTGATGATAATTAGTTTGTTGAACAATGTGCTTTATAAGAGATCGTATTGCTTCAATTTTTTGCGCAGTGTACCACGGTTGATGCCGAGAATTTCTGATGCTCTGGATTGGTTGTCGCGAGAGTGTTTCATCACTACGTCCAGCAGCGGCGCTTCTACTTCCGCCATCACCATGTCGTATAGATTGTTAGCTGGCTGGCCGTCGAGGTGCTCAAAAAACTTGTCCATGGTGCTATGAACGTATTCTTTGAGTGTTAGCCGTTCGGCATCGGGTGTCTTGTTGTTTTTTTGGTTCATCTTTCTTGATCCAATTGTCACGCGGGGTTTTCTGTGGAGCTATCACGTGAAAGTAATGTGATCAGGCAGCAAGCCTGAGATTGCCATCCAGCGATTTAAAATAAAGATTAATGAAATTTAATTGCTCGCTGGTTTGCTGTAATTGATTAAAGGTTTTTTTGCTTTCGCTCATTTGAGGTAGGTGTTGTAAATACCAGCCCATATGTTTTCGCGCAATTCGTACGCCAAGAAAATCACCATAGAAACTGTGCAGATTGCGGATATGTTCATCAATTAAACTGCCAACTTCGGCGATAGTGGGTTTTGCTAATACTTCGCCAGTTTCCAGAAAGTGGTTTATTTCTGAGAAAATCCACGGTGCGCCCTGTGCCGCCCGGCCAATCATTATGGCTGCAGCGCCGGTGAGTTTAAGTACCGAGAGGGCTTTTTCAGCGCTGGTAATATCGCCGTTAGCGATTACTGGGATATTGCTTTGCTGAACGACTTGAGCAATCGTGTCGTATTCTGCATCGCCGTTGTAACGACAAGCCCGTGTGCGACCATGAACGGTTAATGCCTGAATGCCGCTTTGTTCGGCAATTCTGGCAATGTTCAGGGCGTTGCGAGTGTCAGGGCACCAGCCAGTGCGGATTTTTAATGTCACCGGCACGGATACCGCTCCAACCACTGCCTCAAGAATTTCTGCGACTAATTTTTCATCGCGCAATAGTGCAGAACCGGCGGCTTTATTGCACACTTTTTTTGCTGGGCAGCCCATGTTGATATCAATAATCTGGGCGCCATTTTCAACGTTGGCTTGTGCGGCGGAGGCCATCATTTGCGGGTCAGCGCCGGCGATTTGAATCGAGCGAGGGCCAATTTCACCACTGTGATCAAGACGCTGTAGGGATTTACGTGAAGTCCACAGGCTTTGATCCGAGGTGAGCATTTCCGATACCGCCATGCCTGCGCCGTAACGGCGGCATAGAGCCCGATACGGACGATCCGCCACGCCAGCCATTGGGGCAAGCAGTGTTGGAGATGTCAATGTATAGGGTCCGATTTTAAGCACAGGGTATGGGTCGCTGTTGTTCGTTGTACGAGCCGGCGTATAGCAATGATTGGATGAAATTTAATCAAAATGCCGGCCGGGAATGATAACGCTTGCGACGCAAGGGTTAAAGGTTTTCTTGAGCTTTTAGTGCTAAGACGGTCGCTACAGAGTCAAGATGCGGGGGCGAAATTAATGCTGTAATTGACGGCTTTATTGCCAGGGTCAAGAATAGCAAAGGATAGGTGTACTGGGGCTCCTGAGGGCATTATAGGTAAATGTTTCAGGTGTTGGCCAAGATACTCTTCGGGCTGGAAAAGGCGTTTTGCAAGTGGATCGCCATTGATGGTGTAGAAGGCCATATCTAGCACAGGTAAGGGTTGTGTGTGCTGGGCCGAATTGCTGATAATCATGTCTACAATCAGCACATTATTATATTCAGGGTGAGTTTTTATCGCCAGTCGGTCAGTCTTGATGGCGCTGACGTCCTGATAGCTTGGTAGATCGCAACCCAGGGTTTCGCAGACGTTAGAGTATAGCGAATGCCATTGCGGCTGATGGGCGTTTTCTTCGAAGTTAAACCATAGCCATTGTGCAAAAATGCCGGTGAAAGCAAGCAGGCTTAAGGCAGCCCATTTTAGAGCGGGGCGTTTATTGTAGCTGGCTTGTGGTGCGACAATATCAGAGATGCTTGAATTGCTGATGGTGAGTTGTTCAATATCATGTTGTGATGGGGCTGTTTCGCTATCTGTTTGATCAATATCAGCATTGGCCGGTGCTGTTAGTGGATCCGGTTCAGGAGAGGTGTCAATGACCGGCTCGTCCTCAGGTTGTTCCGCTGAGCCTGAGGGGTTACCGCTAAAGGTTTTTTCAGCGGGGCTACCTTCGCCCTGGCTATAGGTTACCCCTTCATTTTCGGCATCAAAAATTTTGTAGCAAACGCCGCAGCGAACTTCGCCACCCGCCGCCGCCAGATGATCTTGCTGGATGCGGAATAGTGTCTGGCAGTGTGGGCATTTGGTGAGTAAGGCGTCGTCCATAATGATGCGAAGTATAGCTCAGAAAATGTAATGTTAAATTAACCGCGTTTAGTGCCTGCTAATCGTACCCAGCCATCTTGCTCGGCGACGGGCTCAAAATCAAATTCAGCTTGGTAAGCGGCAAGTACGTCTTGCGCCTGAGAGCTCAGGATGCCTGATAAAATCAGGTGTCCGCCAGATTTGACGCGCGAAGAGATATCACCGGCGAGTGTTATTAACGGGCCCGCCAAAATATTAGCTAGTACCATGTCAGCCTCTTCATGAGGCGCTTGGCCCGGCAGGAATACATTGTATTGCTCATCTGTGATGCCATTTTGTTCGGCGTTTTGGCGGGTTGCGATCAGTGCCTGTGGATCAATATCTATGCCGCACATGCTATTGCAGCCTAACAACAGCGCAGCAATACCCAGGACACCGGAGCCGCAGCCGTAATCGATGACCGACAGGTTTTCTGGGCTGTTGGCATCCAGCCATTGCAGGCACAGCGAGGTGGTGGCGTGGGTGCCTGTGCCGAAGGCTAAGCCGGGGTCAAGCATCAGGTTCACCGCGTCGGGCTGTGGTGGTTTGGTCCAGCTGGGCACTATCCACAGGCGTTCGCCAAATTGCATGGGTTGGAATTGATCCATCCATTCGCGAATCCAGTCTTTGTCCTCAAGTATTTCAGTGCGATGTTTGGGGAATTTGTCGCCATACAGGTTTTTAAGCTGGGCGATAACTGTTTCCATTGGCGCTTCGGCAGGAAATAATCCAACCAGGCGTACTGCGTCCCACAGTGGAGTTTCGCCTGGGTCTGGCTCAAAGAGGGGTTGGTCGCCGGCATCCACATAGGTGACGGATAACGCACCCTGATCCAGGAGTGCGTCCTCCAGAGATCCGCATTGTTCGCGGGAAGTTTCCAGAATGATTTGTATCCAGTGCATGAGGAAGGTTTCTCAATAATTTTTATGGCCAGAAACAAACAGGGCAGCCAAAGGGCTGCCCTGAATAAAGCGGGTTCTCTTGGATTAGAGGCCCAGTTTCTTTTCCAGATAATGGATGTTGGTGCCGCCATCCTGGAAGTGTGAGTCATCCATAATCAGCTTTTGCAACGGAATGTTGGTGCTAATGCCGTCGATAAGCATTTCTTCCAGGGCATTACGCATGCGCAGAATCGCCAGTTCGCGTGTTGCACCGAAGGAAATGACCTTGCCGATCATTGAATCGTAGTGTGGAGGTACTTTGTAGCCGCTGTAGATATGAGAATCAACACGGATACCCGTGCCACCAGGCATGTGCACCATTTTAAGGGTGCCTGGTGATGGCAGGAAGGTTTCCGGATGTTCTGCGTTGATACGACACTCGATGGAGTGGCCGCTGAATTTAATATCTTCCTGTGTGATGCTGAGTTTTTCGCCACCGGCGATCAGCAGCTGTTCCTTGATGATGTCGACGCCAGTGATCATTTCGGATACCGGGTGCTCAACCTGAACACGGGTGTTCATTTCAATGAAGAAGAAGCGGCCATCTTCGTATAGGAATTCAAAGGTGCCAGCACCACGATAGTTGATGTTAATGCAGGCATCGACACAGGCCTTGAAAACATCTGCGCGTGCTTTTTCGTCTATACCAGGAGCCGGGGCTTCTTCAACCACTTTCTGGTGGCGACGCTGCATGGAACAGTCACGATCACCCAAGTGAACGGCGTTGCCCTGACCATCGCCAATAACCTGGACTTCAACGTGGCGTGGGTTTTCCAGGAATTTTTCCAGATAAAC
>Ga0209395_1008043_pt1 | contig 10889 bp, 6 predicted proteins | sample GOMGulsemesocosm_3_FD_184635 | JGI IMG/M metagenome (GOLD analysis project Ga0209395, IMG submission 184635) | Methane-oxidizing microbial communities from mesocosms in the Gulf of Mexico - GOM9D Gulf of Mexico (SPAdes) (version 2) | ecosystem: Environmental > Aquatic > Marine > Cold seeps... | reverse complement strand
AAGTCGCTCAACAGGCACATCAACAACAAGAGTTCGCCAATATTGCATTAATCACACGTGCCGATGGTAGCCAAGTGCGCCTCGGTGACGTCGCCACGATCACCGATGGATACGCTGATGACTCGTTTGCGATATCTCGATACAACGGTGTGCCAGGCATTGGGGTCGAGATTAAAGTTGATGGTAATGGTGATGTCCTTAAAATTGTTGAACAAGCAAAAATTGTTGTTGAACAATGGCAGACGAATGCGTTACTACCACAAAACTTAACGATGGAGACATGGAATGATGGCGGAACCCTGATCCGTGACCGACTCGCCTTGTTAATCAAGAACGCATTGTCGGGCATCGCCTTTGTTTTCTTGATCCTCGCGTTGTTTCTTAACCTTCGGGTCGCGATTTGGGTTACCGCTGGCTTACCATTTATTTTTTGTGGAACGTTATTTTTCATGACCGACAGCTTTACCGCGATGAGTATTAATGAAATGACAACCTTCGGCTTTATATTAGCGCTAGGTATAGTGGTCGATGATGCCGTCGTTGTTGGCGAAAGTATCTACACCACCCGTAAGGAAGAAGGTGACACCCTCGAGAGTACAGTCGCCGGCGCAAAGAAAGTGGCGGTACCGACTATCTTTGGTGTGTTAACCACTGTCGCGACTTTTATCGCCTTGGCCAACGTGGAAGGCGGGATGGGGCAAGTTTATTCTCAATTTGCAGTGGTAGTAACGATTTGTTTATTACTGTCGGTGGTTGAATCCAAACTTATTTTACCGGCGCATTTAGTTGGCTTAAATACAGCACGCACCACAAAAACTGGATGGCGTAACCTTTGGCCGATGTTGCAGCATAATGCTGATATGGGTTTACAATGGATTAACGATTGTCTTTATCGTCCTGCGATCATCAAGGCTATTGAATATCGCTACGCGGTGTTATTTGGCTTTATAACGGTGTTTATTCTCGTTATCGGGATGCTACAAACGGGCGCCGTACGTGTGGCTTTCTTCCCTGATATTCCTGGCAGTTCGATTCGCGCAACGTTGTCGATGCAAAATGATGCGAGCTTTGGCCAAACCCGTAAAAACTTAGAGTTAATCGAGCAGGGAGCTATCACCGCAGACCAACAACTGATGACTAAATTAGGGGGAGAGGGCAGTGGCATTGATACGATTGAAGTGATGGGCACCGGAGATTTGGCAGGAGCGATTGAGGTAGAGCTTGATAAAGAGTCGCCATATAGCCTTAAAGAGTTTACGAGTGCCTGGAAAGCCATCGTTAAAACACCCGAAGGCGTTAGAAAGCTAGATATCGCCTCAGGGTTTGGTAGCGGCGATAATTTTAAAGTGGAATTAAAAGCATGGAATGACACCACATTAACAACAGCAGGCAAGGAAATAAAACAGTATCTCGCAAAAACCGTAGGTGTCAGTGGCATTGACGACAATTTTGACTCTGGCCAAGCGCAGCTGCAATTTCGTTTGAATGCGCAAGGCCTATCATTGGGATTGACAACGCAGTCACTTTCTCGTCAAGTGCTACAAGCCTTTGGTGGCGAAATTGTCCAGCGTTATCAACGCGGTAAAGATGAAGTTAAGGTACGCATTAGGTATCCAATAAGTGCGCGACAAACCCTCGATGATGTGATGAATGCCAAGGTTAGATTAGCTAATGGTCAAGCCGTGCCACTGTCGTTAGTAGCTACAGCGACATCAAGCGCACAGCAAAATGAGATCACTCGAATCTCTGGATTACCGGCGGTGTATGTGAGCGCGCGGGTTGATAAAGACATATTAGCGTCCAATGAGCTGGTGGCTCAACTTAAACAATCTCTAATTCCAAGTCTTGAACAGCGTTTTCCAGATTTATCGATTCACTTTGCCGGTGAGGCGGAAGAGCAAGCCGAAACCACGGGTTCAATGGCACGCCTCTTTATTATGGCGATGGCGGCGATATATATTTTGTTAGCGATACCGTTACGCTCTTACATTCAACCACTGATCATCATGATGGCTATTCCATTTGGTTTAGTCGGTGCCATCTTAGGCCATTGGTCAAATGACATGGTATTGAGTATCCTGTCCTTCAATGGCATTGTCGCCCTCAGTGGTGTGGTGGTGAATGATAGTTTGCTCCTTGTTTCTCGATTCAATGCCTTAAAATCCAACTATGAGACAGTCACACAAGCCATTACGACGGCATGTACTGGCCGATTGCGGGCGGTGTTATTAACCTCAATTACAACCTATGCCGGACTGATGCCATTACTTGGAGAAACATCTGCCCAAGCTCAATTTATTATCCCTGCGGCCGCTTCATTGGGTTATGGTATTTTATTTGCGACGTTAATCACGTTATTATTGGTCCCTTCGTTGTTAATGGTCCATCAGGATGCTATCAGCGTAATTAATCGCCTAAAACAAAAATTAGGTAATGTAGGATCAAAGGAATTAATGAATGAGCATTAACGTGTTATTGGTTGAGGATGACATCGATTTAGCCGCCACTGTCGTGGACTATTTAGAACTTGAGGCCATTAGCTGCGACCATGCAGCTAATGGTGTTCATGGCCTTTCGTTAATTGAGAAAAATGACTATCAGGTTATTTTACTCGACCTAAATATCCCACGAATAGATGGTCTATCAGTGTGTAAAAAATTGCGCGAAAATAGCAATGATACCCCAATCTTAATGCTGACAGCCCGTGACACCATTGCCGACAAATACGCGGGATTTGATGCCGGCACCGATGATTATTTGGTTAAGCCGTTTGAGATTGATGAACTACTGATGCGTGTTAAGGCGTTATCAAAACGACGCAGTGGCCAAGTTTCAGTGTTAACAGTTGGCGCGTTACATTTACAGCTGTCAGATAAAAATGCGGTGTACGGTGACCAAACGTTAAAACTAACTCCTATTACCTTTAAGTTGCTCGAAAAATTTATGCGCAATGTCTCTAAACCTGTCTCTCGTGGTGATTTGATGGCGGCGGTGTGGGGCGATGAACATCCCGATAGTAATAGCTTAAAAGTGCATATTTACAATCTGCGCAAACAATTAGAACAAGTGAATGCCCGTTTAAGCTTGGATACTGTGACAGGTTTTGGTTTCGTACTTAACAATACGTCAGATTAAAGGAATAAATAATGAGTATTCGGAGCTATATCTTCGGTTTATTAACTGGATTAGTATTGTTGATTGCTGCGATACTATCGTTACAAAGTGCCCGGTTGTTTCTTACCTCATTTGATGTGGCCGCCGAAGATATCATGAGAAAAATTGGCCATCAATTCCCCGATGATGGACGCACTGAACAAACAATACTCGGTTATCATGCGACGACGCAGTGGGCACAAATACCGGCGCCAGTGAGAGCTCATTTTTCGCCTGATTTAGAACAAACTGATCGGGTTTATGTTAAGTTTGTCGACTGGGTCTACATTTCACCACCGAACAATATTTATAGCGTAATGGTCGTCAATCGGGGCGATCAAAAGATTTATGTTTCGCGCTTTAGTGAAAATATTCATCAAAAAATGGCGCTACACGCACCCAGCAATAAATGGCTATTAGATCCGATGGTAGAAATATTACTGTTGGGGCTCGGCGGGATTTTCATATTCATTGTCGTATTGCTAACTATCTTTAAAAAGGTAGCGTCTCCGATGGAGTCACTACAAGGCTGGGCGAAAAAGTTAACGATTGAGCAATTAGGCAACCCACTGCCTAACTTTCGCTTTAAAGAGCTTAATGGTTTGGCACTATTGATTCATGATAACTTGGCCTCAGTGGCTGATTCAGTCAAGCGGGAACAAGCATTCTTGGCTTATGCCAGCCACGAATTACGCACGCCTATCGCAGTGCTGCGAAGTAATACCGCGTTGTTAGAAAAAATAAACCCTACACCGTCAGTCAAAGAACGTGCGATAAGAGATAGAATGAACCGTGCCAGTTTGACGATGAAATCGATGACGGAAACACTGCTGTGGTTAAGTCGTGATGATGGGGATGAAATGCCTGTTGTACCAACAAAATTGGCTGAGTTAATCGAGACTGCAAACCACGAACTGGCCTACTTATTGTCAGGGAAAAACATAACGGTTGAGTTAGATCTTCAGGACGATGAAATAGAGTTACCGTTAACGCCTACTAAGATAGTCATTAACAACTTAGTGCGAAACGCTTTTCAGCATACCCAACATGGCGCTGTCAGTATTAAACAACATGGCAAGACAATTACTGTTACTAATGTCGAAGAGCATATCAATGATAGCGTGAAAGATGATACTGAACTAGGGTTTGGTTTAGGGATGATGCTGGTGGAGAAACTGACTGCGCAATTTGGTTGGCGTTACAGTATCGAGAAAAGCAGCAATCGTTATTGCGTTATCATTGAATTTTTGGATAAAACACCACGGCAAGAGCGTTTTAATGAATACGCCCTAATTTAGAAGGGATATCAGTGCATATGAAGTAAACCGTATTTTTCATGCTTAACCATGGATGGTTACGTTAGGGCAATGCAAGGAGCACATTGCCGAGACGAAAAATTGAGCGTATAGGGATATATTTACAGCGTGTTTACGTAATATGTGGTGATATCACAATTATAATGCTCTTGCCCTGGATAACCCCCCCCCGATAAAGTGATAAAAGCTGAAATTTCGTGGCAATCAATCAGCTTTTACCGACTAACCCTACACTAGCTCTGCCAGCATATGTTCACTATATTGGGTCAGCTGGGCACCGGACTTCACCTTAGTTATGTAGTCTGGATTAGCAATAAACGGCCGGCCAATTGCCAATAGGTCGAAGCGTTTGTCATCAATGGCTTTGCTTCCTGTCTCGGCACTAAAACCACCGACGCCCATCAGCGTTTTGCTGTAATGACGGCGTATGAAATCTGTCGCGTTACCCTGTAAGTAATCAAATGACATTGCGTCATCAAAGATCCCAACGTGAAGGTAGGCTAAACTGCGCTGTTCAAGTTCGCTTAAAAGATATTCAAACACATCACTATCGCGTTGGTCACCAGCCATGTTGAAGTAGGCCCCCGGAGATATTCTTAACGCTGTCTTGTCGCTCCCGATTTCGGCGGCAATTGCATCGACTACTGCCAAAGGAAAGCGCGCCATGTTTGACGCAGTGCCACCGTATTGGTCGTCACGTTTGTTTGAATCAAAATGTAAAAACTGGTCGATCAAGTAACCGTTTGCGCCATGGATTTCTACGCCATCAAAGCCCGCATCGATCGCATTAGCGGCTGATTGTGCATAATCTTTGACTAATTGTGCTATTTCTTCAACGGTTGCTGCTTTTGGTAGCGTATATTCAAGTTCTCGCATGCGCGGCACAGAGCCTTCGACTTTTTGTGGCGATGGCGCTAAGACGAATTCACCTTGATAGAAGTGTGGGTGCGCTACTCGTCCCGTATGCCATAATTGGGCGAATATTTTACCGCCGTTGTTGTGTACTGCATCGGTAACCACACGCCATCCAGCAATTTGTTTATCATTAAAGAGCCCTGGCGTATTGGGATAGCCTTGGCCGTCAGGCCTAATGATAGCCGCTTCAGAAATGATTAAGCCGCTATCTGAACGCTTGGCGTAGTAATCCGCCATTTGCTGCGTTGGCACTAACTCATTATCCGCCATGCATCGTGTTAGAGGGGCCATTACAATTCTATTTTTTAAGGTGATCGTACTATTTAGCGCATAAGATTTGAACAGATTATCGGTCATCATCATTATCTCTTTGTTGAATGTTCATTCAACATAAACTAAATTGAACGTACGTTCAAGTACTATTTTGAACAAGCACTCAAATTAGCTTATACTAGCTAAAATTATTTCACGAGATTGCAATGCGTAGCGCCGAATTTGATAGAGAGAAAGTACTAAGGGCAGCGATTGTCGCTTTTATGTGCAAAGGTTACAATAAAACTAGCATGCAGGATCTTAAGCACGCTACTGGCTTGCATCCGGGATCTATTTACGCCGCATTTACCAATAAACAAGGTTTATTACTGGCTTCGTTAGCGCAATATAATGCGGATAAAAGTGCGGAATTTAAGGCCTATTTCAGCAACAAAGATCAAGTGCTTGATGGTGTGAAAGAATACCTCAATGATACGGTATCAGTATGTAATGCTAATGGCCCCCAGCGTAATTGCTTATCCCAGAAAGCACTCAGTGAATTAGCAGAACAAGAACCCTTGGTTGAGCAGACGATTGCCGATAATATGAAGGCATGGCAGCAAGGTTTTATTGATGTATTCGAGCAGGCTATCACCAATGGTGAGCTTGACAATTCGCGCTCTGCAACACAACGTGTCCAGAGCTTAGTAATGGGAATATTTGGACTTCGTACTTACGCCCATACCCATCCAGAACCTACCGTTTTACAGGAGTTAGCCAGCCAGTTATATGAAGATGTCTGCCGCTAATACCAACCTCAAACCATTATAAAATTAAACACGAGAACAAGGAGTTGTTATGAGTTTTCCCGTCGATCCCACCATAGCTGAGAGTGAACATCCCAAGGTAGCCTCCATGGCTATTGTTGGCCATACGACCATAGACAGTGCGAAAATATGGGTAAGGTGCTTTATCCCAGGGCGCTGGTGTTTGGTTGTTAAAGACAGTCCGTTCGATGGTGACGTTGATGCATTAGGGACGCATGAAATTAGCGATTATTTTGGTGACGATTACCCCGGCTTTTCAGTGCATCAACAAGCTGATATTGATGGCGTGACGGATAACACTCACACATTTTCGTTTGGCGATTTACCTCAAAACACCAAGTTGTATTATGCGTTAATTACCGCGCATGATGATGATAATAATCTTGAACGGCGGATTGAGATAGGTTCCCATTCGAAGCATCATTTTCGTACGCCAGCCGCCGACAATGACAAGCTCGTGTTTGGCTTTTCAAGCTGTCATGATCCATTTAGCACCGCGCAACACGGACAGGGCGCTTGGCCGGCCTATTATGAGGTATTAAAAGACCGTAATGCTGCTTTTTGTATTGGCGGTGGCGACCAAGTTTATATTGATACCAACGACAAAGAAGATATGTACTCAATTTGGGAATGGTTGAGCCAATATAAGAATAAAATTATTGCCGCCTACTCAAATGATGATGGCCTTGAAACCGATAAATTAGTAGCGTATTTTGCGAAAATATACCGTGGTTATTATCGAATTTACTGGAACTTCTTCCACCTCAAAAAAGTGTACGCACAGTTTCCACAATATATGATTTGGGATGATCACGAAATCATGGATGGCTGGGGCTCTTACACCAAAGCAGAACGTAAAAAACTGCTTAATAAGTTTTTTCAGGCAGATGATGAGGCCACGAACGACCGATTAATCGAGTTGATGTTTGTCGCGGCAAAACAGGTTTATCAAGAATACCAACACAGCCATAACCCGAACACCAATACCAACTTAACACCTGCAATGGTGACTGATGAGGCGAAAAATGGTGATTGCCAATGGGACTATCACTTTTGCCAGAATAAAGTCGCCTTTTACGTGCTAGATATGCGCGGTCATCATGATTATGAGCGCCGCGATGAAGGATTGGCATTATTGGGTCAAGCGCAAATGGCACGGATCAAAGAGTGGCTCGCGTCCTTGGAAGATATTAAGGCGGTATTTTTCGTGTCACCGGTACCTATTTTGCACTGGAACGGTTTTGTCATGAGCATGGACATTGGCGGTCAAAAAGATGATTTGCGTGATGAGTGGGATCATTCCAGTAACTGGAAAGAGCGTAATACGTTACTCGATTTAGTGATGAACTATTCAACTAATTCAAACAATCCGGTGACATTTTTAAGTGGTGATGTTCATAGTGCTAGTGTCTTTGAGATCAGCAGTGATGATGAGCATCCACAAGCTCGAGTTTTTAATGCCACGTCCAGTGCTATCTCACGTAAACCCGCACCCTCTAAAGCAGAGATGCTAATAGAAAAATCTGGTGGGCTACGCGGTAGCGATAAGATGGCCGCGACGCGGAAGTACGCGATGTCTGGTCATAATAACTTTCTAACGGTAACGGTGGATATGACAGAGCAGCAAACGAAGGTGTCGTGTGAATTGTATTGGCCAAACGGTGATGACAATGAGTTAACAATGAAAAAAGTTAAACTCACCTGATCCTTTAGATACAAACCGGTAAAGCACGATTCTTTACCGGTTTGTGGACATCACCAATTAAACAACGTGTAGATTAAAGCACCTCATTATTTCTATTTCACCTAAGATCGGTGGAAACGTCGATTTATAGTCAAATTTTTGCCCGAGTACTGCAACGAAATCTTGGCTAAATTCAACCATGTTATGGACATTAAAGCGTCTTTTTTCGGCCCCGTTTTTGGCGATAATATCAAAAATATACTGCTCTGCCGGTGTTAATTGCGCAGGTAGCAAGCTAGATGAGCTTGTTTCGCCTAATAATGCCTTGCCGACAAACGATGTTGCTACAAGTCCTAAGCCTGAGATTGCCAGCACTGATTTAACCGCGCTGCGTCTATCGAGTTTCTTGTTTAGCATAATATATTCTCCAATATTAATTCCAAGGGCTAACTGTTAGCGTTGATGGCATACGTAAATCGAAAGCCCAACGACGATGTTGATTCTCTAAACTTAGTTGATTATCTACCGCCATCATGCCGTTTTGAAAATTCGCTAGGTGCGGGCTTACGCGGTGATCATGCATAAATTGACCCTGCGGGAACTTTCCTAAAGAGCGATGCCAACTGACAGGTAGGTCAACGAAGATTCTAGAGAATAGAAAGAGTGACATGCCAACATTAATCGGTGGTAACACTTTAAACCAATCTCTTTCTTTGTAACGTTTTCCTGGGATTGGCACGGCGTTATCGAAACAGCCTAATGCACCAATGTGTTGGAACGATGAAACACGGTCTAATGCGTGATTTACCGACATCCAATAAATAATGCGGCTACAAACATCCACCAGTTCGTCAATACTCGCGGCGTGGTCTGGGAAGCCATTAACATTACCTAGATGATTTGTCTCACTTAAGAACGCTTGCAGCTCATAATCCGCTATGACGGATTGATCGTCAGGATAATATAAAGCAACATATTCGCTTACCCATTGCATGATAACTGGCATCGTTTGATTATCATCGTGTAATGGATAGTCACTGATACCAGCAAAGTCATTATCGTTACTACGGTCAAACGGCGTGCTGTCGCTAATAAAATCATATTGTCCTGCACGTTCAACCGTCGCTCCGAGGAAGGTTTCACTTGAGAATCCTGATAATCGTTCAATAGCGCCTGTTAGTAGTCCATCGAAACCATCATTAAATTGTGGACGACCGAATAAGTTAACACCTGTTACCGAGAAAATCCCGGTATAGTTATTTTGCACCAACGACATAAGGTGGACATCCAATAGCGATGCAAGTGGGTGGTGATTAGGGATGTTACGATAGAAACTCACTGGAATTGGCCCCAGGTAAACGTGGGTCGATAAATGATCGAGCACAGAGGACATTGAACCAATAGTCGTGACGGTATTTTTAGCGATTTGCCATGACCAATAGTCATCTTTAGGGGTTAGTATTCTCGAAAATGGGTTGTTATCATCATTACGTTTTGTTCGGGCATAGTCATGCCATTCTTCGTCAGTGGCATGACGCTGGGTTGGTTGAATCGCGATAGTTTTGAGCTCACTACCGCCTTTGGGAACTGCGAGTAACATGATCGGCGCATGCAATCGTGCGCCGTAATTTACTGTTGGTGCCGGTCTTGGCGCATTGACGTGGCCGTCAAGGTTACTATAGTTGACGATAAATACGCGATTCTCCGCCATGGCTGTTGCCAGATCATCATTGGCGAAATGCCAGGTTCTGGTGAAATGTTGATTACTAATAGGGAAATTGCCTAAGTGTTCGGTGTAGGGTTTAAGGTACTTATGCACTGGCGAATGTGGTGCCACCTGCAGCCATGCTAACAGATCATCATCTCTAAAGTCGTTAATATACGGAGGCAACGGAAAGTGTTCGGCGTCGTTAGGAAAGAAATTTAGGTCGTCTAAATCATGGGCCGTAGCGGGGGGGAAAATCGCCAAAATAGGATCGATAACTTCGAAGTCAGGGTTAAAGCCCTCGTCTAGCAGGTTATCTATAATTATTTGGACCAGCTGTATAATCGCATCGATAATGCCGATGCCGAAATGCCATAATAAATCCCAAAAATGGTTACATAAATACTCTAAAACGGGAATCGAGATATCGATCTGATCTGTGCCCGGATCGGCATCATTTACTCCAAAGTCTAGTTCCTGCGCAAATTGTGCCCGCTCACTGGCTGTGCCTCTTAAAATCCAATGGCCAAGCTGGACAATTTTAGTCGCTTGCATGTTGCCATGGACAACAGCGCCATCTAATGCGTCGAAATTAAAGAAATTTTCGATTTGAGCCGTCTGTAATTCTGCTTGGCGCGCGCTCAAAACGGAATCTGAGCAATGCTGGGGCAGGGATGGCAGTGGATATTTAGGTAATACGGCTGTTGTTCCTCCAATCAGGCCTCCTGTTGTATTTAGCACAGTGAAAGTTCCCGGGGAACCAGGTTCTTGATTCGTTGCAGTGCGGCCTAATGTGTTTTCCGGTTCGCCATGTAAGGCGTCAATACGCTTAGGCTTTGCCATAAAAGTTGCCGAACTGTTGACTTTGTTCATTGCAATTCTTAGTTTGGCCGCATTAAATTGAGTCATCTTTTCTTCAAATTGAGCCACTTTCAATTTTTGTTTTGGGGTAAGTCTCTTAAGCATCAACGCACGTCTTCTTTTTGTTCTTCTACGCTTACGTGCCAGCTTTTTTCTTTCGGCTCTTGTTAGTTTGG
>Ga0209395_1008041_pt1 | contig 10891 bp, 10 predicted proteins | sample GOMGulsemesocosm_3_FD_184635 | JGI IMG/M metagenome (GOLD analysis project Ga0209395, IMG submission 184635) | Methane-oxidizing microbial communities from mesocosms in the Gulf of Mexico - GOM9D Gulf of Mexico (SPAdes) (version 2) | ecosystem: Environmental > Aquatic > Marine > Cold seeps... | reverse complement strand
AAGGATATTTTCGTTGGCGTGTTTGCTTTAGTGCGCTCAACACTAGAGCCAGTAACCAGTATGACTTCGATATCATTTTCAGGGCTATTTTTTTGCTGGCTTTGTTGTTGATTGTTTGCTTGTTGCTTGTTTGCTTGTTGATAATTAAAAAGGCTTAATTGCTGTGCATGAACACCAAGTGTAGGGATAAGTAATAAAAGCAACAAGGCTAAACAGCGGTCACTAGTTAATTCCATAAAAACCATTCCTTAATTGAGCAGTAAGCCGTCTCATTAGCTTGAATAACACTTAAGCATAGCTGAACAAGTTACGCGGGACATACTTTCACTGCGGTAATACGTCAGTAATTTTTGGCGAACATAGAAGGAGTAACGGTGGGATACTCTTGATAAGAGGCTTGGTTTTAATCGCCGATTACTTTAGGATAAATTCTAACCTTATCTCTTACCTGATGAACCTCCACTCGGCTTAAGATGTTTTTAATCAAAGGAAAATTATGAAAATTTATCAAACTCATACTGCACCTAATCCCAGAAGAGTACGCATTTTTCTGGCGGAAAAAGCCATCTCAATGGAGTATGTGGAAGTTAATCTAGCTGAAGGAGAAAACCTCACCCCAGCAATGCGGGCTAAAAATCCGACCACCAAAATTCCATTTTTAGAATTAGATGATGGTAGCTGTATTGGTGAAACCGGGGCTATTTGTCGTTATTTTGAAGAGTTATATCCCGAAAACCCACTGATGGGCAGAACACCACTCGAAAAAGCGCAGGTTGAAATGTGGCAACGTCGAGTAGATTTTTATTGCATGTTGCCGGTGGGCATGTGTTTTCAACATACCACCGGCTATTTTAAAGATCGCATGACCCCGGTTGCTCAGTGGGGTGAAGAGTGTGGTAAAAATGCCTTAGCCTATTTTGAAGAGCTCAATACGCATTTGGCTACGAGTACATATTTGGTGGGCGATTATTTTAGCATCGCCGATATTAATTTATTAGCCGCTATCGATTTTGCCCGAGTTATTAATATTAGACCGCACCAAGGCTTAGTGCATTTACTGGCATGGCATACAAGAGTGTCTGCAAGACCTAGTGCTAGCGCATAAATATCCTCGCTTAAATAATAAAGCCCATTCATAAGTAGTGCCATGGTTGATGCTTCAAAAGAGTAGTATGGTAGTCATGGTGGGGTGAATTTCGGCTGGCTTCAAACGCGTGATTTTAGATTTACAATGATTGATAATTTACAGCGAATACTAATTAAATTATCATTGTTACAATTTTGTAAAATAGCGTAATTAACAGGGTAATTAACAGGGAAACTCATGGAAAAAGATATAGAAACTAATATGGACAAAGTAGAGCATTATTTACAAATGGTCGGGGAAATGAGCCTACAATTTGGGATTAAGTTTATTCTTGCGGTGGTTGTTTATCTAATTGGTAAATGGCTTATTGGTAAGGTACTTAACCTCACGGATCTCGCTTTAGCAAAGAAGAAAGTAGAAAGTACCTTACAACAATTTCTAATGAGTATATGCGGAACGGTTTTAAAAGCCATTCAAATTATCATTTTTGCTTCAATGATAGGTATTGAAACCACGTCACTTATCGCTCTATTAGGTGCAGCCGGTTTAGCCATTGGTTTAGCGTTACAAGGTAGCTTGGCTAACTTCGCAGGCGGGGTGTTGATCTTGTTATTCCGTCCATTTAAAAAAGGCGATGTTATTGAAGCGCAAGGTTATATCGGTGGCGTTGAAGAAATTCAAATCTTCAACACTATTTTAAAAACACCTGATAACCAACGCATCATTATTCCTAATGGTTTATTATCAAATGGTTGTATTAAAAACATTAATATTGAAGGCACCCGTCGGGTCGATTTTGTTTTTGGTATTGGTTATGACGATGATATTGCCAAAGCGAAAGCTATTCTAATGTCGTTGGTTGAAGCGGATGAGCGTACCCTGAAAAATGTTGCTACCGATGTGTGGTTAGGTGAACACGGTGATAGCTCTATTAACTTATACTTACGCCCATGGGTTGATGCGGGTGATTACTGGCCGTACTACTTTGGTATGATGGAAAAAGTTAAACTGGCTTTCGATAAAGAAGGCATCAGTATTCCGTACCCACAACGTGATGTACATGTTCACCAAGTTGGTAAATAGTCAGACCGCTTCACGCTAGCATCTTTACTTAGAAGCGGTATAATTAGCTTACTTGTTCAAAAGTAAGCTAATTCAATTTATGAAAGTATCGCTTTTCATCCTTACCTGTACACTTAGTGCATTCAGCGGCTTAGTACCATTCTCCTCGGCACTAGCATTCTCTGTTAATACCGCCCAAGATTCAGTTAGTGCTGAGCATAACGCGTGGTTAAAAGAACAATATAGTGTCAAGCATCAACAACTGATCCCCGTAGTTGCGGTTGCTGATATGTTTTCCGCCTGTAATAGAGCGCGCAAGGTTGACCCAATCCATTATCGTTTAGCCGATTTAGTGACTAAAATGGACCGGAACCAACTAGCAACTAAGTTATCGCTTTGTTTAGGTGACGATTCCATGCAGTCTGATGCCGCCTTGAATTTCGGGCTTATAGGCTGTTTTAGCGATCAGTTATCGCAACTGTCTAACGAAGAACGTCTGCAAAAAATGAAACTGGTTGAAAAAGCTATTTTGTCCTTATCACGTGATGAAAGAAAAAAGAGCTTTACCCAGTGCGTAACACAACAAGCTATTCAATACTTACCCTAATTAACTGTTCACAGGACGTAAATAACTTCGCTGGCGTCTCTATGCAGCGCTAAGGTGTTGCAATTCGAGTCATAAATTGTAACAAATAGCAGGCAACATTTACTGATCATACTTATTAATAGTTGACGTTATCGCTTATAGTGTTGCTATATTAATGAAAAGTAATACCAATTTGGTGAGAGTATCATGGTACAAGAAACCCAGAAGATTTTAGTGGTAGATGACGATATGCGTCTGCGCTCCTTGTTAGAGCGTTATTTAGTCGAGCAAGGATTTACAGTACGCAGTGCGGCTAATTCAGAGCAAATGGATAGATTACTTGAACGTGAGAACTTTCACTTGTTAGTGTTAGATTTAATGTTGCCCGGGGAAGATGGCTTATCTATTTGCCGTCGTTTAAGGCAGCAAAATAATAATATACCAATTGTAATGCTCACCGCGAAAGGTGATGAGGTTGACCGTATTATCGGCCTAGAAATTGGCGCCGATGATTATATGCCAAAGCCGTTTAACCCACGTGAATTATTGGCTCGAATTAAAGCGGTCTTACGCCGTAAAGTACCTGAAGCGCCAGGGGCGCCATCGTTATCAGAGCAAAATATTACCTTTGGTGAATACAAGTTAAATCTTGCCACCCGTGAAATGGTTAAAGGTGATATTAGTATGCCGTTAACCAGTGGTGAATTTGCGGTGTTAAAAGCATTAGTGACGCACCCAAGAGAACCGCTTTCTCGTGATAAATTAATGAATTTAGCCCGTGGTCGCGATTATTCAGCATTAGAGCGCAGTATCGATGTGCAAGTTTCTCGTTTACGTCGAATGCTAGAGAAAGACCCCGCGAAGCCTCGTTATTTACAAACAGTATGGGGCTTAGGCTATGTATTTGTACCAGATGGTCTAAGCGTGTAAATGATCATGAATAAAATTAAGTAGTTAGCCAATGAAAATTGTGCCCCGTAGTGCCTTTGGGCAAACTGTATTATTAATTGGCTTTTTACTTTTTGTAAATCAGGTTGTTTCTTATATTTCTTTTGCGCTGTATGTTATTGAGCCTAATCAACAGCAGATTAATCAGCTGTTAGCGAAACAAGTGCGAGTGGTTTTCATTGATATCAAAGATGAACGCTTAAGCCCTAAAATGGCGGAAGCTTTTCACCAAGAAACCGGCATTGGCGTTTACCGAGAAAAAGATGCCTTAAAACTTGGGCTTTCTGCTGCAGGCTATTACCCTTATCGTAGTGAGCAAATGTCTGAGTTACTTGGCGGTCCTGCCGAAGTACGGATCTCTCAAGGCGATGAATATTTATTCTGGATCCGACCCCCGCAAGCCCCCAATTTGTGGGTTAAAATACCACTACTTGGGTTAGAGGAGGCGAACTTTTCACCGTTAATATTCTTCTTAGGCATCATTGGTGTATTGAGTGTTGCCGGTGGTTGGGTCTTTGTACGCCAACTTAATCGACCGTTAAAATCATTGCAGCGGGCAGCTGAAGATGTTGGCAGGGGCGATTTCCCTGAGCCTCTCACTGAGCATGGTACTTCTGAAATTATGGCGGTGACGCAAGCCTTTAATCATATGTCGAAAGGGATCAAACAGCTTGAAGATGATCGTAATTTGCTGATGGCGGGGATTTCTCATGATTTACGTACCCCGCTAACGCGAATTCGTCTGGCCAGTGAAATGATGTCTGAGCTCGATGACTTTTTAAAAGAAGGCATTGAGAGTGATATTGATGATATGAATAACATTATCGATCAATTCATTGATTACTTACGGCACGACTCTAAAGATAAAGCACTATTGGGTGATTTAAATTTATTAGTAGACGAAGTGATCAATATTGAAACCCCGAGTGATCGTACTATTACCTTTATCGTCGGCGACTGTCCACCAATCCCACTGCGTTATGTTGCCTTTAAACGTGCTATTGCTAATTTATTGCAAAATGCACTGCGTTATAGCGAAGGTGATATCGAAGTTATGACCGGACAAGATAAACATAGTGCTTATATCATTGTCAGCGATCAGGGCGAAGGTATACCTGAGGCAGACATCGAACGTTTATTCCAGCCTTTTACTCAAGGGGATAAAGCCCGTGGTACTGAAGGTAGCGGTTTAGGTTTGGCGATTATCAAGCGTATTGTTGATACCCATGGTGGTAGTGTGGAGTTATCTAATAAGCGTGAAGGTGGTTTACAGGCTAAAGTGTGTTTGCCGTTGAAGTTTTAATGGTGTAACAGAATAGTTACTTTTGAGCTAGGTTACAGCTTAGGCTGTGCTCTAGAATATAAGTTATACCAGTTTCATTAAGTTTGTGATCTTGTTGTGCGTAGGAAAAATAAATCAGGGCAAGGCGCTTGATTGAGCAATAGCTGGCTATTGAGATTGAAAGTAACGCTGCCGTGGAGTATTTTAACCAGCACAAGAGGGCAATAAAAAAGCTACCAAGGATTATCCTGTGGTAGCTTTTTTGTTTATGGTGCTAAGTATACAGTTTGCTTAAAGTTGCGGACCAGCGGCAACTAATGCTTTACCGTTATCGGTATCAGTAAACTTAGTGAAGTTATTCACGAAACGATTCGCTAAATCAACCGCTTTAGTGTGCCATTCATTTGCATCTTGGTAGGTATTTCTTGGGTCAAGAATACCATCATTTGCGCCTTCAAGACTGTTTGGCACCTCTAAGTTAAACATCGGTATTAACGTGGTTTCTGCATTATCAATTGAACCGTCTAAGATTGAATCAATAATGGCGCGAGTATCTTTAATTGAAATACGCTTGCCAGTGCCGTTCCAACCGGTATTCACTAAATACGCTTCGGCACCTGCATCGGTCATACGCTTACGTAATACTTCAGCATACTGCGTTGGGTGCAAGCTTAAGAATGCCGCACCAAAACAGCTTGAGAATGCTGGCGTCGGCTCAGTAATTCCACGTTCAGTACCGGCTAATTTGGCGGTAAAGCCAGATAAGAAGTAATATTCAGTTTGCTCAGGTGTCAGTTTTGCAACCGGTGGTAATACCCCGAAAGCATCTGCCGTTAAGAAGATTACTTTTTTCGCATGACCAGCACGAGAAACAGGTTTAACAATATTATCAATATGATGAATTGGATACGAAACACGGGTGTTTTCAGTACGCGAGTTATCATCGTAGTCGATTGTGCCATCTTCAGCGACAGTAACATTTTCTAATAACGCATCACGACGAATGGCATTGTAAATGTCGGGTTCATTCTCTTTGCTTAGGTTGATGGTTTTTGCATAGCAACCCCCTTCAAAGTTGAACACGCCATTGTCATCCCAACCGTGCTCATCGTCACCAATTAGCTGACGTTTAGGGTCGGTTGATAAGGTGGTTTTTCCGGTTCCAGATAAGCCGAAGAACACCGCAACATCGCCATCTTTACCAACATTGGCACTACAATGCATTGACGCGATACCCTTTAAAGGTAATAGGTAGTTCATCATTGAGAACATACCTTTTTTCATTTCGCCGCCATACCACGTACCGCCAATCAACTGTATTTTTTCAGTTAAGTTAAAGGCAACAAAATTTTCAGAGTTTAAGCCTTGTTCTTTCCAGTTAGGATTAGTGGTTTTAGCACCATTCATTACCACGAAATCTGGTTGGTAAGTTTTCAGCTCTTCATCGCTCGGGCGAATGAACATATTCTTTACAAAGTGAGCCTGCCATGCAACTTCGGTGATAAAACGTACTTTTAAGCGAGTGTCATCGTTGGCACCACAGTAAGTATCAACCACAAATAAGCGTTTTCCCGAAAGTTGCGTAGTCACTAAACTTTTTAGTTCACTCCAAGTTTCAGTGCTCATTGGTTTGTTGTCATTTTTACCTTGATCAGACCACCACACGGTATCGCGGGTGACATCATCACGAACAATGTATTTATCTTTAGGAGAGCGGCCGGTAAATATACCGGTATCTACGTTAACAGCCCCTGATTCAGTGACTACGCCTTTATCAAAGCCTTCAAGGCCTGCTTTAGTTTCTTCACTAAAAAGTAACTCATATGATGGGTTGTAAATTATTTCAGATGCATCGGTGATGCCGTATTGTAACAAATCAATTGAGCTTTCTGGGGCGGTCATAGCAAATTCACTCCTAAGGTATGACGAATTATAAATGTTGGTTAAGTTTATAATGAAACTTTATATAAAAGTTTTCATAACGGCATTCTATGGGAATAATTATCAAAACGAAAGTAAAAAAAAGTCTATTATGAAAGTTTTCAGTATAAGCAACAAAAATGATGGGAATAAGCGCGTAGTATTTGAATGTAATATTACAACAATAATAACGGCAAGGTCTGTGGGGGAGGGCAGCTTGGTAGCTCTTTTATGTAATAAATACACAAAAGAGCAAAATGTTAACTTTTATTGAGTGAATTGAACGTTAATAATTAATGTGTTTGTTTCGAAATGAAACTTTTTAAATCGTCTTCAAAAAAGTTATAAGCAGTTAAACAGTATTCACACGTCATCGAAACCTTGCCTTGTTCGGCTATAATAGCAGTGATTTCTTCGGCGCTTACTTGAGAAATTGCCGCTAAGCATTTATCACTTGAGCAGCCACATTGGTAGCTCACCGTTTGTGGTTCGAATAAACTCACTTTCTCTTGATGATAAAGGCGATATAACAGGGCTTCAGCATCTAATGAGAATATTTCATCGGCTTTAATGGTATTGGTGAGTTGAGCTAAATGTTCAAAATCACTTTGGTGCTTAGCTTTGTTGTCTTCACTGCCATCACCGTCGGGTAATAACTGCACCAAACTACCGGCAACCTGCTGTTTCTCGTCATCGCTAAACAACCAAATTTTAGTGGGTATCTGCTCTGATACCGCAAAATAATGGGCTAAACACTCAGCTAATGTTGCTTGCTCTAGCGCAACCACACCTTGGTAAGGTTCACCTTGCGCTGGTCTGATGGTAATCACCATAGTGCCTTTGCCAATTAACGCATGCAACGTGTCAATTGAGTCAGCGAGATCTGGTTGAGATAATCTAGCAATACCACGCATCTGTTGATTGTTATCACCATTAACCGACATATAGCTTACCGGACCATCACCTTGTAATTGTACGGTGATCTCACCTTCAAATTTTAAGGTGGCGGTTAACAGGCAAGTAGCCGCTAATAATTCACCTAGCAACAAACGTACGCCCGCAGGGTAGTGATGATTGCCGATAATAGCTTGATAACTATTCGTTAATTGAACTAGTTCACCACGTGCGTGCATTTCGTCAAATAAATAGCGATTGAGTACGTCTGTTGTCGACATAAAAGAAGTTCCTTATTGGCAGCAATAACTACGCTACCTTAGTAAATTAATATAGCGATATTATAGTAGTTACCGTTACCGGCAGCAATTGTTTGTGGTGAGTGGAATCGGTAAAACTAGCTTGGGAAAAGAGCGTTTATCGTGAGATTGTTGTTCACTATTTACATTCGTTCTTTAAACTCACGTAGCTTTCTACGTTGCTTTTTATCAGGTTTGGTCTCAGACGCCGGGCTTAATAAAATCCCTTGTTGGCGAGCCAAACTGTTTTTCTCACGGGTTTCAACACTGGTTTTGCTTTCTTGGTACAGCGTTTGCGCAAAAGTAGCGTCACGACGACGGTCGGCAATCACTATCACTTCCACTTCTTTTTCATCAAAGCCTTGTCTTACCTTAATCATGTCACCAACCATAATCGCCTTGCCAGATTTGGTGCGCTGGCCATTGCAATAAACCTTGCCACCATCAATCATTTGCTTGGCAATAGCACGGGTTTTATAAAAACGCGCTGCCCATAGCCATTTATCTAAACGTGTAGAGGTTAAATCGGTTGAACTTTTGTCATTAATCGTTGCCATAGAAGTACCATTTATGGGGATTGTCAGCAGAAAATAGGTGTAAAAGCATCATCGAAAAGTAACACAAATCACTAATCTCTGCCTGCTATTATATAAATATATGAGAAATAGCCGATCTGCGCTTGTTGCTAAGTGATTGCTCAAGTATTATCGATGAACTGCATTTTTGCATCTACACCCATTTGACCTAGTTTTTTTGTGAAAAATTTATTAAAGACGCTAGATAAGTAATTAAAATAACGAAATAGAACAGCTGATAATTTGATGGCGTTAACTAATAATTCAATTCCTTTTTCCACACTGTTGGCAAAAATACCACAGCAAAAAATAGCCCAAGTACTCAGTATTGTTTTACTGGTTTATATTGCGTATTTAGCGGCGAAAATTACCTGGCTAGTGGCGCCACAACAGCAAAGTGAGCATCATCAGGGGGCCAGTACCACCGCATCGTATAAGCAGCAAGCAGCTGCCAGCTATAATCTATCCTCATTGCAGGCACTGAATTTATTTGGTCAATATAGTGAGCAAGTAGAAGAAGTGGTTGAACAAGTGCAAAATGCTCCGCAAACTCGGTTACAGTTAACACTATCAGCAGCGGTCGCCAGTGATAATCCTGAAACAGCGGCCGCGATTATCGAGCATAAAGGTAAGCAAGAAACCTATGGGGTTGGTGATATTATTGTCGGTACCCGGGCAAGTCTTGAACAGGTACTTATTGATCGAGTGATCATTAAACAGTCGGGTCGATTAGAAACCTTAATGCTCGATGGCGCGGATTATAATCAGCCTGCTAAACATATTGTTACAAATAAAGCACCTCACCAAACCGTGAAAAAAATTGCCGGTGTAAAAAGTAGAACGGCGGCAACCAATGTTATCGATCAACGCTCCAATAGCGCATTAAGTAAAAATGCCCAACAATTACGAGCCGATTTAAATACTGATCCCGGTAAAATCACCGACTATCTCAAAATTTCACCGGCTAGAAAGAATGGTGCCATTGTTGGCTATCGTCTATCGCCTGGTAAGAAGTCAGAATTCTTCAAGTTAGCAGGCTTAAAAGCGGGCGATATTGCCATTCAAATGAATGGATACGATTTATTGGCGCCACTTGAAGCGGCGCAGGCAATGTCTGCCTTAAAAACCGAACAAAACATTTCATTATTAGTAGAGCGTAATAATGACTTAGCTGAAATATTATTCAGCATTAATTAATTAAATTTTCGCAACAGCAAAATAAAAGTAATAAGGAATTCTTCATGGGTACCACCTTAAACGTCTCAGTGGGTAACTATTTTAGCCACATGTTTAAGCAGCTAAAACAGCTAAAGCAAGTTGGTATAGCGTTTTCTTCAGCGGTAATGGTTTGTGGGTTATTGGCAACAGCACAGGTGAGTGCAGCACAATATTCGCCAAACTTTAAGGGCACCGAAATTACCGAGTTTGTTAATATTGTCGGAAAAAACCTGAAAAAAACCATGATAGTTGACCCCAATGTGCGGGGCAAAGTGAATGTTCGTAGTTATGATTTACTGTCAGAGGAGCAATATTATCAATTTTTCTTAAATGTATTAGAAGTATATGGCTTTTCAGCGATAGAAATGGATAGCAATATTATTAAGATCATCCGTAATAAAGATGCCAAAACCGCTTCAATCCCAGTGATCGGGAACGATAGTGACATTACCGGTGATGAAATGGTCACCCGTATTGTTGAAGTCAAAAACGTTACCGTTAGAGAATTAGTACCATTATTGCGTCAATTATCAGATCAAGCCGGTGGCGGTAATGTTACGAACTATGATCCTGCTAATGTCATTATGCTTACGGGGACGGCCGCTACGGTAAATCGTCTGGTTAAAATCATTGAGCGCGTTGATAGAGCCGGTGATCAAGATATCGAAATTATCAAATTAGAATATGCCTCAGCCGGTGAAATGGTCCGTATTATTGAAGCAATGAACAAACCTAGCAGTGGCAAAGCAGGTCAGCCAACATTTTTAATTCCTAAAATTGTTGCCGATGATCGTAGTAATAGCGTGATTGTCAGTGGTGAAGCTAAAGCAAGAGAACGTGTTAGCCGTTTAGTTAAGCGCTTAGACAGTGAACTTGAAACTAGCGGTAATACTCGCATTTATTACCTTAAATATTCTAAAGCCGAAGATTTAGTTAAAGTGCTTGATGGTGTCAGTAAAACTATTGCTTCAGAAGAAAAATCGACTAAAACTAAAAGCAGTAGTAAATCTAAAACACAAA
>Ga0209395_1008038_pt1 | contig 10894 bp, 11 predicted proteins | sample GOMGulsemesocosm_3_FD_184635 | JGI IMG/M metagenome (GOLD analysis project Ga0209395, IMG submission 184635) | Methane-oxidizing microbial communities from mesocosms in the Gulf of Mexico - GOM9D Gulf of Mexico (SPAdes) (version 2) | ecosystem: Environmental > Aquatic > Marine > Cold seeps... | reverse complement strand
GCCCCGCCGCAACCATCGAGATAGCGCTTACCATTTTGATCGATAATGTACACCCCATCCCCCTTCACGGCGATTGGCATTTTGGCATTACAGTTGCGTTGGAAAACAGCGCTCATTTTTACTCTCCTGGATTGGTTTTGTCTGCGAGCAATACAGCGAATAACCCGCGCGTATGACAACGACCATTAAAGAGTACTTGGCTAAATCAAACAATGGACTTATTATCCAATGCTATGAGCAAATAGAATACCTAGACGTATCAGCTTTGAGAGTTTCTCATCCTTTTAAAACGAGCTATCATCATGCGTGATTTTTTACCACCAATGCAATCGCTGCGAAGCTTCGAAGCCGCGGCGCGCCTATCCAGTATCTCCAAAGCCGCAGCTGAATTATGCGTTACTCAAGGGGCTGTCAGTAAGCAGGTAAAGTTATTGGAAGCTTTTCTCAGCGTGGCTTTATTTACCCGCGGCCCCAATGGCGTCAGTTTAACTGCGATCGGCAAAAAATATTTAAGCTCTGTCAGCAATGCACTGAATGAACTCAACAGTATCGGCGAGCAATTGCAAACCAGCCCTATCCAACAACAGCTACTGTTAGATGTCATTCCCTCCATGACTAACATTTGGTTAATCCCAAGAATTCACAGTTTCGAGCAACGCTTTCCACATTTGAAAGTAGATTTAATCACCGGTGATGGCAAACCAGACTTTAACGCATCCCAAGCCGATATTAGTATTCGCTGCCTGCTTCCCGGCACTGCTGATGGCCATATTCTGGAACTTGCCAAGGAAAAATTGTTGTTAGTAGCTTCACCCGAGATGTTAGAACGGCATCCTATCCATGAAATATCCGATGTATTGCAGCACCGTTTGCTAAAGCAAAATACCCGCCCACAACTCTGGGATAATTTTCTGCAACAGCGCAAATTGCTCCAAGGACAATTACCCGCAGAATCTAAAATTAATTTCGGTATAGGCTTTCAACACTTTTTTATGTCGCTAAAAGCCGCAGAGGAGGGCCTTGGTCTAGCCTTAATTCCGGATTTTCTAGCGGCGACAGCTATTGTCGAAAAGCGCCTGGTCAATCCACTGAATATCAGCCTAAATACCGATTACCGCTATTACTTATTTAGCCCCAGCTACAAAGCAGAATTGCGCAAAACCTTGGAGTTTTCCCAATGGCTGCAAAGGGAGCTTAAGGATTAGGCGTGAGGCGTGAGGTGTGAGGTGTGAGGTGTGAGGTGTGAGGTGTGAGGTGTGAGGTGTGAGGTGTGGCAGGTTAATTCCAGAGACAAAGCAGCGCCAGCATTCGCTTAACCAATATAAAGATTCGCTGTGATTTTAGTCTTAAAAACAGTAATCTAAGTAAAAATTAATCCAGTAGTAGCGAAGAGACACTGATGCCGAAATTTTTTAGAAAAAGTTATTACTATATACGCGCTATTCCCAAATCACTTTTTTTTAACTTTTATTACCTGCCTTGGCAACAGGCTATAAAGCTACCTATCATGGTTTCACATCGGACTAAATTCGACAGATTACAAGGACGAATCAACCTGACTCCAGGCACCAAAACCGCCAAAATAAGATTGGGGTTTGGTAAAGTTCAAGTGGCAGATAGTGCCTACTCAAGGTTTATCTGGTCTGTCGATAAAACCGGGGTAGTCAATTTCCCGCTCAAAGCTAAGATAGGCACTGGTAGTAAACTGTTTATCAGTGGCGAGCTGAGCATTGGCAACGAGTGTAACTTTACCGGTGAGAGCAGTATCATTTGCCGGGAAAAAATCAGCTTCGGCGAGGGCTGCTTGATTTCCTGGCAGACCTTATTTATGGATACTGACTTCCATAAGATCAACAACCAGCAGGGCATTTGGCAAAACAGCGACAGGGAGCTCATTATCGGCAACAAAGTGTGGATAGGTGCCAGAGCAAACATTCTCAAAGGCGTGATCATTGGTGATAATACAGTTATTTCGGCGGCTGCCAATGTAGTCAAATCCTTCCCCGAACAGAACAATATTTTAGGAGGGAACCCGGCCAAAATAGTTGGCTCAATGCAAGGTAAATACTTTGTTGATTGAGCACACAGAGAACTAGCAAACATCTTTAACGAAGGCCTGATGCGTAATCACTGTGTTGAATAGACTGAATAACTTTCATATTAAACATTAGCCGATTACCCTAGCTCACTGTGCAACCTGCTACTTAAGTGAATACTTACTGCCAGCAGATACACTTACCCAGCACCAATCACTAATTTGTATAGCGGTGAATATGACAACCTGCATCTTTTTCATCTTAAGCGACATATATTGGTGCAGCGCAGTTGTTCGCAGCTCGCATAGATAATGCTATGATAAAGCCTCAGGCTTTTACTGCAAGGAGTAGCCGCATGGCGCGAATTAAAATTGAAATGCCCGATAATTACTCTTTCACTACTACTTTAACTGTACGCATTAATGATATTAACTACGGGGGACACTTAGGTAACGAAGCTGTATTGGCTTATATTCAAGAGGCCAGAATGCGTTTTTTACATTACCATCACTACACTGAGCTAGATGTCGAGGGAAGCGGCATCATCATGACTGATTCAGCCATTATCTATCGGGGCGAATGCTTCTATGCCGATATTCTGCAGATCGATATCTGTGTAAAAGATTTTAACAAATACGGTTGTGACTTTTACTATTTAATCACTAATAAAAAAACCGCGGTAGAGATAGTACACGCCAAAACCGGCATCGTATTTTTCGATTACCAAGTGCGAAAAATCACCGAAGTGCCCAGTGAATTCAAATCAGCCATAGAACGCGAGACAGGACAGAAATAAACCGCCAATGAGTGACAACAAGTGGCAAGATCAACAGGAGATGTTTCAGGTAGCTAGCCCTTGTATCGGAGTTTGCACTTCAGGTGCCAAGGGTTATTGCAAAGGTTGCTTACGCTCGCGGGAAGAGCGCTTTTATTGGCATGAAATGACAGATAATCAAAAACACACGGTCGTGCAAATCTGTCAGGCGCGCAGGGCTCGAGTAATCGCTATGCGTAAAAAAAGGGATGTCACCCAACTGCAGGAAGATATGTTTACCACTTTGGATCTGCAGATAGACCTGTTTTAACTGCTGCTGTTACTCGCCCAAACCATTCCCAGATAACCATAGGAAGATCCCAGCTGATAACTTGGGTCTAATGACGCAACAAGCTGTCCAGATGATCTACAAGCTCAACCCAATCAGAATCCTCTTCAATACATTCGGTTAAGAATCTGGACTGCTCTCTGCTCCAAAAACCTGCCTGCTCCAGGCGCTGATTTTCGGTTACTCTATTGTGTGCGATAAATTTTTCAACTTCTTCTGGCTCCGATGGCAAACCCAACTGGGCAAATAGTGTACTCATTTTGTAGTGGTCGCTGGTATCCATATTTATCCCTCATCTCCCTGTTTGCTAGATATGAATATAGCTCAGAGATCTGTGCATAAAAATACAAATTAGTAGTATTTATGCAATCTGAGTGACAACCAATCTCTGTGAAACATCAAGCCACCCGACGCCAGGTTAAGCCATTAAATCAAAGATACACGGTCTTATTAGTGCGAATACTTTCATCTGCTGCCAGGCAAATACGCAGAGATTCAACTGCATTTTGCATGTGTGAACTCAAATCCAGGTCTTCCCGAATTGCCCGATAGACAAACAACTGCTCCAGTTCACAGAGCTGGTTGTGACCAGGCTCATCCTGCATTGACATATTTTGATCGGAGTTTACGAATTTTCCACTGCTATCCAAAGCCGCCTGATGAACACGAATATTAGAGGTTTTAGTATGCGCGTCTACGTCTGCAGAATCCGCTGCATCGGCAACAATAGAAACCGCGCCATTGGGGCTCATAACATCTTTGACAAAAAATGCCGTTTCAGAAATCATAGGCCCCCAACCCGCCTCGTACCAACCGACCGAGCCATCGGCAAACACGACTTGTAAATGCCCGTAGTTATACATGTCATCTGCTATTTCATCGGACAGCCGCACACCCATTCCCGTCACCCGCACAGGCTTACTACTGGTTATCTGGCACATAATATCAACATAGTGCACTCCACAATCAACGATCGGGGAAATCGTCTGCATTAGCTTCTTGTGGATTTCCCAAGCATTTCCACTAGACTGCTGATTCAAATTCATACGCATAACATAGGGTCCACCCAAGCTGCGGGCCTGCTCGACAAAGACCTGCCAGGAGGGATGATGATTCAAGATATAGCCGACGATCAATTTCTTATTCATTTTAATGGCCAGCTCAACCACTTCCTCAGCTTGTTCAACAGTCGTCGCCAGTGGCTTTTCGATAAAAACGTGAGCACCTGCCAGCAACGCCATTTTGGCCATTTTCGCGTGTGAATCAGAGTAAGTATTGATAGAGACCAGGTCCGGCTTTAATTGCTCTAAAGCCAGTTCAAAATCGGCTAAAATATCATAGCACTGCATGCCTTCAGGTAGCTCTATTTGACTGCGATTGACCAAACCGACAATCTCAAACTCATCCCTGTTATGATATGCCATAGCATGACTCAAACCCATCTGCCCTAGACCTACCACTAACGTACGCAATGCTGTCATCACTCCTCTCCCCTGTTTGTTATTTTTAGTTAAATATTTTCCTACTTACGACTTACGACTTACGACTTACGACTTTTTAGTATCTAATCATCAAATGTTTCGTAGCTACCGTGGGCTAAATTTTCAAATCTAGAGAACTGGCCTACGAAAGCGAGTTTAATACTACCAATGGGGCCGTTACGCTGCTTACCTAAGATCACTTCAGCGATGCCTTTATCTGCAGAATCCTCGTTGTAGACCTCATCGCGATACAAGAACATGATCACATCCGCATCTTGCTCTATGGCACCAGATTCACGTAGATCAGAGTTTACCGGGCGCTTATTCGGCCTCTGCTCCAGTGAACGGTTTAGCTGTGACAGCGCCACTACCGGGCAACTCAATTCTTTTGCCAGAGATTTCAGCGACCTGGAAATCTCGGATATTTCTTCGGCGCGACTGGCAGTAGCCCTACTGGTTTTAATCTGCATTAATTGCAGATAATCGATCATGATCATGGATACTTCACCGTGTTCACGTACCACACGGCGCGCTCGGGTACGCATCTCAGTGGGGCTGATGCCAGAGGTATCATCGATAAACAGCGGTTTGTCACGCAACATATTGACCGCTGTGGTTAACTTAGGCCAGTCATCTTCTTCCAGTTGCCCGGTGCGCAAGCGAGTCTGGTTTATTTTCCCAAGCGAGGCCAACATACGCGTAATCAACTGCTCTGCGGGCATTTCCAGCGAGAATACTAACACCGGTTTGTCATCTGCCATCAGTGCATTTTCCACTAAGTTCATGGCAAAAGTGGTTTTACCCATAGAGGGACGTGCGGCGACGATAATTAAATCTGAAGGCTGCAGCCCAGCGGTTTTTTCATCTAAGTCATCAAATCCGGTAGTCACGCCCGTCAGCTGATCACTGTTATTAAACAGGTGATCGATTTTATCGACAGCCCCTTTAAGCAGCTCATTGATAGGAATAAAGCCGCCTTCGCTGGGCCGACTTTCCGCTATCTCAAAGATACGCTGCTCCGCTTCGTTTAGCACTTCCTGAGCATCACGTCCATCAGGTGCGAAAGCGCTGTCGGCAATTTCCTGTGAAACTGAAATCATCTGGCGCAATAGCGCACGATCGCGGACAATCACTGAATAAGCGCGCAAATTCGATGTGCTCGGAGTATTACGCGCCAGTTCGATGAGATAATCTAAGCCACCAGCCGCCTCCAAATCACCGGTGCGATCCAGCTCCTCTGACAATGTCACAACATCTACTGGCAGCTGATTGTTGACCAGTTTATTCATCATGCGGAAAATAAGCCGATGATCATGGCGATAGAACAGCTCTTCAGTGACAATTTCACTGACCACATCCCAGGTATTATTATCTAACATCAACCCGCCCAGTACCGACTGTTCAGCCTCTACTGACTGGGGTGGTTTTTTGATTAGTTCAACTTCAGCGTCAAACTGGGAATTGTCAGAGAACTCAGGGTAATCCATTTAAACATCCGCTAGTGGTATAAAATTTCGATCAAATTCGAGCACCACTGTAACATATTGAATGATATTTTAAGCAGTAAAATGCCGCTGATAAAGCCTTCTGTGAACAAGATATTCGGTGCATCATGCAGAGCTTAGATGATTTGTCAGCGCAGCATTTTAAATAGACGAAACAAAGAGATTGGCCGCTCGGTATGGAGATCGTGGATAAAACTTCAGCGCTTAAATTGCACAGCATTATGGCTGTTGGACAATACACTACTGGGAATACTTAAAAGATGGCAGAGCAGAAGACTTAAACAGTAATACTGCACGCTAGAACACAAGAAAGGCATACAACAGAGCTTCGAGAGAGCGATCTGCAAAGTTTAGAAACATGGGAAGAAATCTCCCCGACTATTCAGAACACTGACATAGACGGCGAGACTCTTCTCATTAAGCGACATGGGCTGGCCAATGTCACTTTGATTACTGCAAGGTTAGCGCCGAAGAATTATGCTTCTTCGCCAATAACATTAACAGTGATCACGGTATTGATTTCACTGTGCAAGTGCAAAGTGATAGCAAATTCACCTGTGTGGCGCAATGCACCTTCAGGTAGACGTACTTCGCTCTTGTCAATTGCTTGACCAGCAGCAGTTAATGCGTCAGCAATATCACGAGTACCGATAGAACCGAACAGCTTACCTTCTTCACCGGCTTTTGAGCTGATGTCTAAAGTGTAATCTTCCAGTGCAGTAGCACGTACTTGAGCAGCATCTAATTTAACGCCAGCAGCTTTTTCTAGCTCTGCACGACGCTCTTCAAACTTGGCAACGTTTGCTGTAGTAGCAGACACTGCTTTGCCTTGAGGAATTAAATAGTTACGACCAAAACCTGATTTTACAGCAACTTTGTCGCCTAGAGCGCCAAGTTTACCAATTTTCTCGAGTAGAATAACTTCCATCTCGTAAACCTCTTTTGTTCTGCGATCTATACAATCACAGTACTTATTGACTGGCCGGGATCTTGTTGCGGATATCTACCAAGGTATCTATCGCCGCCAAGATCACCAACATCGTAATCACATAGGACTGAAGGAAAATCACTGCTATATATAGCGCAATAATCCAGGGCCTACCTAAACTTCGTTTTGCTACACTGCCATGGGCCAGTGCCAATCCTGCTATTATTAGTGGAGACACCAGCAGTGGTACCCATCTAATAAATTCCCCGTCACCACTAGTGGTGAACACTGTTATCGCTAATAGCGATAACGCAAACAGGGGAGAAAGCCTCAGTTGATGGAATTCTTGTTGTAAACCACCTGGGTTGTACAATTTCGATTGCCACCAACGCGCCAAAAACAAACTCGATAACATCATCGCAAAATGCAGGGCATCGAAGGCCCCTAACGTTGCCTGTAGCAACCATTGCGAATCCCCGGACATGCTTGCGCCTATCTCAGGTGATGCTTGCAACATCATTTTTTGCGCTGCTATAACAACTTGCTCTAATACATCCCCATTCAGCTGCTGTTGCACTAGACCTGCAATAACAGCTAGTAACAGCGAGGCTTGTATAGTGCGCTGCCAAGACACGCTACTTCTCAGAACTGTTGCCAGAATAAAACTGCCCAGTATAACAATAATGGGTGTCAGATCTCCCTGGCGAGACCACATAATTGCCGGTGCTAATGCCCCGAGCAATATGACGCCTCCCTCAGTGGCTCCCTTACGAAGAGTCACTAAGCACACTGCTGCTGCGCTTAACCAGAACAACAGTGGTAGCAAGGCGGCTACAGCCGCCACAACTATCGCCTGTGTACGACCCTTTAAAATGAACTGTGCAAGGGCGTGCATAAACGTAGTCCTAATTACTGGTGATTGTCAGTATAAGGCAGAAGCGCGATAAAACGTGCACGCTTGATAGCTGTAGCCAACTGACGCTGGTAACGAGCTCTAGTGCCTGTGATACGACTTGGTACAATCTTACCAGTCTCTGTTACGTATCCTTTCAACGTATCCAGATCTTTGTAATCAATCTCAGTTACACCTTCAGCGGTGAAACGGCAAAACTTACGACGACGAAAAAAACGAGCCATCTTATATCTCCTAGTGAACTTGGTTCAATTACTCAGCTGGTGTAGCTTCAGCTTCAGTAGCGGCAGGTGCTGCAACTTCTTCAGTCTTAGCTTCTGGCTTAGGGCGAGTATCTTCACGGCGTGGGCGACGTTCTTCACGTGCTTCAGCGGCTTTGATTGGAGATACATCTGTGATCGCTTCTTTGCGACGTATTACCATGTTGCGTAAAACCGCATCATTGTAACGGAACATATTACCTAGCTCGTCCAGAGTTTCCTGGCCGCATTCGATGTTCATTAAGATGTAATGTGCTTTGTGTGCATTGTTGATTGGGTATGCCAATTGACGACGGCCCCAGTCTTCCATGCGGTGAACAGCACCTTGTGCAGTTGTAATAACGTTAGTGTAACGCTCAACCATACCTGATACTTGCTCGCTTTGGTTCGGATGAACCATAAAAACGATTTCGTAATGACGCATTGTAGCTCCCTACGGGTTATAAAGCCTTTAAATAACAAGATTTAAAAGCAAGGAGGTTAAAAGTATTCTCTTAAAAAGAGCGCGACATTATAATACCTATGATCTATAGATACAAGAGCAAATCGATCATATAAACAGCAGCGCCGCAGCGTGACTTATTAGGACAGCACGCGATTCATTTTCAGTAACCTCAAGCCATTTGCCACTACTAATAAACTGGCCCCTACATCCGCAAACACCGCCATCCACATATCTCCCATGCCTATTAAAGTAATGACCAAAAACACTAATTTGATCGCTATCGCAAAACTGATATTTTGCACTAAAATACTATGCACTCGCTTAGACAGAACAATAAACTCGGGGATTTTTCTTAAATCATCATCCATCAGTGCAACATCTGCAGTCTCTATCGCCGTATCAGAACCCAGCGCCCCCATAGCAAACCCTAAATCCGCTCTCGCCAGAGCAGGTGCATCGTTGATACCATCACCAACCATGGCTACTACCGCGTTCTTTTGCAACTTTTCTATCTGTTGCAACTTGTCCTCTGGTAACTGCTCAGCAGCTACATGATCAATCGCCACTTGCGCCGCGATTACATTGGCCGTTTTCGGATTATCGCCGGAGAGCATGATGGTCTTTATATTTAAGTGATGCAGCTGTTCAACCGCTTGAGCACTGTGCTGCTTTACTTTATCTGCCACCGCAAAGATCGCCAGCAACTGTTTATCATCCAATAAAAAGTTGACCGTCTTTCCCGATGCTTCATATTCATCTAGCAACTGCTGCTGCTCAGGGGTAATACTGTGCAGTTTGCTAGCCCAACGCTGATTGGCAAGATAGTATTGACGTGCGTTGACCTCGCCTGAAATCCCACTGCCCAATACCGCTTCAAAACCGCTAACCGCCAGCTCCTGCTGTCCTAGTTCGCGCATTGAGGTTGCTATTGCGTTGGCCACTGGGTGATTGGATAAAGCAGCTAAACTTAAGGCTAACTGCTGGTAGTCTCCAGCATCGCTGGTTAGCGCCAAAGAGTCAGTAAGCACCGGCTTCCCCTGGGTAATAGTGCCGGTTTTGTCGAGTGCCAGCCATTTAATATGCCGCCCGCGCTCTAAATGTACCCCACCTTTTATCAAGATGCCGCGCCTGGCAGCGGCGGTTAAACCACTGACAATTGTCACAGGAGTAGAAATCACCAATGCGCAAGGACAGGCGATTACCAATAACACTAAAGCCTTATAAATCCAGCCCTGCCAATTCCCATCTACCAGCAGTGGCGGCAATAGCGCCACTAGCACCGCCAGCACTAGCACTAATGGTGTATAGACTGCCGCGAATTTATCTATGAAACGCTGAATAGGTGCTTTATTGCGCTGGGCTGCAGCGACAACTTTGATAATTGCCGCCAGGGTAGTATCCGCAGTCACTGCGCTGACCTGATACTCCAACACACCGTTAGTGTTGATGGTTCCGGCAAACAGAGCCTCCCCCTCTGACTTATCTACCGGCATGCTCTCACCGGTAATAGGAGATTGATCGACGCTCGAGTGGCCACTAGTGACTACCCCGTCTAAACTAATCCGCTCGCCCGGCCTGACTCTTACTAGGGCGCCCTTAATCACGGCGTCTGTTGCCATCTCCAGCCAGCTTCCATCTAGCTGCCGGACTGTCGTTAACTCAGGCTTGAGTTGCAGCAAGCCTTTAATCGCCTGCCCGGCGCGCTGTAAAGAATTTTGCTCCAACCTTTCCGCCAAGGTAAAGAGCACCATCACCATCGCCCCTTCAGACCATTGCCCGAGCAAAAACGCACCGGTTACTGCGATACTCATCAATGCATTGATATTTAAGTTGTAACTGATCAAGGCCTGCCAACCTTTGCGGTATGTATGCAACCCGCAAACGCCCATTGCAGCTACTGCCATAGCCAGCGATGCAATCGTCAAGTCAGAGAACCAGGCTATTGCTTCACTTCCCAGCGCCAACACTAATGCCGCTATTAATGGCAGATAAGAAGCGCTTTTTTCGCCCTGACTGATAGCCTCATCCTTAAAATCCACTTGTGGCTCAAACCCGAGCGATTTTATCGCCAGTAAAATACTCTCCAGAGCAGCATCACTATGCTGCACAGTCAGCACCCGCGCCAGTAAATCAAACTCCAGCGAAATAACCCCTGAAACAGTTGCCAACTTTTTGCTGATCATTCGCTCTTCCGTGGGACAATCCATTTGTTGGATACGAATA